>Ga0114930_10004419_pt1 | contig 11894 bp, 11 predicted proteins | sample AnhtaG_FD_87300 | JGI IMG/M metagenome (GOLD analysis project Ga0114930, IMG submission 87300) | Deep subsurface microbial communities from Anholt, Denmark to uncover new lineages of life (NeLLi) - Anholt_01485 metaG | ecosystem: Environmental > Aquatic > Marine > Oceanic > Sediment | place... | reverse complement strand
TTACTCATCAAATCAGAACGTAGTGCCGGTAGTGAAGGGGGTGTCTTACTTTCTTGCCCACGTACCGAGCATGATCCGTCACGGATCCAAACCCTCCCGGGAAATAGAAAAGGCCCCCTCTTTGTTACCACCAATCTTAGACCACTTACAGACCTTTGACCAAGCCGTTGCCTACCCGCCCAACCAGGTTTTTATTGGTAATCTTGACCCGGATGACTTGTTGCATATCTCGCCTCCCTCCGATAATCCTTTATCTCCTTGGTCACACCATCAATACTCCTTACAGGTTAACTTCAGGTTGCCCCACCAGTCAACACCGCTAGTAATATGTCCTAAGCTAAGCGTGAGCTCGCTCCAAGGTGAGAACGGCGGGTCAGTTGGGCTGGTTGACGTGAGCTGACCATCTCCGACCCCGATAACCTTATCCGGCGCTGGCAGTTTGATCTCACGGTCCATACTGCCCGTAGATACCATTGCAGTCGCCTCCGGGACTTGAAAAATAAGTGGTAGCTCAGTCCCCTCTTTGCCACCATACTCCGGGGTTAAGAAGACCGTCTTGATGCCTTTCTTCTCGCAAGCTTGCACCGTTAGCATCGCATCCATAAGATTGTTCCCCGATGGGCTTACTCTTGTGATGATAGCGCCGTCTGCCTCTAGTAGCCTCACCATTTGGGAAGTACTTGCCGCACTCACCTGCTTGCCAAACTCGGTTTCAAACCGGGTTCTCTGCAGAATTACACCCAGGAAGTTCACTCGTTTCCCATGCTCCCTGAATAACTTAAGGACCACAGGCAGATTCATCCATCCCCAGGTTTGATTCCAATCTCCCCTTCCCCGGCGCGCATCTACGGTCAGCACCCCGTCAAAGAGTTCGTTGGGGTGAACAAAGGTTGGTAACGACTCCCGAATAGGCAATCCATAGAAGGCTACGCTGGAATGAGGATTCTGCCACTCTGTCAGGCAACCGAGGATATAGACTACTCGTGGCAGAGAAGGGTCAACCTCGAACAGCTCAAAAACCTCAATATTTTCGGGAGTCATATCCCTAGTAGTCTCAGCCAGCCGATGGGCGACCCTGAACTCAGCCAACTGGATCGCGTCATGCGCCTCCAGTTCGGTCACATCATCAACGAGTTTGAGTATCAGGACAACATTGACAGTGGACCCGAATGGTGTCACTAGCGATCCTGGCCCCCACATATCCACAACCCCACAATTTTGGGCTGCTGTTCCACCCAAAATCGTCGGGCGATACTCCGCCGAAGCTATCACCGTGCCCCCGGATAGCCTGTGGGTTCTACCTTCGCCCACGGTTTCGACAGGCCCAAGAATCCCGGGGAAAACACACCCTGGTCCAGACACCTTTACTCGTGGCTCCACAACATCACGAATATTAACAATCCTCGTTTGCTCGCCCGGCAACGCTACATCCAGGTCAGCCGACGCAATTCTCTTGTCCTTCAAGACGAGCGCCAGCAGTTCCTCTTTATCAACCTCCAGAACTCCGTTGTTGTAGCTAGTCTGCCTGCCAAATCGGGCATCTTTCACCGGGAAGTTTGCCAGTTCTAACCTCATAATACCTCCTATCCAGATGTAAACACGACGTCTGGCACAAAGACAGTGGGACCGCTGACATCAGTTTGAAGAGCGTCAAGGCCACACTTCACAATTTCTCGCCGGAGAGCCAGGTCAGCCTCCACGGGCAAATTTGGATCACCACAGGGGTGGGGAATCTTAACCCCAGCGACGGTGCGGTTAGCCCCTGTTTGCTTCCCGATCATGCTCATTGCTGTAATGAAGGCTACAGGTATACCCTCCCTCTCAATCTCCTTAGCTATCACAGCACCGCTGCGAGTGCAGGAACCTCAGGTTGACACCAGTAAGGCAGCATCCACGCCTTCGGCTTTCATGTCAACCGCCATCTCCCTGCCTATGGTTTGCATAGCCAAAATCGCTCCCCAAACGCCAGTCGTCCCATAGAAATAGGGATGCAGCTTTCCAAACACACCCCCTCTTTCCAGTGCCCTACACGCGTCCAGCGGAACTCCATAGTCGGGATTGTCGCTCATGAAACCGGTGCTATAGCCGGCGTGAATGACGTCCCAGCTAGCATCCTTCATAGAGCCCAGCTTATCAATTGAGTATTTTCTCCATTGGGTATTTCTGAACATTTTGAACCCATACGGATTCCCTGCGACAGTCACACCGCTAGTGCTTACAAGTGCTAGGTGAGCATCTTTAAGGTTGGCGATTGGAGGAGCAACGGGGACCTCTTCGAACTTTTCAATGGGGATCTCAGTAGCAAAAGAGCGACCAGCTAGTTTGTCCAACAGCATATCGAAGGCTCTTTCCCCACCGCTCTTGCTTACAACCTCATCGGCTCGAATGCCCCGGGGAATGTATCCCTCCTCAGCTGCCGACCCTATGGCTGAACCAGAGGCCAGCTTTGAAACGAACTGCGCCATTCTCGATAACGCATCCTCCATGCTGGTTATAGCGTCCGGCGTCGACAGGAGGAAGACCCTCCTGTCCTTGTATTGCCTATAACTGTCTACTCCCGGATTCTCAACAAACATGCCAGTAACACAATGCAATCCTGCCGAAGTACTTAAAAAGTGACAAACCTCGTTACAAGCAAAACCATACCTGCCGGCAGCAAAAGCAGGACCAGCAACCACAATCTCCACATCATGGTCCTTGGCCATCTGCAGGATAGCTTCAAGTACTTTGTCAGTGTTCTCGGCGAAGTAGTTGTCGCCACAATATGCGGTAACAACAATTTTAGCTGAGTCTCCAAGCAAGCTTTGGAGACGCTTGCCTGGACCCAACGTTTCTTCACGAAAACCTGGCGGCACATCTGCCTTATCCTCAGCACCCATACCAGCGAAAAACTGATTGAGATAGTGCATTACACGAGCCTGTGCCATATTTACCTCCTTTTCTGGCAGATATGTCTTGTGTCCTATGTCTTTTCAATTACTACAGCTCACGGTCTCCTACAACTCTAGCGGCCACTTGAGGTTGAAGCAACTGGTGGCAGAACTGTCGCTCTAGGTGCATATTCTCATAATTATAGCCCGTTTTAGGCAATCCACCCAACCTATACCACAGAACCACATAATGTAGGTAACTTTATGAATGACTATTATTCTATCACACTTTCACACCTTGTCAAGCCGTCTACACAGATTTTTTGAAATGTACGAAAGTCGGGGGAGTTACGGCAACACTATGTAGACTGTTTTCGAATTTTCTGGTAAAATCGGTAATAAGGCGACTAATCAGACCTCTGATCCGTGGAGCTAATTCATTGGGGGTAGGATAACCTAACGACTGCCAGCGGTAGTCAATTCTGAATGGAGGAGGACTATGAAAAAACCTTCACCTCCGGACGAAGACTTTAACCTGTGGGTATTACTGCTCCAGGCGAGAGACACGATATTTAACGCTAGGCAGAAAGAATTGCATCCATACAATATTTCTGCTTCGCAGGCTGCTGTTTTGTTTTCTATTCAGTCGATTGGTGACAAGGCAACGCCTGCTGAGATATCTCGCTGGGTTTTCCGAGAGCCTCACTCGATTTGTGAGATGCTGAGCAGGATGGAAGAGAAGGGACTGGTAAGGAAAGTCAAAGACTTGGGCAGAAAGAACCTGGTAAGAATCATGTTAACGAAGAAGGGACACGAAGTCTATCGTAAATCAACCAGGCGAGAGTTCATCTGCAAAATAATGTCTTCCCTATCTGAGAAAGAGCGCCAACAACTGAGGTCATGTCTGCAGACATTACGGAATAAGGCATTAAAAGAACTTGGAATTGAGCGCGAAATACCCTTCCCACCCTCCCAATGAGCAGTGCCATTGGAGTACGGCGATAACAGCGGCGACGGAGGCCAATAGTGAACACCCCCGTAGGTCTGGAACAAATGGTTCTTTAATCCAGGCCTACCTAATGTGGTGGGGTAATCTTCACAATTGCGCAATTTCAACATAATTTAACGCAAGGAACTGTCCCAGAAGTGTTCTTATCTGAAAAGCTACTCTGTCCTTTTATAAAGACGTTCGCAACTTCTTGAATGAGTATAACTGATGAGGCGTCAGGTAGAAAACCTAGAGCTGACCTTTTAATTTGATAGAAAATACATAATGAATGGCTAGAAAAGGTCAGGGTAGGAAAAGAGGGTTACAGTTGAAGTCCGAAAAGCCGAAGTTCTTCTATGGCTATATTGTGGTTTTGGCTGGCTTTTACATTGCGTTAGCAACTCATGGGGCATTCTATAGCTTTGGCATCTTTTTTGAGCGAGTGCTAAATGAGTTTGGCTGGACAAGGGCAGTGACTTCCGGTGCTTTTTCACTGGCTAATTTGTTGAATGGTCTATCTTCAATCATCATGGGAAGATTGACCGATAAGCTTGGTCCCAGGATAGTTATAACAGCTTGTGGTCTCCTTCTAGGTATAGGCTTGTTATTGATGTCACAAACTCGCGCTATTTGGCAGCTGTATCTGTTCTGGGGGATTATAATAGCCATTGGTGTAAGCGGTGGCTTTGTTCCTACAACATCTGTAGTCCCCAGATGGTTTGTTGAGAGAAGGGGATTAATGACCGGCATCGTCGTTGCCGGTATAGGTGCTGGCACAATGATTATACCCCCGCTAGCTAGCCAACTCATTGCTAATTACGGCTGGCGCACCTCCTTTATCATAATAGGTGGCATAGTTTCGGCCTCCATTATCTTGGTAGCGCAGTTTATGAGACGTGACCCAAGTCAGGTAAAACAGTTGCCATATGGGACGAACAAGCTCGAGGAAAAAGATTTAGACTTACAAGCCACGGGATTTTCACCGCAGGAGGCATTGCACACCAAGCAATTCTGGATGATTTTTGCAATTTATCTCTTTTATGGTGCCTGTCTACAGGCTATCATTGTTCACGTTGTTATTTATGCCACTGGGCTAGAACTTTCACTAGCCAGTGCTGCCAATATCTTAGCCATTATTGGCGGGTTAAGTATTGCCGGTAAGGTTATGATGGGAAATGTTGCTGATAGGGTGGGAAATAGGCTGGTTCTTGGCGCTTGTTTAATCCTGATGTCAATTGCTTTATTCTGGCTGATAAAATGCAGAGAGGTGTGGATGTTTTACCTGTTTGCCGCTTCTTTTGGCCTTGCCTATGGTGGAATAGTAGCCGTAGAGGCACTAATATTAGCCGAACGGTTCGGGTTAAAATCAGTTGGTGCAAATCTGGGCATTTGTTTCTTGGCTAATACAGGTGGAGGTGCAATCGGAGTCGTCCTACTTGGATGGATATTTGATATGACCAGTAGCTATAGTTTAGGTTTCCTGATCTGCGCTTTACTCAGTTCTGCAGCCTTTGTACTGACCCTGCTTTTAGGGTGGAGCGATAGGAAAAATTTGGTTTCAAAGTTAAGCCGCCCCTCTCGTTTTCCTTTGTAGGCTAACCTAAATAGGATTCAAATATATAATGAGTTATCTCACCTCTTGGGTGAGATAACAGTTAGCTACAAATCCTATTGTGGTGTGTGTCTCAAAGAATCCACGGGTTACGGAGGTCTTCCTGCGCTTCACAAGTTGTGGTAGAATAAGTAATAAATAGTCGTGTACGAACATTGTCCCCGATGATTATCTCTTGGGAGGGAACGAAAAGGAGCACAAAGATTTTTTGAAGAATTGCCAAACAATCTCATGCCGAATCCATTGACAAACCAAACAAACAGTGTAAGCATTCTTACTGCTGGTGCTTCAGCATAGGTTGTGTTTGCCTATTAGCCAAATGAAAAGTTGGTGAAGGAGAGCAAGATTCTGAAAATCTAGATAAAATATAAGATTATAAAGAAAGGCGGCTTACGATAATGACCATTCCTGTCGTGGGGGTGTGTAGAGTGGGGTCGAATAAATTCTATCAGATAAGCAGAACCTTTTTATCATATCCCAAGCGGAAGGAGGCCTGGCTATGAGGTTAGAACTGGATATACTTAATATTAAAGATGTTCAGTTTGCAGAAAAGACAACAATCAGCGATAGGGTTCTTTATATAAACCGCAATGAACTCCAAAAGCTGTTGCAGCAGGACAAAAGGCTCAGTAAGGTCGATATCGAGTTAGCGCACCCTGGCGAAAAATGTAGGATACTTCAGGTTTCCGATGTAATCGAACCCCGTAGCAAAACCAGCGGAGATGGGGAAGACTTTCCTGGTGCTTTGGGTAAACAAGGAACTGTGGGAGAGGGTAATACCTGTGTGCTCCGCGGCACCGCTGTGGTAATAAGTAACCAAAGCAGGAGTCGCGACATCACAGCGTCAGATATGGGGGAGGACGCAATGGGGGAAATAATCGATATGTCGGGGCCTGCGGCAGAAGTTAGCCCATACGGAAAAACCCATAATGTTGTAGTGCTACCTTATCCCACAGATGAAGCTGGCCTGGATGAGTATAAGATTGCTCTCAAGATTGCCGGGTTAAAAACTGCTATTTACTTGGCCCAGGCTGGCAAGGATCTGAAGCCAGACGAGACAGAGGTATATGACCTCCCCCCCTTGACTGAAGTTGCTAAAAGCATGGAAGGCCTACCTAAGGTAGCCTATATCTTCCAAGTATACTGTACTAGTTTCCCAGCAATGGCAGGTGAGCCTATTTTATATGGCGATAATATCAGGAGACTTGTGCCAACAATCATTCATCCTAACGAGGTTTTGGATGGAGCTATTGTTAATCCCTATCATAATATCAGAGGGTGTGAGACATATGTTATTCAAAATCATCCGGTGATCAAAGAGCTATACCGCAGACATGGGGAGGAGCTCTGTTTCGTTGGTGTGATCATCACTGTATCCCAGTATACCGAGCCTGAGAGAGAAAGGACTGTGGCCATAGCCGCTAAGCTGGCCAAGTCAATTCTTGGAGCAGATGGTGTCATTATTACTAAGGCCAGTGGAGGAGCCCCTGATATTGATGTTGCGCAAGCTGCTCAAAGGTGCGAGGAAATCGGAGTCAAGGCGGTGCTCATTATGTATGATGTCGCATCAGGCTCAGGCCTTGAGCCGATGAGCATTATATTCAACCTGCCGGGAGCTAGGGCTATAGTGAACACGGGGAACGAGTGGCTAACGCTCATCTTGCCTCCTGTGGAAAGGGTTATCGGTACACCTGTTACCCTACCTTCAGGGATCTCATCCAATGGTGAACTGATTAAAGCACTCAATTGGCTTGCAGGGGCATTAGACCAGGAGGGGCGCTCAAAGATAATCTCAGTTCGATATTAGTTACCCAAAGCATTTGTAGATTTATCATTGTGCTTTTAGGAAGGGAGGATTAGGATAATGGGAGCAGGTTTTAGGGTAGTCCATTATTTAAACCAATTTTTCGGTGGAATAGGAGGAGAGGAAAAGGCATCTGCAGAACCGCAGGTTAAAGATGGCTGGGTTGGCCCAGGGAAGGCCATACAAGACACATTGAAGAGTCGGGGCGAGGTGGTGGCTACTGTAATCTGCGGCGATAACTATTTCGCGGAGAGAACCGAAGAAGCAACTGAAGAGATACTTCGGTTGCTAACCCCTTGCCGACCAGATGTAGTGATAGCCGGCCCAGCTTTCGATGCCGGCCGATATGGATTCGCCTGTGGTCAAGTATGTAAAGCCGTGCAGGATGAGTTAGGTATTCCTGCAGTTACGGGAATGTATGAGGAGAATCCGGGGGTAGATCTGTACAGGAAGGATGTGTATATAGTAAAGACCGCGGGTTCAGCCAGAGGAATGATTGAGGCAATCTCCCCAATGGTAAATATAGCCTGCAAGCTTGTAGCCAAGGAAAAGATAGGTAAACCGGCTGAAGAGGGGTACCTCACTCGTGGTATCATCGTAAATGAGCCAATAGATAAGAGCGCCGCTGAACGTGCTGTTTCCATGGTACTTGCCAAAATAAGAGACGAACCTTTTGAGCCAGAGCTGGAATCTCCAAAGTTTGAACGAGTAAAGCCTGCGGTTCCAATAAGAGACCTCGCTTCAGCGAAGATAGCTTTAGTAACGGATGGAGGATTGGTGCCTAAGGGCAATCCGGACAAAATGGAGTCTCATAAGTCTACGAGGTTTGCTTCAATTAACATCAAAGGTCTTAATGCCCTCAGTGCTGAAGACTTCGAGGCATATCACATAGGTTATGAGACAGCCTTTGTTAACCAAGACCCTAACCGTCTCGTCCCTGTAGATGTTATGCGTGATTTGGAAAAGGAAGGGATGATTGGAAAGCTCCACGAAACGTGTTATGCCACCGCAGGAGTCAGTACAAGCCTTGAGAACGCGAAAAATATAGGGCAAGGTATAGCTGAACAACTTAAAGCTGAGGGGGTGACGGGTGCTATCCTGACCTCCACCTGAGGGACCAGTACTCGCTGCGGCGCAGCGATGACCAAAGAGCTGGAAGGGGCTGGAATACCAACGGCTCATGTGTGTACCATGACACCCATAGCTTTAATGGTGGGCTCTAACCGAATTGTACCCGGTTCTGGCATAATTCATCCAGTAGGGAACGCAGATCTGGAGCCGAAGGCAGAAAAGGCGTTACGCCGAACTATTGTGGAGAAGGCCCTTGAGACTCTAGAGGCAGAGTTACAAGACCAAAAGCTATTCCCGCGCCCATCTTAGAACAATATCGCCGAAAGTTAACATGCGGCACTTAGAGAGATGGTGCAGGTAAGGCTAAGTAGCCGAAAGAGAGAATAGATAGCGTGAATGGACAAAGAAAGACCATCAACTAGGATAATATTAAATTTTAATATTGAGCGGGGGATAAAAAGTTGAAGATTTGGTATCAGAGTTCTGCATTACTAGGTATTGACCCAAAATGGAACCCTTATTATGAATCGTTAAAAAAACATGTTCAGAAAGTGGCTAGGTTAGATACTAAAGTTGATGTTCGCGGCGTTAAATTTAGTCATCCGCTTCGGGAGCGCTCCAGCTACGTCGAATACCTCCACAAAGCTCAAATTATCGATAATGCAATACAGGCTGAGCGAGAAGGTTATGATGCTTTTTGCGTTGCATGTGCCCTCGACCCCGGCTTTTCCGAAATTAGGGAAGTTGTTAATATTCCTGTTGCCTTTCTCTCTGAGAGTTGTTTTCACCTTGCCTCTATTTTGGCTAATACATTTTCTTTACTGGCCTATAGTGATGAGACGCTGGCGATATTAAGACAAAAAGTAAGGCAATATGGCTTACAGGAACAATTTATAACCTCTTTCACCTTGGATATTAATTTTCCAGAAGATCTTCTCAACGGCTTTAAAAATCCGGGTCTCATTGTCGATATGGTCAAGAAAACCGGTAGGAAAGCAATTAAACTGGGGGCAGGGATGTTATTACCTGCCTGTAATGTATTAAATATGGTATTAGTTGATGCTGATTTGAGAGAAATTGATGGAGTACCCATTTTAGATACCGCCGGCGCATTGGTAAAAGCAGCAGAATTCATGGTAGACCTAGAGCAGGCTGGCATCTCCAGAAGTAAGGCGGGGTTATATACTCGTTTATCAAAGGAGGAGTTAGCGAGCATAAGAAATTCATACGGCGTAGACTAAAGTATTAGGCTCTTTCAGATAGGTCAGTTACATTAAAGGGGTGAAAAATGAGCTATAAAATAGGTATAGATGTCGGTGGCACTTTCACAGACTTTTTGTTAGTTGATGAACAGGGTAATTCAGAGATTTACAAGGTGCCGAGCACGCCGGCAGACCCGTCAATTGGAACAATACGTGGGTTAGAAGAGATGTCAGCCAACAAAGGCGCTAGGCTTGCTGATTTCCTTCCTGAGGTAGCTCTCATCGTCCATGGGACTACTATTACTACGAATGCAGTATTAACCGGTACATATGCAAAAACAGGCTTTATCACCGTTAAGGGCTTTATGGATTATCTGAATGAAAGAAGGGGAATGAAAAGGACCCTATATACTCCTAAGGAGAGCCCGCCTCGCCCAATAGTCCCACGACGTCTCGTCCAAGTGGTTGAGGGGAGGATAGATTGTGAGGGCAAAGAGTTCATCCCGCTCAACGAAGATGATATTTATTCTGCTATTGAAGTATTCAAAAAGGAGAAGGTGGAAGCAATTGCGGTGAGTCTCTTCTTCTCCTTCCTCAATCCTTCTCACGAGCTGAGGGTCAAAGAGATACTTGAGAAAGAGCTACCTGGAGTTTATATCTGTGTGTCACACCAGGTCTTGCCTCAGGTCAGGATCTATGAGAGGGCATCGACGACAGTATTTAATGCCTGTGTCGCCCCAGGACTGAGAGCGTATATTTCAAGTCTAACAGCCAAACTTCAAGACAATGGCTTTAAGGGTGTATTACTTTTAATGCAATCAAATGGTGGTGTTATGTCACCCGCAGTGGCAATGGACTTTGCCGTCAACACTCTCCTTTCCGGACCGGCTGGTGGTCCCAAGGCGGGTCTCTTCTATGCGGGGATACAAGGCATAAATGACATCATTACCGTTGACATGGGGGGGACAAGCTTTGATGCCTGCTTAATTAGAAGCGGTGAACCAGCGATAACCGTGGAGAATGAAGTTGCTGAATATAGAGTGGCAGTGCCATCTCTTGCCATACATACTATAGGTGCCGGTGGGGGTAGTATCGCCTGGTTAGACGCCGGGATACTTAAGGTTGGCCCCCAAAGCGCTGGAGCTGATCCAGGTCCTGCTTGCTATGGATTGGGTGGAGAGGAGCCAACGGTTACTGACGCTGACCTTATTCTTGGTTACTTGAATCCTGACTATTTCCTGGGTGGTAGAATGAAGGTTTACCCCGATATGGCAGAGAAGGTGGCGAAGGAAAAAATTGCTCAACCACTGGATTTGGATGTGGTTAGAGCGGCATTTGGCATCTATACCATAATAAATACCAACATGGCTCAAGCAGTGAGGGTAGCCTCAGTTGCCAGGGGCTACGATCCTAGGGAGTGTGCGTTAGTTATAGCCGGTGGCGCTGGTCCGGTCCACGCCTGTGACATTGCCAAGGAACTTGAAATGCAACTAATGTTAGTGCCCAAAGCATCCTCAGTCTTTTGTGCCACCGGGATGTTAATTTCAAACTTGAGACATGATTATGTTAGGGTTTACTATGCGTTGATGGAGGAAGGGAATCTAGATGCAGGTGTCATCAATACTTTATTGAAGGAGATGAAAGACGAGGGACTGGCCACTCTCAAAAAGGAACAAATACCAGCGGACAGGATGACATTTGGCTACTCCGCTGACTTAAGGTATGAGGCGCAATTTAACGAAATAGAAATGCCTTTACCTTTGACGAATGGGACATTTAGGCTAGATGAACTGCCTAGGTTGCAGCAAGCCTTTGACGCCAAACATGATGCTCTTTATGGTTATAGCTTGCCTGGTACCACTCTTGAATTAATCTGCCTGAGGGTGAAGGCAGAAGGGATTACGGAGAAGCCAAAATTCAAGGAATCGCTGGATATGGGAAAGGATGCATCTCCAGCCGTGAAGGCACAAAGGGAAATATACTATGGTGGAGAGTTTACTACGGCGCCAATTTATGATGGAACTAAGATGGGACGCGGTAACATGGTCTCTGGACCAGCAATTATAGAAGAGCCAACTACCACCATATTTGTAGCCCCTGATTTCCAGCTAACCTGTGATAAATATAGTAATTACCTCATATATCCTAAGGGTGCCAGCTTGGAGGCGATCATCAACAAGCTCCGAAAATGAAAGGGTACACCCGCTTAGACACAGGCAGTGGCAAATTGAAGACAAAGGAGACAAGTTATGGCAATCAAGAGGAAAAAGGTGGACCCAATAACGGTGGCAGTGCTGGACAGCCGGTTTGAGGCTATTAATGATGAGATGGCAGCAGTGCTGGTGAG
>Ga0114930_10004416_pt1 | contig 11895 bp, 14 predicted proteins | sample AnhtaG_FD_87300 | JGI IMG/M metagenome (GOLD analysis project Ga0114930, IMG submission 87300) | Deep subsurface microbial communities from Anholt, Denmark to uncover new lineages of life (NeLLi) - Anholt_01485 metaG | ecosystem: Environmental > Aquatic > Marine > Oceanic > Sediment | place... | reverse complement strand
GGAATATTTATCATTATTTGATTTATCTCCATCTGCTCACCCGCTACTTCTGAGATTTTTTCTCCTTGTGATGGAGGACGTAATCCACCAGCTCGATAATAATTCAGTCCTCCAGTTAAAGCACCTTGCTGAGACCATGCTTCTATATACATTTGGCGATCATCATCACTAAATTCCATTTCAGGAGTAGCAATTACGCCCAACAAAGCAGCATAATTATTTGCAGACAATACTTCCTCAGCCTTTTGTGATCTAAAAAATAATACATATGAACTTGAAGATTGTTGAGATTTATTTTTTGCTAATAATTTCGCAAATACATTTGGATGAGGAGCATTGATAATGATTAGTTTTTCAACTAAATTTGGATACTCACTCGCAAATGGATAAGCAACAACACCACCCCAGTCATGTCCAACTAAAATAAACCTTTTGCGTTTAAAATGATTTTCAACCAATGCTCTAAGATCTTCAATCATGTGTTGAGTTTGATATTGTTCAATTCCAGCTGGTTTAGATGAGAGATTATATCCCCTCATATCTGGAGCAACAGCCAAATAATCTTTTGAAAATTCTAAAAGTTGATCTCGCCACATATACCAAAATTGAGGGAAGCCATGTAAAAAAATAATAAGATCCCCATTTTCTGGTCCAGCTTTCACATAATGAAGTTTAACGTTGTTAACCTCAGCAAATTCACTTTTAAATTGTGGATAATTTTTCCTAATAATTTCTTCTGACATTTTATTTTACCTATACTAGATTTTTTTAGACTATTATGTATAAAAAGCGCTTAACAAAAGCTAAATAATCTACAATTAATTTTATGTTGTAATATGTTTCAATTATTAAAAATTCTTAGTGTACAGTCATGATTGATAATAATTCTAAAGAAGAAAAACCATTATATTTAGATCATACGAAATCATTTGAAGAAAGGGTGAATGATCTTGTTTCAAGGATGACCCTCGAAGAAAAAATCTCCCAAATGATTAATACTGCAGTAGCTATTCCCCGTTTATGTATTACGAAATATAACTGGTGGAATGAATGCTTACATGGTGTTGCTTCAGGAGGTCATGCCACAGTTTTCCCTCAAACAATTGGGCTTGCTGCAACTTGGAATGTTGATTTAATATATAAGATGGCAACAGTGATTTCTGATGAAGCGAGGGCAAAACATCATGAAGCTGTAAGAAATGGAAAAAGAGGACTTTACCAAGGATTGACTTTTTGGTCACCTAATGTGAATCTTTTTAGAGATCCGCGTTGGGGGAGAGGCCAAGAAACCTATGGGGAAGATCCGCATCTTTCCTCAAGAATGGGAATTAGCTTTGTAAAAGGACTCCAAGGGAATGATCCAAAATATCTAAAAGTAGTTGCAACTCCAAAACATTACGTTGTTCACAGTGGTCCTGAAGGGAAAAGATAATATCATTGTAATCCCTAAATCATCAAAAGAAGAGCATATAATTGAGAATCCTCAAATCATTGATTTTACCCTTTCTGAAGAAGATATGTTTCTTCTTAATAGTTTTGATGAAAAATTATATATAGGAATGTGGAATCCCACTCTCGATAGATGGAAATAGATGAATTAATAAATCCTTATCAAACTTCCGAATTGAAGGAAAAAATCTTTACTTTTATTAATTTGATTCGAGAAATTTCTTAAATTTAATAAAGTTATTCCTTATTAATTTTTAACTTTTCATTCCCCATTACTACAATCTTGAATTTCACTTTGCTTTTTTCTATCTTTATATTATGCTCTCCTTTTAAAGCAGTATACTCAACTTTGATCATTTCATTATTTACTGGTACAGTGAATTCAGTTGTTCCATCTCTTTGAAAGGGTGCAATATATAATTCAATTTCACTAATTTCAAATTCATCAATATATTGCATGATAGGACCCATTGGAATTATCGCACCCTCCCTTACATAAAGAGGTAGTTTGTCAATATCTGAATTAATGTTAATCCATTGTTTTCCTTTAATTTTATCTCTAGTCCACCAATCAATCCAGGTTCCTTCAGGAAAATAAATAGATCTACTATTATCAGCTCTATAAATTGGTGCTACTAAAAAGAAATCTCCGAATAAAAATTGATCACCAATATTCCATACATTCGGATCGTCTTGAAATTCAATTACTAGTGCTCTAGTCATCGGTAAAGAAGCTTTTACACATTTTATTGCAGATCCATAAATATATGGGATTAATTGATATCGTAAGTTAATGTAATCACTACAAATTTTTATAACATTTTTATTAAACCGATATAATTCCCTTTTAAAAGTTCCATGAATCCTACTATGAGAATGAAATAATCCCATTTGCATCCAACGAATTAATAGATCTCCGCCAGTACTGCCTGTGAAGCCGCCAATATCTTCACTCCAAAATTGGAATCCAGAAAGTCCAAATGAAAGTCCTGCCTCTAGGGTTGGTATAATATTAAACCAGTTAGCTGAGCTGTCACCCCCCAATGAACAGGATAACGTTGTGAACCTGCCCATGCCGATCTTGCCCAAATAAACCCTATCCCATGTATTTCTTTTGTTATTGTAGCTGCTGCTTGGTTATAAAGAAGAGGATATAAATTATGCATTCGACGACCTGTTTTGCCATTATGATAAATACCATCGATAGGTGCTTGTTCCCCGAAGTCAACTTTAATTACTTTAGCTCCTAATTTAAGGAGTCTGCCAATCCATTTTTGATAAACCTCAACCGCTTTGGGGTTAGTAAAATCAATACATGCCGCGATTCTTTTTTCTCTGCTAAATATTATGCCAGTATCATATATTTCACCATCTCTAGTTTTTACAAAACCATCAACCGCTTTTAGTTCCTCGAAATATTGAGAACCTTCAGGAATATAAGGTAATTGCCATAAAGAAATTTTAAAACCCATTTTAGCCATTTCGTTAAAATATGCTTCAGGATCGGGGAACCTCTCTTTATCCATTTCAAGATCACAGTACCAATCTTCTTTAAACCAATAGGTGTCTAAATGAATTATATCACAAGGTATTTTATTTTCTCTAAGTTTTCGGGCTATTTTCAGAGTCTCTTCTGCACTTTTATACGAGATTTTAGATTGCCAATACCCAAAGCTCCATTTTGGAGGTACTACATCCTTACCAGTAATATCTGTATATTGGGAAAGAATCTCCTTAATGTCACCTAAAATGACAAAATAATCTAGAAAATTATCTTCGATTGCAATCTGAATATCTCCAGAGCTTAAACTGCCAACCCAACATGTCATCAGACTTGAATGGTTAAAAAATACCCCATATCCTTTAGTGCTTACAAAAAACGGTATAGGTTTATAAGTCCGTGGAGACATTGTACCAGATGCTTCCTCAGTTAAAATATCAATAGTTTGCCCAACCTTATTTAATCGCGTAAATTTTTCCCCAAATCCATAAATCGCTTCATGAGGATCGAGATCAAACAATTCAACGGCAATTGGAGATTTATCACTTTGTGAATAGCAAATTCCCGTATTAAATGAATCCCATTGCCTGAAATCATGCTTTTCAAAACCTCCAATTCCACATAATTTTTTTTCGTTAAAATTGTTTACTTGAACTCTAAAAGGATATAGAATTATATTTATCTTTATCTTATTAGTTTTTAATTCAATCAATGGTATCAGCTTCTTTATAACGAATTCTAAAAATTGTATCTGAAAGAATTTCTATTTGTAAGAAACCATTAAATTTATCAGCTTCTTGTACTTTGTTCCTAGGAAGAAGTTCTTGAATTTTTTTAGGGTAAGACCGACCCTCAGTTTTGAAAATAAAAGAATTTCCTTCTTGTTTTAGATATTGAACTCGATTAATAGTATTTCTAATAATCTTTTTAGATTCTACTAATCTGGTATTCATAGATATCTGTTATCTAATATTCTTAAAAAAATTTGGTAAAAAAAAATTTTAAAAACCAAACTAATTCCAACTAATTTTGAAAGTTACTGCGTGATCGCATGGTTTTTTATCTGGAACTTCTATATGTAAGCCATCATCGTCTAATGTCCATTTAAGATCTTGATTAACTCCCAACATTTTAATAGATTTGATTTCTTCCTCTGTGATAAGGTGGATTGAATTATTTTCATTCTGATCTACATTTATTAAAGATTTTCTAAGGGTTGAAATTGTCCATTTTGGTCTATAAGGCCATCCTAATACAATTGCATAAAGTGCATTATCCTTCACTGTGAACCGGATATCTTCTGGAGTGTACGGTCGATCACTTCTTTCAGAAAACATACCACCCTCGTCCAATTTTGTTGGTCCTTCCTCAGCAATAGACCATGGCGTACTACCATAAATAGCCTCCCCGTTAAGTTCCATCCACTTTCCCATATCCAGTAATGCTTCTTGATGGAGCTCTGGTATAGTGCCATCAGCCTTTGGACCTACATTAATAACTAAATAACCGTGTTTTGCCACTCGATCAATGAAATTATGAACGAGTATTCTAGATGACTTTACACCCGCTTCTCGAGCATAACCCCAGGCTGTACTTTGAGCATTAATATCTACAGACGTATCCGTAATCCACTTATAATATGTTAATTTATTTGCCCGTCCCACTTCGTAATCAACTACCCCAGCTCCGGGGGGGATATTGTTCATTTTATAGAGTATTTCAACCTCTTTTCCCCATTCATCCGCGCTGTTAAAATAATATGCCAAGACTTCTTTTTTATATTTTTCATTAATCCTTCCTAACCCAAAATCCCACCATATAAGATCAGGTTTATATCTATCAATTACTTCAATAACAATAGCTTTCCACCACTCAAGAAATTCTTTATTTGGCCATACCTGATAACGTTTATATTTCCCATTGTATCTCACTCCATATAATCCTGCGAATTCTGGATTTGAAGTATCATATTCAGGATTAGATTGTGGAAAAAAGAACCAATTTGCAGCATGATGGAATGCAACCATAAACTTCATACCCTGCTTTCTTATCGCTTTTTCCATTTCCCCGACAGTATCCCTCTTTGGACCCATATTGGCAGCATTCCATTTAGTTACCTTACTATCCCACATGGCAAAGGAATCATGATGAATCGCAACAGGACCGGCGAATTTAGCACCCGCATCTTTAAATAATTTTGCCCACTCATCGGGATTGAATTTTTCCGCTGTGAATAATGGTATCAATTCTTTGTAGCCAAATTCAGATGGATCTCCATAATGTTTAACATGGTATTCATATTGTCGAGATCCTTTCCTATACATCCAGAACGGATACCAACTGACGTTAGGACCACAAGCGGGAACAGAATAGACACCCCAATGGTAATAAATTCCAAATTTTGCGTCGTCTATCCACTCCGGAGTTCTATGCTTCTTTAAAGAATTCCATGTCGGTTTATATTTTTCCTTTAAGCTCATTTTTATCCAATTATCTTTTTCTTTTATTAATCTTTGAAGATTAAAATAATTAAATTAGTTGAATATAAATATATATAGATAAATTATAATTTTTCTTTAAGAGATGGCTAAAAACAAAGGGAGAATTTAACAATAATGGATTCTGACTCTACTGAATATGAAAACGAATTAATCTCTAGAAATAATCTATACTTACTAAGAAAACAAAAAGTTCAAAAAGAAATCGAAGCCGCAAAGAGACTGATTAAGAAAGATGTTGATATCCTTGAAATCGCTGATAAATTCATTCATGAAGTTTTTGAATTAATAAAAGAGGGAATCTCTATGAGGAATGTCAAACTATCTGAAGAGGAAATTCAAAAAATAGTAAGAAATAATATAACCTTTAAAAAGAAGATTAGATCAAACAGAAAAAGGTATAATAATTTTGGCTGAAATAGAAAATGTTTTATCTCGTTTAGAAATAATTTTTGAAGCAACTAAAATTAGATATGTAATCGTAGGAGGAATTGCTGTAATCCATTATGGTCATGTAAGAACAACCCAAGACATTGATATTATTATTGAAGATGACTTGTCTAAAATTTCTCAATTTATAGGATTGCTAAAAGCTTATGAATTTGATGTGCTAGATGATCAATTTAAATTAGCCTACCAAGAAAAGACAAATATCTCTATATTTGATAAAAGGAGTTTTTTAAGATTAGATGTAAAAGTTGCTGATAAGAAACATGAACATGAAGTCTTAAACAACGCCAAAAGAAAGAACATTCTTGGAAAAAATTTATGCATAGCACCGTTAGAATATGTGCTAATTGGCAAAATATTATATATGGGCTTAATTGATGATATTCCCAGTTCAGAATTGTTGGAATATCAAGATATTATCGATTTTTTGACATTATTCCATGCAAATAAAGAAGAGATTGATTTATCTTTCTTAATTAGTAAAGCTGATCAATTAGGACTTAAAACTACACTTGATAGATTACTCTCAATAAAAATTTAAAAAAAAACATAAGAAGAACATAAACAAAAAATATAATTTTTATCTATTGATCCTATTATTTCTTATATCCTTTATAGAAAGGAAAATAACCAAACTTTCTCTTCTTTAACTAGGTAATTCTTAAAAATTTTAAGTATATAGGAAATAGAAAAAATAAATTTATAGGTTTAAACAACATAAAATTATAAATAAAACTAAAAACATTAGTTCCTTGGGAAAAAATGAGTCAGAAAAAAGGAAAACGAGCTCCTATTCATATTACTCTTGCAGATATTGAACGGGCATATAAAAAAGTAGAGGAATTCCAACGTTTAATTGAAAGGGGCAAGACACCAGAAAGAATTTTCAAGGATATGCTCAGGTTGATTGAAGTTGATAAGTAGTATACTCCAAACTATCTTAGACGTTGCAACTCGCCATAAGATTACAACTGCAATAATCGGGGGGTTAGCTCTTCCTGCTTATAATGTAGCGAGAACAACTCTAGATATTGATATTTGTATTAAAATACAATCTCAAAAGCAATTAAATACTTTCATTGAAGCCTTAAAAGAAAAAGAAATTAATACAATACAAGAACCAAAAATAGTTCATGATTTATTTACTGTATTTGGAAAGCGTAGTGAAGCAGAAATATGGCTAAAACCTTGTGATGCTTTTCAATGGGATGATCAAATGGTTGAAAAAATACAGCTGTTTTTTGGAGATGTTCATGTGCTTGCCATTGAAGATTATATATTAACAAAATTGGCGAGAAGTGATCGTAGCTCAGTCGATATTGATGATGTATTGAAAATTATAATCGCAAATAAGGATTCTTTAGATTGGGAATACTTGCATTTTCGATTAAAATGGGTAGGTTTAGAAAGTGATTTTATAGAAATAATAAAAGCTTTTGAATTAGATTTCAATAATAATATAAGAAATATCTCCAGAGACATTTTAGATAAATTCAAATAATTAGCGCCAAAAAATTTTTTAGTTATATAACCAATATGATTTAGATTTGTAAATATAAGCTAATTTAGTTCATTAAAATTTAAGATTATATTAGTTTCTGAAATATAAGGTTAAAAAAGCTTTTTTTATAACTTATAAATCTTATTAAAAGGGATCATTAGCTAATTTTTTATAAATTACCCTTAATTTTCTTAAAAAAAGTATAAATTATTAATTTTAAAGTTAACTAACATGTCAGTAATCGGTATTGATAAAGAAAAATGTACAAATTGTAAGCTCTGTATCCAAGAGTGTGGTCGTGCTTATTTTTCTGTTAATAAAGATAAAGAAGTAGTTTTCAATGAAAGTCTAAATACATGTAATATCTGTGGACATTGCATAGCAATTTGTCCTGAAGATGCGATTATTACAAAGGATCTAGATGATGTTGAGACTTTTCCAGGAATAGATTCTCCAGAAAGTATTGTAGATTTCGACAAGATTTATAAACTCATACGCGCAAAACGATCAATAAGACTTTATAAAAATAAAAAAGTTCCTAAGGAACTAATTGAAAAAGTTTTTAAGGCAATGAGATATGCTCCAAGCGCTTCTAATGCCCGAATGTGGCGATATGTAATTTTATCTGATTCTGAAAAAATCGAAGCATTGAGCGATGAAATTGTAAAGACAAATTATGCTTATATGGGATTTCAATCAGGAGAACAAGCACTCAAATATTTCAAATCTATAGGTCGGAGTATTTTTTATAATGCCCCCCATTTAATTGTATTATATTATAGGGTTGTTGAAAAAAGCACTGTGATGCTTGGATTACGGGCAAATGATGCTGGAATTGCTTTAACTTATGGGATGTTAGCAGCTGAAAGTCTTGGTCTTGGAACTTGTTGGATTGGAATGATTCAAGGAGCTGTTCCTATGAACCGGGAAATTTTAAAGATTTTAGGAATAAAAGGAATGGTACTTGGGGCCTTCACATTGGGTTATCCTGCAGTTAAATACCGTAGGACAGTCCCGCGACCGCCACTTAAAATAAAGGGGTTAGATTAAGATTAACCTTTCTATTTCCCTAAAAATTAATTTATAATATAAAATTTGTTTAACAGTGCCATAAAAATTTATTTGTTCTGTTCCTTAATTTCATTAGAGATAGTTTTATATGTGGTAAAAATATTATGTTTGATACTGAAGAGTACAATCGGTGGATGAATGAAGCAGAAAATACATTTAAATCAGCAATCGTAGATAAAGAAAATGGATTTTATAACTGGTGTTGTTTTAAATGCCATCAGGCTGCTGAATTCGCAATAAAAGCATTATTGTACGGCTTAGGATCTACACCATTTGGTTATTCTTTAACTAAAATGGTTAATGATCTAAAAAATCAAAAAATGAATGTATCTCTTATATTAACTAGTTGTAAAAAGCTCGATTTACATTATATTCCTTCTCGGTATCCAAATGCTCACCCTACTGGTTCACCTTTTGAATATCACGATGAAAATATCGCCGAAGATGCTTTAGAGAATGCAACAAAAATATTAGATTTTGTTAAAGAGAATAAAAAATGACGAAATATTTAAGAAAGATCAATAATGGGATTAAAAAGTTTTGTAAAAAAGTTGTTAGAGAACTACACCCAGAATGCATCATATTGTATGGATCTTTCTCAAGAGGAGATTTTAATGAACGAAGTGATGTTGATATAATAGTTATATCCTCAAAATTGCCTAAAACATATCAAAAAAGAACAGAAAAGCTTTTTAGCATGGTTGAGACACTAGATCCAATTGAACCTTTTGGATTTACTCCTAATGAATTTGTTAGTATGATAAAGAAAAGACATTGTACAAGTTTATTTGCTATGGAAGAGGGAAAAGCTATATATGGTAATGATTATTTCTTGTTTCTAAAAAAGATTCATAAAGAAGTTATAAAGAAATATAAAATAACAAAAGGAAATTCAGCTTGGATTCCTCAGTTACTTGAATAGAAAGGAAGATAGTAAGAAAATTTTATAATCCCATTTCATGCAATTTTTGCATTATTTCTTGTTTTTTATTTCCTTTTAAATCAAACCACCTATAAAAAATCAAAGCTCCTATTACACAAAATATAAATGGGAATAGACCTTGGATTAAGCGAAGACCAAATAATGCCTCTCCACTTGGATTAATAGGTTCATATGCAGTAATAATATGTATAAATGCTATGATTAAGCTTTGAATTGTTACAGAAATTTTAAGAAAAAAATTTCTAATTCCTAATAATGTGGCTTGCTGGTGTTTTTGAGTTTTTACAGCAATCTCATCATAACAGTCAGCAAATAGAGGTGATAACATTATCAAAAACATTGCAATCGCAGCACCTCTAAAAATTGCGATTAGAAAGAATTGGAATACATTTACAATAAATAAATTAAATAATACACTGAATCCAAAAATAGTTAATCCTAGTGAATACATGGCAGAATGTCCAATTTTTTTAACTACACGGAACCATATCGGCATTGTTAATAGAGAAGAAACAAGCATTAAGGTTGACTCAATGGTTCTAATCTTCTGTTCTGCTTGCAAAACGTCATCAACGAAATTAAATGAATTCATACTTACTAAACCCATTGCTATCATAAATAATATGTATGTAAACAGTACTAACATGAAATTTTTTTGCTTTATTGCAATTTTCATGGTTTTGAAAAAAGGAATTTTCTCTGCATTCTCATATCCTACAATGAATCGTTCTTTTATTTCGTCAGATTCTTTTGATCCCGGAATAAAAATAATTAAAGAAATACTTAAGAGTATTACACTTACCAATGCCGCAATTGTAAATGATCTAATATTTCCCCTATCAATCATTTGCGACCAGATTGCGATTACTAAAAAATTTGCTATAAATGTAAAGATTTGAGTTGAAAATCCTGCTTTCACACGCTCCTTATCACCCCTAAAGTGCGCAGCAAAAGCCCCAAAAGAATGTGTTTGAAGGAGTGAATAAAATGTGTCAAATAGACACACTATCAATATATAATAAACTAAAATTGGGATAACACTTTCCACTCCTGTTACTTTTGGTGGTGTGAAAAGCAGGAAAAAAAATATTATAGTTGGAATTCCCCCAATGATGATCCAAGGGGTGTGAAAACCCCTTTTCTTTGTCCATCTAAGGGGTTTATCTGTAAAATATCCTAAAAGAGGATTAGATATCATACTCCATATTGTATATATCACATTCGCGATTGCCATGTATATTGGCCATAGCGATACGATACCCATCAAGCCAAGTTCTACCTCATAAAAAGTCCAGACATAAGAATTGAAAGCTACCATAATAAAAATATTGAGAAAATATCCCATAGAAAACGTAATCATTTTCGTTGTAGAAGCATTATCTGATTTTTGGGTTTCAATGGATGGATTCATTTTAATATTCAACAAAATTTACTTGTAATTATTCATTTCACTTTATGATATATATAAGTATTCCAAAAAACAACAATAAAGAAGCAGAGCCCAACTAAATTCCGACATTTATTTTATAGATTATTAGAAAAAATTTTATTAATAAATAAATGAGTTTCATATTAATTTGGGATTTGATTGCTGCTAGTAAGCTAAACAAAAAGGAGGGATAATTTATTCGATTACTTGAATATGAAAGTAAAAAAATTTTCAGCAGATATGACATTCCATTAGCGAAGAATATTATTATTGAAAAAGGGGAAAATATAGAAGAAAAAGCAAAGCAATTCACATTTCCTGCAATTATTAAATCTCAAATTGCAATTGGGAGCAGAAAAAAAGCAGGATTAATAAAAATAGTCAATTCTAAAGAGGAAGCAATATCACTTTGTAAAGAATTTTTTAGTAGGGAAGTTGCGGGATTCCATGTAGAAGCTATTCTTATAGAAGAGTTAGCTCAAATTGACCATGAATATTATTGCTCAATCGCTTTAGATGCGTCAGGAAGACAATTTTTCATTATTGCAAGTAAAGAAGGGGGGATTGACATTGAAGAAGTATCTAAATCTAATCCTGAAGCAATAATAAAGGAAAGTTTTACTTTAAGTGAAGGCTTATCAGAAGATCTCGCTATCAAAGTTTCAAAACAGTTAGGATTTACAGGAGAGCTCTTGGATTCGGCAATAAGTTTATTTAAAAAATTATGGGAAATTACTAAAGGCGTTGAAGCACAGCTTGTAGAGATAAATCCGTTAGTTCTTACTCCTTCTGGATTAGTAGCAGTTGATGGTAAAATGATATTAGATGATGATACTGCATTTCGACAACCAATCGTTCAAGAGTTACAAAACAAAAAACTTTCACAGCTAGAAAAATTAGCAAAAGAAGCTGGATTTTCATTTGTAGAGCTCTCTGGTGATATTGGTATTTTAGCAAACGGAGCTGGATTGACAATGGCATTATTGGATGTTTTATCAGAATTAGGATTAAAACCTGCTAATTTTTTAGATGTTGGTGGCGGAGCAAGTAAAG
>Ga0114930_10004415_pt1 | contig 11896 bp, 13 predicted proteins | sample AnhtaG_FD_87300 | JGI IMG/M metagenome (GOLD analysis project Ga0114930, IMG submission 87300) | Deep subsurface microbial communities from Anholt, Denmark to uncover new lineages of life (NeLLi) - Anholt_01485 metaG | ecosystem: Environmental > Aquatic > Marine > Oceanic > Sediment | place... | reverse complement strand
GAAGCAAACCTGATGTGGCTTCTGGTCAATCCGGGTTACCTGCTTGGAAGAGCCGGATGCGGGAAATTCGCACGTCCGGTTCTGTGAGGGTGAAATCCAGTAATGGATGAACTACTCGACTAGTAGATTTTTTCATTTTTTTGTATATTTTTGGGCTCTTTTTTGTCACTCATAGTTTTCTTAAAATAAAATCCTTTACTATTTTTTAAGATTTCTGATTTTATTTGACATCTATCGAAATATAGTATATATTTATGGCTGTAGGGCGTGCGCAGCCCGGTAGACATCTTGTAAACGAAATAGGTGAAGCGTGTTATGCGTAAACCATATAAACAATAGTTATGCGTATCGAAATACGATCCGTAAAAGTCATAAGATGAAGATACAAAGAATTTATATGGATACTTCTGTCATAGGGGGGTGTCTTGATATAAATTTTGCACCTTGGTCAAAAGGATTAATGAAAGATTTCCGACTTGGAAATTATAAACCGGTAATTTCCGAACTTGTAGCTGCCGAGGTCGACGATGCTCCGAATTTAATAAAACAGCAATATTTCGAACTATTAGAACTCGAACCAGAGTATCTTTATATAACTGAGGAAGCGCTTCAATTAGCCGATATTTACCAACTTAGAAAGATATTAACTCCAAACTTTTATGCTGACGGATTACATATCGCATTAGCTACTATTTCTGAAGTAGATGTATTAGTAAGTTGGAACTTTCGTCATATTGTCCATTTCAATAAAATAAGGCTTTTTAATTCCGCAAACCTTGAAATGGGTTACAAGGCTATTGAAATATTTTCGCCAAGAGAGGTAACTAATTATGAAGAAGAATGAAATCGATGCCGTTGATATAACTCGAAAAATCCGCGATGCACACTATGATCAAATCAAAGATAAAAGTACGCAAGAGAGAATAATCTTTTATCGTAAAAAAGCACAAAAAATACAAGATCAGGCTTCAAAAATATTACCAGGAACCCCTAAGCAGGCATAATTCTGGCATAACCCGGGTTTCAAGCGGATGCGATGGTGAGTTTCTTTAAAGCAATTTCCTTTCGTGTTTTAGGTTTCTTTCGATTTTACTGCACTTGATCCTTTTTACCTCGCACCGCTTAAACCAGCCGTTTGCCCAATAATATGGGAGTAATAAAAATGAGAACATATGCATTTCTTATTATTATCATTTTAACGTATTTCATTAACTGCGCAAAAGATAAAAATCCAATGAATTCCCCAATCATTAATACCTCGACTTATTTTCCATTAAAAGTTGGGAATACCTGGTATTATGATTCTCCAACCCCCCAAACAAATCCCTGGGCGATGAAAACAATAAAGAGTTCTTTTGTAGAAAATAATACTGTGTATTACGAATGGACATATGGCGAAGGTGTTGACGTTATTGATAATATTCGTGCAGACGAGCAGGGAAATATATGGAATTTAAAAAATAATAATAAGTATTTATGGTTTGATTTTACACAAGATAGTGGTTCAACATACGTATATAATTGCCCAGAATCATTTGGTGAAAATATTTATTATTACAATGTATATGTAAAAAAAAATATCTCAACAGAAACACCCGCAGGTGTGTTTGATGATTGTATAGAATTATTTTTTGATATCCCCCAAGTTGTAGATGAAGAAAGAATCTATACCTTTGCGCCTAATATTGGTCTTGTGAGACTACAGAATAATGGTTGGTCTACAAAAAGATTGACCTCAGCCATTATAGATGGTGCAACTGTAGGAAATTACAAAACATTAGAGAATCGGTTAAAATAGACACAAATTAAGTATAGATTTTTTTTTATTTATACAAGGTTATCTATCGAAATGTTATGTGTTAACAATCGCATTCAGCGGATTCAAGGGCTCTGTTTGAAATGAGTTACGTTCGCTGCATCGGCTAACTTTTTCTAAATCATTGAATGTCAGCACACCGCAGCTTTTCCGCCGCTGATACGCAAATCGTTATCTGAGCAATTGAGGAGAAAGGGAAAATGAACACAGTTGAAAAAATACTCGAACATCTCAAAACGATGCCAGATTCGGAGCGTAGTGAGGTTCTTGATTTTGTTGAATATTTAAGAACATCCGCCCTTCGCCGCAAACAAAGCGAGGAAGATTCGCAATGGGGTCAGTTCTCTCTTGAATCTGCAATGCGTGGGATAGAAAAGGAGCCCGGTCTTTATGGGATCGAGGATATTAAGGAGCAGTTTCAATGATAAAAGAAGGGAAGATCGTCCTGTTTAAGTTTCCTCTGGCTGGCAAATCCGATGCCAAACTACGCCCGGCTCTTGTCATAAGAGAGATCCCTGGGCCCTATGCAGATTGGCTTATCTGCATGATTTCATCTCAATTGGATCAGCAGGTTGCAGACTTTGACGAGGTCATTGATCTTGAAGCAACGGATTGGAAAAGAAGCGGGCTGAAAGTTCCCAGCGTAATCAGGATCGCCCGAGTTGCCGTTGTTCATGAATCAATCTTGCTGGGTGGCATTGGAAAGGTAGAGCCGATTCGCCTTGATAGAATCAAGCGAAAACTTGCTGATTGGTTACTCAGCACATAACCACGGGCTGGAGAAGGATGCTCGTTACATTCGCACCTCTCAGCCCGGTATGCGTCTTGTTAACGAAATAGGTGAAGCGTGTTATGCGGAAACCATATAAAACGCCGGAACTATGACAGGATTACCATAACGTTTTGAAAAGAGATAGTATAATCAGGTTTACGCTTGACACGTTATCCGGAAGGAAAATCAGGGAACGGTTTTATCAGTAAACCATATAAACAATAGTTATATCCATCAAAGTCAGATAATTGAGGGAAAAAGAATGATTGGAAAATTACAAAGAGTGCCACTCCGGGATGTGTGGAAACATGAAGCCCTAGATTTCACTCAATGGCTTCAAGATAATATCGACGTTCTAAATGAAGTAGTTGATCTGAATTTGTCTAATCCAGAAAGTGAACAGTCTGCGGGCGCCTTCAGTGTGGATCTTGTTGCAGAAGACGATTCCGGAAATCCTGTGATTATCGAAAACCAACTCGAAAAGAGCAATCACGATCACCTAGGGAAAATCGTTACGTACTTGGTAGCGATGGCCTCGAAGACTGCCATTTGGATAGTTGCTGATCCCCGTCCAGAACATGTAAGTGCGATTACTTGGCTTAATGAATCCTCTTCAGCAAATTTCTATTTACTAAAAATCGAGGCGATAAGAATTGGTGATTCCCCTCCTGCACCACTCTTGACCGTAATTGTTGGTCCAAGTGAAGAAGGCAAGGGAGTCGGTAAGACCAAACAAGAAATTGCAGAACGCTATAATATCAGGGAGAAATTCTGGACTCAGTTGCTCGACTATTCCAGACAAAAAACCAAACTTCATGCCAACATCTCTCCAACTCAACACAATTGGCTCGGAACGAGCGCAGGGAAACAGGGTCTTGGTTTGAACTATGCGTTGAGGAAAAACGAAGCCCAAGTTGAGCTGTATATTGATTGTGGAAAGGAGCGAGATGAAGATAATAAGGCAATATTCGAGCAGATTTTCAGCCACAAGGAAGAGGTTGAGCAAATGTTTGGAGAGCCACTTGATTGGGAAAGACTAGAAGGTAAGCGTGCATGCAGGATTAGAAAGATCATAACAACTGGAGGCTATCGTGATGAGGAGGAAAAGTGGCCGAAAATCTATGAAGCGATGGTTGATGCAATGATTAGACTTGAAAAATCATTAAAGCCTCATATTGCCAAATTAAGTATTTAACAAAGACGATGATATAAACCCTAAATGCAAACGGAAGCGATAAACCGGGTCCCTAATCTCGATCGTTAGTCCAATATTTAACTAGAACATATGCATTTATTTTTTATCATTTTAACTTATTTCATAAACTACTCAAGAGATAAAAATTCAATAATAACATTTTCAGAATCCTTGGTTTCTTTGATGATGATCAATTTATAGTATTAACCAATGGGTTTGTTAAAAAAAGCCAAAAGACACCAAGAAAAGAAATAATCCTTGCAGAACAACGAAAAAAAGACTACCTGGAAAGGGAAAAATAATGGATGATTTAGAAAAATATATTCAAAAACGTAAGGATCAAAGTCCGGAATTTTCAGAAAAATTTGAAGAAGGTTATGAAAATTTTAAGATTGGTGTAATTTTACGTCGTGTACGAAAAGAAGCAGGAATAACTCAGGAAGAACTAGCCAGATTACTAAAAACTAAAAAATCAGCAATCTCAAGAATGGAGAATCATTCAGAAGATATAAGACTTTCCACTTTAAAAAGTTATGTTGAAGCCGTAGGAAAAAAACTTCAAATAGTTATTTCATGATTTCATCTCAATTGGATCAGCAGGTTGCGGACTTTGACGAGGTCGTTAGCCGCATAAAATAAAGGCTTAAACAATGAGCGGTAAGTTAAGGTATTATTCGCTGATATTTATAATTTCTCTTTTAAGTATCCTTATATTCAATTGTGGGAAGCTCCTATCTCCTTTTTTTGATTATGAAGAAGAAATAAATAACAATTACCCTTCTACTGTGTATTCATTAAGTGCTGAAGAATTACAACAATTACAAAAAGAATTTGATCTTCTAAATAATAATAAAATATGCATAAGATTGAATAAATATGGGTTAACAGGTGGTGATCATTTCTATAGAAATAATCCAAAAATAAAAATTGCAGATGAGAATATTGCAATAAACTATGCAATAAATACGCTTATAAAAAATAAGAAATTCACGAATGTAACTGACAGTAAAGATTTAGTAAAAAGCGGCTTTTATGTATCCTATGTTAATGATGACAGCACTCATTGGGGGATTCATTTTGGGTCACAGAAATATCGGGGATATGAAGTCTTTCGCTCAAAAATTGTTGTCGCTTTGTTTGGAGATGGAGTATTTCATATAGGTGGTTTCTGGTATAAAGATATTTGCATACCTCCAATTGATATTATTAGTAAAGAAACAGCAAGGAACAAAGTAATTGGTCGAAAAATAATTTGGCATGATTATGGTGGACCTATTGAATTTACAGTAACGGAGAATTTAGTTTAAGTACATATTGAAAAAATTATATATCCATTAGAAAAGGAAGAAACAATCGAATTAAGAGTAGCCTGGAAAATTCCTATTATATTTTATACTTCTACTATTGGATGGCATATCTATATAGATACTACGACTGGTGAAGAAATAGCAATTATTCAATTATTTCGAACATAAAAAGAATACTTGTAAAAACGGCTATCCATTTGTGCGAGGATTCAATTCCCCTGTGCGCTGCGAATGTAAAGATAAGGACTTATGTTTAAGTCCTTTTATTATGCCTGATTAGAACCGTCACCAACTCTATCTCTAAAATGAGTAAAGTATTTTGACCAACCTCAGAAATAATATTCTTTTCTTATGATTTGTTACATTCCAAATTCTTTATTATATTGCATGTTACTCCTGAATAATTCATAACACCACAAAGATCACAAAGATAAACCAAAGAACTAAGCGTAATATATTGATCCCGCTTAGCGGGATTATACTGAATAAAATTCTCTATTTTTATAGATAAATTATTAATCCCGCTAAGCGAGATTGAGGTGATATTCGAAACCTACGAATTAGGTAGATCAAAAAATGTACCAGAGTTCTGTCAGTGAAATAATTTTTTACCTGTCCAATACTTAAAGGAAAAACATTGATAGCATTACTTGTATCGGTAATCATTTTTTTGCTCTATCTTATATATGAGCGCATCGTACTGAATCGCCGGATACGTGCTGTTCCACTGAGAATCAGTATTACCGGAACCCGCGGCAAGTCGAGTGTTACACGACTGTTAGCATCGGTTCTGCGGGAGGATGGACGGAAGGCGCTGGCAAAAACGACCGGTTCACAAGCGCAATATGTATTGCCCGATGGGAGGGAGGTTGATATTTCGAGACGGGGTATCACATCGATTATTGAGCAGAAAAAATTATTCAAAAAGGCAGCGGATGTCAATGCCGGCTGTATAATTGCTGAAATAATGAGCATCCACCCGGAGAATCACTATATCGAATCACACCAGTTGCTGAAGCCGCACATTGTGGTAATAACAAATGTTCGCCGTGACCACATCGATGCAATGGGTAAAACAGAAGAAGAAATTGCTTCAGTTCTCTCTCTGGATATTCCTGAAAATGCAAAAGTGTTTGTTCCTGAAAAGGAAAATAGACAACTTTTTAAGACCGCTGTTAAAAATTCGGGAGGGGAGTTAATTACTGTTCAGGAAGGAATTTCATCTCCACTTCAACATCTTGCTCAGAAATTAAAAAGTCAGCCGGAGGCTGATCTACCTCCGGTAGAAAAGGAATTTTCTGATAATATTGATCTTGTTTACGCTCTTGGAAAACATCTTAACATTAGTCAAAAAAATATATTAGATGGAATACTTAAAGTAAAACATGATATAGGAAAGTTTAAAATATGGAAGTATCGAGCTCAAGAAGCACAAAAAACACATTACCTTGTTAACGGGTTTGCTGCGAATGATCCTGAATCTACATTTCACGTTATCTCAAAAGTGAAAGAAATACTGCCTTCAGCATCAGATAAACTTACAGGTTTGTTGAGTCTTCGCTCAGATAGAGGAGACAGGACTGTGCAGTGGATAGAAGCTCTAAAAAACGGCGCGTGTGACTGTTTTAATAGAATATACGTAACGGGAGCCCATTCTAAAATTGTTAAACGAAAGTTAAAACGGGTGCATATCTTAAAAAATAAGCAGCCGGAAAAGATTATGGCAACTATTATGGCTGAAACAGAGGATCAGGCTGTGATATTCGGCTTCGGTAATATAGTTGGAACAGGAAGACTCCTTGTTGACTATTGGAATGAAATAGGTGAAGAATATGGGTTATGAGACATCATTTTTAGGTCTGCTGGTTTCACTGCTTTTTACCGGCATTACGGGTTTATATCCCGGAGGTATCATTGTTCCGAGTTATCTGGTTCTGTTTATGGATCAACCAGCGCGTATTGCCGGAACATTAATTGCTGCTTTCTTAACATATTTATGTTTTAAATTAGCCTCACAATTTCTTATTATTTTTGGAAGAAGAAGGTTTGTTTTTATGGTTCTTGTCGGGGGGATATGGACTTTCCTGTGGATTCAAGTTTTTCCATTTATCTTTCCGGTTTCTCTTGAGTTCAGAGTAATCGGCTGGGTTATTCCCGGGCTTATTGCAAATAACTTTGAAAGACAGGGCGTTATAGTAACGACGGCTTCGCTTGTTACCGTTACCGTTGTTGTTTATTTCTTAGGACAAATGCTTTATATGGTGCTTTAAATTCCAAATCCTTATATTTAATCTGACTAATTAATCCCCCGAGTACTCGGGGGATTTCCAGAAATAATGTATTTTTTAATACTATAACAAAAGTTGTTATACTATATGTAATATATTAAATCTTATTTTGACAGGATTTACAGGATAAGCTGGATAAAATATCTTGTTTATCATGTGAATTTTTTTAAAATCCCGAGTACTCGGGATGAACTACGTTCAGTCAAATTCTTTTATTTAACAGACAATTCAGTCAAATATGATTATGAATAGGATGATTTTGTAAAAGTTTTTAATATGACCAATTCATCCCCCGAGTACTCGGGGGATTTTTAGAAACAAAGTATTTTAGAAAACTTTAACAAAAGCTGTCATACTATCCTGTTTAATATAGTCTAAGTTCCTTACAAATGGATTTACAGGATAAATTTGATATAATATCTTGTTCATCCTGTCAATCCTGTCAAAAAACAAAATTTTATGAATAATTCAGTTTAAAAAAATGAATATCTTTTTCAAAAAGAGAGCTCATATTTTACAAAATCAAAACCAAAGATTAAGCCGCACTATCATTACCGCAGGAGTTGTGAGCCTTGCAGCTTATGTAATGGTACAAATTTTTTCTCCTGAGAGACCGTTACCATATTCAGATAAAATGATTCACGCTGCCCAAATAATGGAAAAAGCAGTCACAATTATAGGGGACTATTGCGATACATCCGGTATTAAAATAGACAAAACCATAGACCCGAATCGTACAGGTTTAATAGGTCCGGAATATTCTGGTTTAATGACAACAATCGGGCATCTGGAGGCAAAAAGGACTACAACTAATCCTGATATTGCCGCTCTTATTGTTCATCTTCTTGACCGGGCAGGTGTTACTGCAGGAGATACTGTCGCTGTCGGCGGTTCCGCTTCTTTTCCTGCATTGATGGTTGCTTCCCTTGCAGCAGCCAAGGCTATGGAGATATATCCTGTTGTCATCATTTCGCTTGGTGCCTCTTCCTATGGAGCTACTAATACAGAATTTAATTTGCTGGACATTTATAAATTATTACTTAATGAAGGGGTTTTCACTGTTCAACCGGCAGCGGTATCCCTTGGCGGTGAAAAAGATATAGGAAAAAACTTTGAACCTGATATTAAAGAACGATTGATTCGACAGATTCAATTAAGTGGAATTCCCTTTATTTATGAGTCCAATCTCCGGAAGAATGTATTAATGCGAATGAAAATATATGAGGGTAATTCATCTGAAGGGAGGATTTCCGCTTTCATTAATATCGGCGGCAGCGATGCAAATTTTGGGATAAGTCAGCTTGCGCTTAAACTAAAACCGGGCTTGAATAAGAAGATGTCTATTCCTTCAAAAGAAGAACGGGGGGTGCTTTTTGAGATGGCTGCACGGGACATTCAGGTCATTCATCTCCTTTATATAAAGGGGCTGGCATTGGAATATGGTCTTGCCTGGGATCTGATACCTTTGCCGAAGCCCGGAGAGACAAAATTACATGATACGCAATCACATAATAATATTGAATTCTTGCTGATTTCAATTATATACTTTTTAGGATTGTTTATGTTGGTCTTTTACCGGAAGAAAAAGTTTCCGTAGCAATGTATATTGATTGACACTGTTTATTATAATACCTGCGGGTCAATTTTGTACTGTCCTCGCCCGCCCCTTTTTTATTTTAGTTTAAACAGAAGAAAAAAACAATTTATTTTATATCCATCCTTAAAAATTGAGTGTTTCAAAATAATAAAAAAAATGAAATACTTGATTTAGTTATTCTAATAGGTTATTTTGTTAATCAAGTAATTATTAAAGTACAGGAGATAGTACGATGACCAGTAAATCGACTTCTATTTTTCTGATTTCGGTTATGATATTGTGTTGTGTTTTGCCGGCAAACGCTCAGAAAAAAGGAATGGAATCAATTACGGCTGATGAACTGCGCGCACATCTAAATTTCATTGCAGCCGACGAATTCGAAGGACGGAATACACCCTCACCGGGATTGAAAATTTGTTCACGCTATCTCGCCGCATTTGTAGAAAGCTACGGCTTTAAACCACTGATGCCCGACGGTTCGTTTTATCAAGAGATTCCATTGGAAGTAACGTCAATCTCAGAAACAAAAACGCGGCTGCGTGTTATAGCAGATATGAGCGAACAGGTTTTCTATTTTCCGCAGGCTTTCGGCGGACGCTTCAGAAGTTCCGGCACGTTTTCCGGCGATGTTGTTTTTGTCGGTTATGGTCTAAACGCATCCGAACAGGGATGGGACGATTACGGCGATGTTAATCTTGAAGGAAAAGTAGTTGTCATGCTTGATGGTCAACTGCCTGATGACCATGAGTTGAGAATGCGTGAAAACCGCAGGATACTATCTGCCGGAAGGTCTGTTCCCCGTACAAAAGGCGCTGCTGCCGTTTTGACTGTAATAAACGTGGAGCGTGAAAACGACATGGCTTCAAGCGGCATTGTATTCTCTAATTCCCAGAGCGTAAGTATGACCGGTTCTTTTGAGACTCAAAGCACTGCTCGACGCCGGTCTTCTCAACAGGCTCCTCAGCAGCCTGCACAGGCACAACCACAGCGCCCGTTTCTGCCTTTTATTCAGGCTGAAATACGGCACGATGTTGCTGCAGCTATTCTCGGCGTAACAAAGAGTGAATTAAACGATATGTTCGCCATGATAAGTAGCGGCGTCCAGGTCCCTATGAAAGAGCTGCCGGATAAACGTGTAGAACTGACTGTCAGCATAGATAGACGCCCCGCTATAACACAGAATGTAGTTGCGGTCCTTGAAGGATCAGACCCGGAATTAAAGAATGAATATGTTGTCATAGGTGCTCATCACGACCATCTCGGAATTCGTAATGGTGAAGTCTTAAACGGCGCCGATGATAACGGTTCCGGTACTGTAGCTCTGCTGGAGATCGCACAAGCAATGATCATCGAAAGACCTAAGCGTTCGGTTGTTCTGGTATGGCACACAGGCGAGGAAAAAGGGCTCTTTGGAGCACACTATTTCGCAAACAATTGTCCGGTTCCTGTCGAAAAAATAAGCGCAAATATCAATCTGGATATGCTCTGCCGGAATGATCCTGATAGTCTCTATTTGATTGCCTCGGATATGCTCAGCACAGAATTAGATACGGTAATACATGAAATGAATAATGAATATATAAAATTGAATTTTGATTATATATATAACGATCGCAGCCATCCGGACCGCTTTTATTATCGAAGCGATCATTATCCTTACCTCCGGTTCGGCATTCCGTCCGTCTGGTTCTTCTGCGGCACTACTCCGGACTATCATCAACCAACCGACACGGTTGATAGAGTTGATTTTATAAAGATGGAAAGAGTAACACGGCTCGCATATCTGACAGCCTATGAAAGCGGCAATAAAGAAGAACTGTTAAAATTGGACGCCAATCCGGAAGTAACCACACGTGGAAAACATAATCTTTCAGTCGAAAGTATTAAATAGTAGTGGAATAAAACATATTAAGCCTGAGAATTTATGAATTAAGCATGTTAATGACCTGAGTAGTAACTAACAGGTAATTTTACAAATAAATAGGAGTGAATCATGAAAAGGTTATCTAAATTAATGGCTGGAGCTATCCTTTTTTCCTTTCTTTTGCTGTTATTATTTTCATCAGTATTCGCTCAGGAAAAAACTGCTGTGGATATAAAAGCAGAGCTGCCGGTAATGATTACTTCCTGCGGGCAGAGTCCGGGTCCCGTATCATTGAAAGTTATCATGACTGGTAAAAGATATGATGTAAATATCGTTCCTGTTTTCAGTGTACTTGCTACTGCTGATACACTCATAGCTTTAAAAAATGCGGGAAATCCGGTTAAGACAATTATTATTGTAACCGGTGCAAGTCTCAAAACCATGGGTGCAACAGGTATTTCAATTAAAGATGAATTAGAAAGGGCAGACAAGCTGATTGCAGAAGCAAAAAAGCAGGGGATATTGGTGATTGGCGCTCATATCGAGGGGCTGGACAGGCGTATTATGGGCGCTGCTCCGGGCGATAATTCGGACGAATTATCTATTGACGCCGTCTGCCCCAAATCCGATCTTCTTCTTGTGCGCAAAGACGGAAATGAGGATGGCAGATTTACTACAATATCAAAAAACAATAAAATTCCCATTATTGAATTTGAAAAAATGAATGAGTTGCCAGCAGTATTAAATAACTTATTTAAGAAAAAATAGGACGCTGAACGGTGAGTATGTTTACGTATGCTGAGATAATCCTCGGCGTTATGGTAGTTGTTTACATCGCTGCAAAGATATTCAAGCTTTCCACAGAATTATCGATGTTTGCAGCCGCCATTGCCGGAGCTCTGGCGGGAGGTTTCTGGATACCTGCGCGGCATATTGCAGAAGGAGCTGCAACTTATCTCGATATTAATCTTATTTTTATTACCGCCACGCTTTTTATGAATATTTTAAAGGAATCCGGCGGCATTGCTTTTGTCGTACGGCGTATTCTCAGACGGTT
>Ga0114930_10004414_pt1 | contig 11898 bp, 10 predicted proteins | sample AnhtaG_FD_87300 | JGI IMG/M metagenome (GOLD analysis project Ga0114930, IMG submission 87300) | Deep subsurface microbial communities from Anholt, Denmark to uncover new lineages of life (NeLLi) - Anholt_01485 metaG | ecosystem: Environmental > Aquatic > Marine > Oceanic > Sediment | place... | reverse complement strand
CGGAGAATCAGAATTACGTATCGGTCCTTGGATGGATAAACACCGTAGTAATTTTTTCCTTGCCACTAAAGTATTTAGACGCACCTATAAAGATGCTTGTAAGCAGATAGAACAATCACTTGAACGATTGCAGGTTTCTTCAATAGACCTAATACTGATCCATAATTTAACAGATCCAAGGAGCTGGAAAAAAGTGATGGGCGCTGATGGGGCTTTAAAAGCCCTTATTGAAGCCCGTGATCAAGGTTCTGTAAAGTATATTGGAGTGACAGGTCATGGATATAATGTAGCTGCGATGCACATTCGGAGTTTGGAACGCTTTGAATTTGATACAGTTCTATTACCATATAACTATATGATGATGCAGAATTCTATATATGCTGCAGATTTTGAAAACCTCTTGAAATTATGCAAAGATCGTAACGTAGCAGTTCAGACAATAAAGTCTTTAGCACGCCGTCCATGGGGTAATAGAAAAAGGATCCAGGCGACATGGTATGAACCTTTTGAGGATCAAACTGATATTGACCGTGCTGTTCATTGGGTTTTGAAGAGGGAAGGGATTTTCCTAAATACAAGCTCTGATATTCATCTTTTACCTAAAATACTCGATGCTGCTAGTCGCTTCGAAATCGAACCTACTGATGAAGAAATGCAGGAAAAAGCTACCCAGTTAGGAATGAAACCTATATTTGATGGCAGAACCCTACTTTTCGAGTAAAATAATCATAAATTTATATTTAAATTCAATGCTGGAAAATCCTATCTCCTAAGAATTTCTAATTGATGCTCTCTCCTACAAATTATAAATGTGCGCAATCAAATCATCACTCTTAGATTAGTTAAAGGGTCTTTTTGAGAAAATTTATTACATTTCCTTATCTTTTATTTTTAAAACCCATATTTGTTTTTTTAATTTTTTCAATATAATAAACGAGTCTTAATGGTTTAGATGAGTAAGGATCTTAAAATCCCTAGATTTCAAGCAGAGAGATTAATCAATATATACAAATTGGATACTAACCAAAAGAATTTAATTTTTCAAGAATTCACCAATTTTATTCCCCAGACATCAGTCAGACAATTCATTAAAGAAGTTTCAAAAAGAACTGAGTTTCCAACAGAATTGCTTCAAAATTTTTTTTGGTTTTCTTTTGATTCATATGTAACTTTCATAGAGAGTGACGAACCCTTCAATGAATTCTTTAATAACAAAATTAGATCTCCGATTGTGAATGAATTTCCTGACTTAGCAAAAGAAATTAATGATTTTGACGATTTAAGAAATTTCTTCTCAAGTATGTTTAATATAGTAGATTTTGAATATTATAAGGTTTTCTCTTTAGAAGGTATCAATCAGATTAATATTGGTTTCTCTAACATTGTTAGCTTATATCTTTTTACCGTAAAAGGTAAAAATGTTCTTATCGATGCGGGATATTCAATGAAATATTGGCAAAATGCGTTTTATAAAGCCTTGAACGATCTGCAGATCAATCTTGAAGAGATTGATTATTGCATTATCTCACATGAGCATCCCGATCACGTAGGTTTAGTAAAAGATTTAAAGAGAGCAAACCCAGATATTAAAATTTGTATACACAAAATCGCTCATGAGCTAGCTAAATTAAGAGAGAAATTGATTGAAAATACTAACTTGGAAGAAAAAATAAAGGAAAGGGGACAACTACTCATTAGTTACGGTCTTAAGAAGGAAGAAGTTGATTTAATGCTTAAGCGGTTTGGTACAGGCGGGATGAGGTTTGAATACTTTGAACCAGATTTATTACTTAATAATGATGATAGAATCGTAGATGGTGAATTACAAATTGTACATTCTCCAGGTCATTCGGTTGGGCATATATGTATATATTATCCTAAAAAAGGCATTTTATTCTCTGGAGACCATATATTAAGTAAGATTACTCCACACTTGGGCACTCTGGTAATTCCAGGTGCTGAAGAATTTAACAAAAAAAACAACTATGAAAACATCTTAGAACATTATCTTAGATCACTTGATCGAATCGATGAGCTGAATTCAAGAATAATTCTCCCTGGACATGAGCAAATTATCTACGAACCACATAGTAGAATAACTGTAATTAAAAATCACCACCAAAACCGCCTTTATGAAATATCAAAAATCATTCAAAATAATCCAATAACACCCCTTCAGATTGCTCTTCACCATTTTGGGGATGATTTGGACCAGATGAATCAAATTCTTGCAATTAGTGAAACTTTAGTTCATTTGGATTATTTGGAATTTCAAAATAAGGTATGCAAAACATTAAAAGATGGTATACTTCTCTATTGGTCTGAAAATCCATGGGAGAAAATTGAATATTAATTTAGATTTGTGTCCTTTTACAATTAAGAGCCATTATTAGATATTTAAAAGGTTTAAAACATTTTGTCTAGCTAAAGGTTAACTTAGCTTTTTAAGAGTAACTTTAAAGAATAAATAGATTAATGTGAGATTATGACAGCAAAGATAAATTTTATGGATGTAGAAGAACCCGGTATTGCAGTAATTACTGGTGCGAGTTCAGGAATTGGAGAATCTTTCGCACGTATATTAAGCTCTCAAGGTTTTGATTTAGTTATTACTGCTCGAAGAAAAGACAGGTTGGAATCCCTTGCAGCAGAATTGAAGCAAAAACACGGTATCAATGTTGAGATTATTCCAGGTGATCTTTCCCAACCTGAATCTTTGGAAGAAATTGCTTCATATATTGAAACAATCAACAACCTTGATGTATTGGTTAATAATGCCGGATTTGGAACTACTGAAAATTTTATCAGTAAAAACTCCGACATCAATATTTTTATGAAGATGATCAATCTTCATTGTGGTGCAACAGCTCGCTTAATGCATGCTGCACTGAAAAAGATGCAAAACAATGACAGAGGGGTAATTTTTAACATCTCTTCAATCGCATCATTGATATTATATGGTTCGCGAGAACCAATGTATCATTCAACTAAGGCATTTATTTCAGCTTTTACGGAGATGGTTCAGCTCAAATTAAACTTCATTAAATCAAAAGTGAAGCTTAAAAGTATTTGTCCGGGAAATACTCATTCTGAAATCTGGGGTGAATCGGCTACTGCTGCACCGGGTAAGTTTGGTGGACCGATGCACACTGAAGAAGTCGTAGATATTGCATTAAACTCATATAAAAATAGAGATATCATTATAATTACAGGCGACCACAATATAGAGGAAGTAGTGGAATGGCGTGAGGTAGCATATAATAAACCGGGCAGATATTTTTCAAGAGATTTCTCAAAAACTGGATTTGTAAAAAAAATGAATTAAATTTTTCATCTTTTAAAATTCTAAAATTGTTATGAAATGATTTTTTATGCCTGTTGAACCTAAATTAGCTGCTACTGTAGTTTTATTACGTAAACGAGTGCTAGACTTAGAATCTGACGATAATTGTGAATTTGAAGTATTCATGGCTAAAAGACATAAAAATGCGAGATTTATGAGTGAACACCATGTATTCCCTGGTGGTGGTATTGATGAACAAGACTTAAATAAAGAATCAAGAGCAAGACTAGTAGGAATTGATAAAAATATCATTGGTAATTTAAAAGAAATATGTGAGGATCCAGAAAATCTGTGGATAATCGCAATCCGCGAGTTGTTTGAAGAAACTGGGATTTTAATCGCTACTAATAAAACAGGAGAATCACTTAGAAAAATTGAAGAAAAACCCAAGAAATTAAAAAAGTATCAGAAAAGTCTTCAAAAAAAACGAAAAACTATGACAGATGTTCTAATTAAAGAAAATCTTTATTATAATGCGAAAAATTTAAAATATTTTGGAAGATTGATAACCCCTAAATTATCACCCATTAGATTTGATACTCAATTCTTTTTATGTAAATTTCCTCAAAAGCAGAATATTAATTTATTTAGTGATGAATTAACAGAGGGTTTATGGGGATCTCCAAAACAGATATTAGAACAATATAAAAAAAGTCAAATAAAATTAATATTTCCTCAATATTCCACACTTCAACGGCTTCAAAAGTTTAAATCCATTCAAGAGATATTTGATAATTCGAAAAATGTTTCTAGTCATAATCGATTGGATGATTTCTGAGATAAAAATAATAAAAGAACGATTAGATTATTGCGTCTTGATAATTCGAGAAACCTGTTTAGAACCAAAAGCATATCAAAAATACTTAAATAAAGATATAGAAAAGTAAAGTTTTTTTAAGTTACTAATTCAATTAGAATAGAGGTGTTAAATTTTGACTATAAAAACTAATATTACCGAAATGTTTGGAATTAAGCATCCAATCGCAAGTTCTGCGATGGGCCCTTTCAGAACAACCGAATTAGCTATAGCAGTCTCAGAAGCTGGTGGACTTGGCATGATCTCTCATGCTCACCAATCAATGGATGGTAGGGAAGCAGACCCAATAGTTGCCATGAAAAAAAATCTTGATTATGTAGTTGAACATACTGGCGGGATTTTTGGTTTTAACATAAGAACTTCAAGACTTACACCAGATTGTGATAAATTTATCTCCGAAACCGCAAAGCATATAATGGCAAATCCTAAATTGAAAGAACAATGCCTATATGCGCTCACCAGTGCGGGTTCAGCAAAAAGAATGCCCCAGAACAAAGATTTCCAGAAATTAAGGGACAGCACACAGATTAAACATTTCCATGTTGCTCCTGCGCTCTGGTTAGCAGATAAGTGTGTTGCAGCGGGATGTGACGGCCTTGTTGTAACAGGTTTCGAAGGGGGAGGCCACCAATCATATGAAAAAGTTGGTGGTTTGGTTTTATTGCAGCAAGTACAGCAAAAACATCCAGATATTCCAAAAATCGCGTGTGGGGGATTTGCAACAGGAGTAGGTATGGCTGCAGCTTTAGCTCTCGGTGCTGGAGGAATTGCTATGGGATCGAGATTTATTGCGTCTCATGATAGTGAATTTCATGAAAACTATAAAAGTGTAGTACCACCAGCTAAGGCTCAAGATACGATTGTGAGAACTGGAGGTTTAGGAACCATTAGACTCTGGAAGAATAAAGTTTCCCTGGCAAAAGGATTAGTAAAAAGCAAAGAAGAAAAAATGGCTGAAGAAAAAGCAGTGGTAGATCACCGTACTGCTATATCACAGGAGGATCTTGCCGAAGAATTAAGAAAAGATGCAATTGCTGCTTTTGCAACTTATGATGGTGATGTTGAGAATGGTTATGTATTGTTAGGGCAAAGTATAGGAGCAATAAACCAAATCGAGAGTGTTCCTGATATCATAGAAACAGTGATAAAAGATGCAGAAAAAGCATTAAAAAAAGCAATAACATTTGTAGAATAGTTCTCCCTTTTCCACCCACTCAAATTACATTTTTTTTATTTATTATATTTTAAAATGTGATTTCTTTACCTATTCGAGAAAACAAGACAATAGCCATGATCATAGCCAAAGGATTCCTTATCTCTGGTTCCTTCATATCCGATAATTACTTCACCTTTGAAATATAGCACGTCAGAGAGTGCTTTCCCTATATCCCAGGCTAAAGTAGTAATCCCGTCCACTTTGAGATTGGCGATATCAACGATTACGTGAGATTTGGGCTTCAAAAATTTCTTAAGATCAGTAAAAATCTTTTTTATATCCTCTAAATATTTAGTATAATTCCCCTCTGTTTTAAAACCATTCAAAGGATCTCTAGTTTCGTTTTTCGACATGAGGATTGGGGAGGTATAAACAAAATTTATGGGAGGGAATTCATATTCAAGTAACCTCCGTGCATCACCATGAATCATGTTTTCCTTATGTTTAATCTTTGAAATGACATATAAATAGTGATCCTCAAGATATTCAACACCGTAAGGCACTCGACCTAGCTTTTCTGCAATAATTAGGGTTGTTCCGAGACCTGCGAACATATCGAGTATGGTATCACCTGGTTTTGTATACTCTTTGATAAAAAACTCAACTACTTCTTCATAGGATCGTGTATCATACTCTTTGAATTGGTCAGGAATTTCTGAACGATGGCTTCTCTTACAAATCATAAATGTACGCATTCGAATAATCACTCTTTAATTAATTATAATATCTAAGGTAGAAAAATATTTATTTTTGAATGTAATTTTTTTAAACGAAGGTTATGCTTTTTTAGCAGGGGGCACCACAGGGGAGGGAGATGATAGGGAGAGAGGAATAAGTGGGAAATGATATCTTTCTGTTTGTATTATTAAATGATAAGACAAAAAAGTAACAAATATTATTTTAAATTAAATAATCCGAGAGTTTAGGGAAGAATAAAAAATAGAGATAGTGTTACTATAGATTTAGAATGAAAGATTTTTTAGATGCATTTAAAAATTCTTAAAAATAAAAAAAAATTATCTAATTTTCTGCTTTTTAAGATATACCAATGCCACAACACCGATGACCATGAAAATTAAGAAATAATTTCCAAAAGGAATTGCAGCATCACCAGTATCTAAGACAAGCTTCGATAACATTATTCCGTCCTCTTTCGATATTGCTTTAGTGCAAAAACCCTTAGTATTATAGGTATATTCATCCGAACGTCCACCCCCATAGTTTTCAATAATTGTATTATCAACAATAGAATAGTTAGAAGCAAACATAGCTTCAGCTACTAATGTTAGATTTATAGGTGTTGGTATTATAACTGGGGCTATAACGTAATTCTCAAAGGCAAGATAATTTTGAGTGTTATTAGCAGCCATATATAAACTATTGTTTTCAAGGGTATTCCATCCAAAGGTAGGAATATATCCTCGTATTGTACAATGTACAATTAATGCATCTATAGTATTATGTACACCTTTTTCTATTAATTCAGATGTAAAAGTAAATTTCGCACCTTTAGCTTCAGCAGGATAAGTAAACTTCCATGTATATTTGCTTCCAACATCAGCTGGAAAGGTTGTATCTCCTATAGTTGTAGCACTTATCGCATTGTGACTAAAAAACGAGAAGAATAATAACATGATAAACAAACCTATTATTGTTTTTTTACCATTTTTCAGCTTTAACACCTTAAATTCAATTTAATAAATAAAATAACATTATTGGATTAGATAGAATATCAAATTTCAGTTACTTTTTTCTAGTATTTAAAATTTTACATTTTTGTTTAATATTAAATTGAAGTTTGATTTTTCGACCCAATATTTGAAGAGGTTGGGGAAGAAGATATTGCTAACAAATATTTCATTGGTCATTCTTTTAATTTAATTTATTAGTCATTTAAATTGCTTAATTTTGAAAGATATATGTAATTTTATCAAAAGGTGTTTAAAATTAGCGTAATAAAAAAGGCTAGGTATTGGATTTTCTGTCCTATGTGTAAAAACTTGCGTCCCCTGGATGACCTCGAAGAGGAACCTTTCACTCCACAAAGCAGCAAGCTTTTATGCTCATGTGGGCATGAATTTCCGGCAATCCAAAAAGACTGGACTTTCTATGATGAACGTCCATGCTATTTGGTAACCGAAGCGGAGAAAATCTTCTCCCAATAACTTTTTTTTTTTGTTTAATTAATCACCCAAGATAAAATTACACCTTTTCTAATTAAATATATTAAAAAATTCATGTTTAGTGCAGTTTTTAAAAATCTCTAAATAAATATGTTATGATAGTACTATCGCAAATATACCTTGCTATAACGCTCATTTTAATAATTATTACTATAATATTCCTTTTCTTGCGAAAAATGGAATACAAATTGCTTAAATCTAAGTTTATTCTCGCAATATTTTTGGCTATTATGTGTTCAATCTATTTTTTCAATTTAAATTCATTTACTCCCTCTGAAGATCCAGATTCTATTAAAAATGATATATCCATAATAATCTCTCAATTTCTGCTTTTTACATCTTTAGTTTTATATATTAGTGCTTATTTTATAAAAGACCAAGATATAATTGAACTAAAAAAACCCTCAATATATAAATCAAGAAGAGGTACCATTGAAATCGGAAAAGTTATGAAAAGATAGAGAAAGACACATAAATTTTTCTTATCTATGAAAGATCTAGGAAGGCATATGTTTGTGTGTGGCGCTACTGGTTCTGGCAAAACTAATTTTGTGCAATATTTATTAATGAATTTTAAGAAGAAATATAAAATTCCATTCCTTTTGGCTGAATTTAAGGGAGAATACACTTTTTTACAGGATTTAATCGATGATTTGTTAATAATTAGACCAGGAGAAAATTTTTCACTCAATATATTTAGTCCTGAAGGAGATAATCCAGAGATTCATGCTGAAAGGTTGTTTGATATCCTAAAAAGTGGACGGTTTCTTGATGAGCAAGCTGAATTTTCACCTCAAATGGAAAGAGTATTAGTAGATATCTTAACAATCGTGTGTAAAAATCCAAAAATTCAAAGTTGGAAGGGTTTTTTTGGGCAATGTGATAAATATTTAGAAGATCAGAGACACAAAATACCAATGGTCCATCAAAGCCTTATAAGTATCCAAAATAGAATAAGACGTTTTGCTGTTGGCCCATTAAAAAAAGTTTTTGCTACAAGGCATAACCTAAAAATAAAAGATCTACTCAACAAGAATATGCTTATCGATTTAAGCTCTCTTATCCGCTTAGGTGGAGAAAAGGAAGATGCCTTATTTTTCTTGAATATGGTTCTAAAATATCTATGGGATAAAAATTTAACCTATGGAGCCTATCATTTTAAAGGTATAAAACATGTCACGATTGTCGAAGATGCCCAATATTTTGCTCCGAAAGATTTAACATCCCAAACTAAACTAACAACCTATTTAGAAGATATCGCACTTTTACAGAGAGGTACGGGGGAATGCTTAATTTCCATTGCCACGCGCCCTCAAGTAAGTGAAGAAATTTTAGCAAACTGTGGTGTCTTAATTTCTTTCAAAAATCACATGCAGCGGGGGTTCCTCTGTGAATTGTTAAACCTTGAAGAAAAAAACCAAGATTATCTTTCAATTTTGGAAGAAGGACAGTGTATAGCACGAGTTAACTCTGTTAAAAGACCTTTTTTGCTTTGGGTTCCTCATATCGAAAGGCATTGGATAAAACGAGGGGATGTGAATAGAAAAAACAAAATGATATTAAAACACTTGAAAGAACAAGATATTATCTCTTTAAAGGAAAACCAAACCTCCAGCAGAGAAAACTCTCAAAAAAACCAAAAGATTCAAAATAAAGAAGAAGATATAACTGAGTATGCAAAAATCAAATATTTCATTGATAATCTAGATGGTATTAATGAAAATAAAGATTTCAATCCAAATAATTATAGAAAGTGCCCTGAATGTTTTTCTATAATCAAGATAAAATATAAAAATTGCCCTTACTGTGGTAATTGTCTCGCTGATAAGATTTTTTAGAAAACTCTTCTTGAATTAATAATTCAAGTCCAAATAATTATTTAAGACAATACTTATTCTAAAAATATAGTAATTAGTCAAAAATAAAGTGATATCTATAGAGTTAATTCTAAGAAAAATTAAGCTCAAAAATTTACTGAGCTATCAAGAAACAGAATTCACAAATTTAAAGAAATATAACATTTTAATTGGTAAAAATAGTTCTGGTAAATCCAATTTGTTCAAAATCTTTCAATTAATTTATGATTGTTATAATGCCAAATCTTTCAATAAAAATTTCATATACAATGGTGATGAAAATAAAAACGCCTACACAATTTTAGAATTCGAATTTACTGAAAAATTTAGAAGAGAATTATTGTTTTCATTATTCAACCATAAAGTATTTGAAAAATCCTTTGGATTTAATGAAGGTAAATTTGATTACCCCTCACCTAATGAATGGAGGCAAAGCGAAAAAAAATTTGATTGGTTTACTTCAAAAGGTTATTTTATTGGCTTATCATGTCAAATTGGTTTCCACAAGAAAAATAACACTTTATGCTTAGATAAGATTTCAATTATAAATAAGAATCAAGAATTCTTAATTTATAGACTAGATATTGAGCAAGATATGTTTAGATCGAACACATTAAATATTCATAATCTTATAGAAAACCGTGATAAACTTGATGAATATTTTAATCGTGTTTCATTAGAAAGAAGTTCCTCTTCATCTTCAAGTGTATCTTTGAAAAATCAACTAAACCAATTTGCAGATTCAAATTATCTAATAAAACCGCTTATTAAAAAACTAATAAGTTGCTTTTTTGAAAATATATTTATCATTCCTGAACATAGAGAATTCAAACCTTATATGGATACAACAAATGTGAATATTACAGAAATACTACCTAGGGGTACTAACCTTGTAAAATTACTCCATAAAAAAACGGTTAAAAATGAGAGAGATTGGTTGAAAAGATTTAATGATGATTTACAGTATTTCATTGAGGAAGTTGATGAATTGAAGCAAGATTTAGATGATGATGACCAAACAAATTTAATACTTAAAGAAAGAGGATTAGAGTTGAGTTTATACTATGAAAATATGGGTGCAGGAATACTAAACGTTGCTCTCTTTATTACTTGCATCATGGAAAATGATAAAAATAGTATAATATGTATCCAAGAACCTGAACTATATTTACATCCTGGTTTAGAAAGAAAATTAAAGGGCTATTTTATTGAGAAAGCACAGCAATTCACATTTTTCATTACAACACACTCTCGAGAATTTCTTACTAAGGATAGAGAGCTTTGTTCAGTACATCTAATTAGAAAATTGAATGCTCAAACAACTGTAATAAATATCCCCCTTACAGAAGATAATTTTAGGTTAATTTATGAAGATTTAGATATCGATTTAGACAAAATTACAGAAGAAAAAAAAGCGATTAATAATGAAACCTTCTTGGCAAAGCTCATTATGAAGATGAAGGAAGAAGAGTTTGAGACAAAATTATGGGATTTTAAAAAGACATTGGATTTTTTACATATCTCAGATCCTCAGGTTAAAAGAAATAAGAAAATTGAATTTTGTGAGAAAATTGCTGCTTTTGGTAATTCAGATGGGGGATTAATTATAGTAGGTATAACTGATGAATTACCTAGAAAAATAGAGGGAATAAGTCTCAATGAAAATGATCTGAATGATTTAAATAATTTATTTTTAGATTTAATTACTCCATCAAGAGATTTTGTACACGTTCAACTTATTTCAATTAATGATAATGAGGAAAATAAGAAAAATTGTTTATGCTTAATTATTGCTCAAACATCCGAAGTTTTAGGAGTTAAACATGATAATGGAACAATAAAATATGTAATAAGGACAACCTCTGGTACTAAACCTGTTGATCCTCAAATTATTAGAGATTCAAAGAAGGTAATAAAAAGAGATAATTATAATTATATTGAAATTATAAAGGAGAGATTTTTACATTAAAATGGAAATCATCAATATGTTTTAATCTCTTAAAACTAAAATGAAATGAATAGAAATAACATAACATAAAGATCTAGTGAATTTCTTGTCGAATAAACTTAAAGAAAAGATATTGGAAGAAATCGAAGAAATAATAAGTAAATTTAATAATGTTACTGGCCAAGCAAGTTATGCTTTATCTGAAACGAGTACTAGATTAGCGTATAGTCTAATAGTAAGAGCTAAAGCTATTATTGAAAAAGTTGTTGGAAAAGATTCAATTTATTGTAAACAGATTGAAGAAATCCAAAAGAGGGATAAATATTTAAAATTTGTCAGTATAAAAGCTATTTTAGGTTCAGTAGAAGCTTTTTATAATGATTATAAAAAAAATTTAATAGAAATAGAAGATCTTGATTTTACACTTTTAAAGTATGAAAAAATTATCGATGATATAGATTTAAAAGATTCTGCCTATCATGAAATTATTAAAGAAATAAATGGTACGTATAAAAATCATTTCTTTACGTCTATG
>Ga0114930_10004413_pt1 | contig 11900 bp, 5 predicted proteins | sample AnhtaG_FD_87300 | JGI IMG/M metagenome (GOLD analysis project Ga0114930, IMG submission 87300) | Deep subsurface microbial communities from Anholt, Denmark to uncover new lineages of life (NeLLi) - Anholt_01485 metaG | ecosystem: Environmental > Aquatic > Marine > Oceanic > Sediment | place... | reverse complement strand
TGACGGTGAAGTTGAGGACGAGCGCTTCGGAGAGGTTGCCGGCCGTGAAGTTCCGTACCTGAATGCGGCACGAACCGGCCGCCACTGCGGTGACATCGACATTGTAGCTGTCGGCCGAAGCCGCGGAAGCGATGTTTACCCGGACGGTGTCGGCGGCACCGATCGCGCTGTTGGTCAGGGTGAAGCTGACGGAAACGCCGGCATTGAGCGCGGCATTGTTCATGGTGATCTGGCCGCACACCTTGTTGAGGGTGACGCCGGTAGATTTGGAGGTGGCCTGCGTGACCGTGCCGCCGGCGCCGGTCGCGTAGCCTATCCCGTTGGTGGCGCCGGACGAGAGGATAGCGTTGCCGGCGATCAGCGACTTCGCGACGGCAAGGCCGCCGGCATAGGTCACGGCGGCGGTGGTCGCATTCGACGCATCCGTCGTCAGCGGGAACGCCACCACGCCGCTGTTGTGGTCCATCGTCATGAACGTGGACTTCAAGGCGCCGGCGTCGGTCAGCGCGTTGAACTCGGTAACGCCGGCCTGCACTTGCAGCCGCGCTGTCTTCAGATCGGCACCGGCATTCGTATCCTTCAGATAGTAGGCCACGCCGGTGTTGCCGGTGTAGGAGACCTGCACCTGGCTCGCGCTGGCCGTCAGCGACTCGCTAAGAACGCCGGACGCCTTGGTGATCGTGAAGTTGCCCGTGCCAGTGATCGCGCCTGTAGTGGCGTTGAAGGTGACCGTGGCACCGGAATTGCCGATGACGACGTTTCCAGTTGAGGTCCCGGCGATCGTGATGCCGCCCGATCCCTTTGCGTTAATCGTCAGGTTTTCATTCGTGCCAGACGAGATGACCGACAGTGCGACGCCGGAAGCCGCAGCCGCGGCCGCGATCTTCAAACCCGTTGCAGCTGATGCGGCCGACGCATCGACCTGCAGCGCGGGATTGGTCGCGCCGTTGACACCGATCGACAGGATCGTTTGTTGCAGCGACAGCGGCAGGACCGCGGCCGTGCCGTAGTTCTTGGCAACGATCGCCGGCGTGGCGCCGCCGGCGAGGCTGATGCCGGAGCCTGTCGTTGGAACCTGAACGCCAACGAAGAAACCTCCGAGGTTCGAGGTGAAGGTACTGCCGGTGGGAGCGGTGTTGACACCGACGCCCCCGGCCCCCGAAACGACGACGGCATTCGTCGTACTCTGGATGATGAACTGGGCGGAGCCCGGCGCGCTGTAGATCCGGTCGGCGCCGTTGAAGTAGATGCCGCCATTCGGCTGCTGCGTGGCGTCCGGTAGGTTGATCGTGCCGACGCCCATGTCGGCGAGGGATCCGGCGGCGAACGGAGCGCCGGCGGCATTGGCGTAGATGCCTTGACCGAACCACCAGCCGCCGCTCAGCGAGCCGGCCGCGTTGGTCGTTTGCAACAGCCACGCCGACTGCAGCGAGCCGGTAGTCGAATTGCCGACCCAATGCGAGATGTTCCCATAGTTGATAGTGCGCTGGGTCGGCGTCGACGACTGGCTGCCCGTCGCATACAGCGCAAAGATCGTACTTCCCTTGGGCGGTGGCACACCTGGGACCAGGCGGCCGGTAACGATGACCGGGTTATTGTCGAGAGAATTCGGCAGCTGGTACGTGACGCCGGCGGTCGAGCCGCCGGCTACAGTGCCATTGTTGAGGAAACCGGCCGGGAAGGTCACCGTCTCGGTGCCGGCGCCGGACACCGTATAGCTCATGCTCATCGCGTTGCGCGCGTCGTAGTCGAAAGCAAACGAGGCCGGCCCGGTGATCACGATGTAACCAATCTGGTGGCCGTCGTCGTAGCCGCCGAAACTCTGGCCATCGGCGGGCGTGATGACGCCGCTGACGACCGAGCGGCCATTCAGGTTGAAGAGCGTTGCATTGTTGGCGATCGCGGCAATGAGGCCGGAGACGATCTGTCCGTTGAGCAACGTATCCCCGCTCTGCACCGTGTAGCTGACCGGGATGTTGTTGCTGCCGTAGATGAAGCGCAGCGTGATGACGTCGCCGACCGTCGGGCTGCCGCCGAGCGTGATGATCGCATAGGCCGACGGGTCCTCCGAGAAGAAGTGCATGGCGTCGGCGTTGAGCTGGAAGTTCTGGTCGCTCCGCAGGTAGGTCGCGGCCGTCTCCGCGCCGCCATTGCCGTAGCCGCCCGGCCCCTGGAAGTTGCCGCTCGAGGGGTGCATGACGGGGTACGACGTCGTGCCCACATTCGGGATGCGGTTGACGAAGGCAAGGCTCGAGGTGTCCAACACCACCGGATCGGTCGCGCTCAGCGCCCACAGCGTGCGCGCATTGAGTGTGCCGGCGTTGACATAGACCAGCAGGCCAGAGGCAACCTGGCTGTTGTTCTGGACGTCCGAGGAGCGCGCCCAGACGCCGCTCGAGGCGTTGTAGATGCCGTTCTGGGACGCCGTCGTCTGATCCTTGACCAGCACCCGATCGCCGGCGACGAGCGTGACGCCGTCGATCGTGCCAAGCCCGATGGTCTGCAGGTTGATGTTCGAGCCGGTCGTGGCAACGCGGACCGCCGTTTTGATGGCAAGGTCGGCGTTCGGCGTCGAGGACGCAGGCGCGTCCGTCGCCGCGACGGTGGCGCCGCGGCGGTCAATGGTGGCCATGGAAACTACCTCTCGGAAATGCAAAAGGCCGCGCGAGAGGCGCGGCCGTGAACGGCTTCAATGTTTCGGAACTGAGCTAGCGCGACACCTGGCTTGGCCGCAACCAGAACTCGATCCCGGAGCGCTGCTTCATCGATTGCTCGAAGCGACTCAAATAGCCAGGGTTCAACCACTCCTGCAGGCGGTACGTGACCAAATAGTCAAATCCAGCGCGCGTATAAAGCATGTTTGCGAACGGAATGTTGTTGCGCACCGCCCTCAGTGCGAGCGCCGCCGTCTGCGATCCCTTGTGCTTGTCCTGGTCGCGGAAGATATCGGCGAAATCCGACTTCGAGAGGTTGTAGAGCTCGACGATCCGGTTGAGCTGGCCGAAGCTCGGGCCGGCGAGTGCTTCTAGGAAGTCCGAGCCGTGGCGGGAGAACTCGCCAAGCAGAAAGTCACCATAGATCGAGGCGGCGCCGCCGCGGATGAAGGCGGCAAACACCGCCTGCCCAGGCTCATTGCGCCACTGTGCGGTCGGGTCCTGACCTTTAAGGGACTGGTTGAGGAAGTTCGCCAGCGCGCCGGCGAGCGTCGTCCCGACGATCAGCTCGGTGACCCCCGCGACCTTGTCCATGCGAGTCCCGCCGCCGCGGATCTCGGTCTCCCAGGTCTTCGTGATCATGGTGGTCGGGAACTGCTTGAACTGCAGCAGGAGGCGCAGGGCGAGGTTGAGAGGCGAGTTGCGCTGGGTGCCCTGGTAGAGCATGGCCTTCTCGCGGGCGCCGGGCTCGAGCACGGCAAAATGCCCGCGCTCGGAGAAATAGGCCCAGAGCTTGAGCGCCAGGTCCTGCCTGACCCGCTCGGTGGCTTCGCCGGCGATATGCCCCGCCTGCTGCAGCGTGACCGAGGCCATCGCCTGCTCCGAGATCGAGCCGCGGCCGCCCATGTACTCCTTTACCGCGGCGTCCGGAATTGCCTTGGCAATGTCCGGCGTCAGGTAGGTCCGGCCCTCGAGCTCGTGCCAGTCCACCTTGTGCAGCAGCTGCCACTCGCGATCGCCGATGCCGAAGCCCTGAAGCAGGTGGGTTTCCATCTGGCCGAGATCGGCGAAGGCCTTTCCGCGGTTCTTGCCGAGCGCATAGGCCATCATGGCCTCGGCATCCGCCCGCTTGTTCTCCGTCATCGCGCTGATGCCGGTGATCTTGAAGAAGGTGTTCTCCATCTTCGCCAGCACGCCGGCGCGTGCATCGGAGATATCGAAGCGCGCAGTGACACCGCGCAGGCGGCCGAGAATACCGGTGTGCAGGAGGTCGGCGACTTCCGCTTTCGCGGAACCCTCGGCGCCTTGCGTGTAGCCGGAAATGACCGAAGCGTTGCGCTCTAGCCAGGACAAGCCATGCCGGGCGAGCTCGCGGGAGATGTTGACGTTGTCGACGATCATGGCGAGCGGCGTGAAGCCGAGCTTCGCCATCCGCTGCACCGCCATCACGCCGTCGACCAGCCAGGCGATCGAGGACTGCACCGGCCGGTCAGCCTCGCCGGAGACCACCGCGAACCGGTTCTTCAGCCAGCGCTCGGCCTTGTCGAGCTTCGTTCGCTCGTCGGTGCCCATCACCGTGTTCTTGGCGTAGACCATGTCGTTCTCGAAACCCTCCTTGGGCTTCGAGCCGAACACCTTCAGCAACGCGTAGTGATCCGCACCCTTGTTCATCGAGTGCAGCCAGGCCTCGGTGGCGCCGAAGCGGCCGAACCGCTCGTTGTAGTCCAGCCAGGCGTCGGCGTCCTTCCAGTGGAAGGCGCGTTGCTTGCTGACGTGGCCGGCGATGTTGGGGAACAGCGGATCGCCGGAAACCGTCTCCGGCTCGAGGTGCGAGCCGTCGACAAAGCCGCCGTACATCTCGGCCAGCACCTTGTCGGCCTCGTCGCGCTGCGAGCCGAAGGTGCGCTTCAGGTCGAGCCGCGACTGCACGAAATGCGCCCAGGCCTCCCGATCCTGTTGGGTAAATCCCCGGTACATGTAGCCGCCGAGGTCGGTGGCGGAAAACGGCCGAGAGGCGCGGCGGATGCGGTCCGGGTCGTGGGTCAGCCGGGTGATATAGCCGGCATAGTCCGTGATCCAGGCGCCCTCGGAGTTGAGGTTCTGGACGCGGACCTTGTCCCACTTGTGCAGGACCTTGGCGATCGCGAGCGCCTGTTCGTTCTTGGTGATGCCGGGCTTGCCGCGGTCGCCGCTGTCGAGCTGCCACTTCTCGCGGAAGATGTCGCGCTCGATCGCCTTGGAATAGAAGATCTGGTCGAGGCCGGCGAGCTTGGGATCGTCGCGGCCGAGCCGCTCGAGATCCGTGACGACGCCGCCGATCCAGTCCTTCTTGGCGCCGAGCGAGATCGCCGCGGCGGATAGCTGGTTGCCGGTGCGGGACTTCGGATCGAACATCGGCCGGTTGCTGCCAACGAGGCGCGCCTCGATGGCGCGGGCATAGTCGTGACCGTTCTTGACCGCCTCGTCGTAGAACTGATGTCGCAGCCGGTCCTTGACCGCGTCCTCGCGCGCGTTGCGCTTGAGGATCGCATTCCTGATGCTCTCCTCCTTCAGCTTCTCTTCCGTGGCGCGGCGCAGCGCCTCCGCGCGCGCCATGCCGTCGCGCACGTAGTCCTCGGCGCGGGCGTCGATCTCCTCGACGTGCTCCTCGATCTGCTCGCGCTTCAGCTTGCGGCCAATCGCGTCGAGGATCTCCTCGATGCAGTCCTTGCGGCGGTCGGCCATCAGTCTTCGCTCCTACGGAGCTTCGCCTGACTGGCCACGCGCCCGGCGTAGCTCGCAGAGCGAAGCCGGGTTATTCGCGGGCTCCGAACAGGCAGGCGCCGGAGCGCTCGATCGCTTCGCCATTCACCTTGTGCTCTTCGTCGAGCGCCTTGATGTAGTCCTCGACGCGCGTCCGCTCCGCCTCGGGCAGGCGTTCCCGGAACATGTCGTACATCTGCTTGGCGAAGGCCTCGGCCTTCTCGGCCGCGGCGACGCGATCGTCGAGCCTGGTCGCCACCGGCGCCGGCGCGGCGTCGGCCGCCTTCGAGGCGGCGATCACGTCCGGATCGTCGAAATCGGGCTTGGTGCGGCTCAGCTCTCGGAAGGCCTGCTCCGGCGGGCGGCGATCGCCTGCGCCATTGCGCGGTGATTGCGCGCCATCCGCTCCGCCTGTGGCGGCGGCGCGTCCGCGAGCTCGCGGCGCTCCCGGGATATGCGCCGGCGCGGTGCTCGCCGCCGGCGGCGCTTCAGGGGTCTTTGGCGCCGAGCCGGGCAATCCGGCTTCAATCGTGGCGCGGACGTCCTTGGCAAGCTGCGAATCCGGATCAGGCCGGCTGGCGCGATAATCGTCGAATTCCTTCAGCGCCGCGGCTACGTCGCCCTTGTTGGAATGCAGGAATGAGTCCGCCAGCATGCGCACCTGCGGCGATGGCGCCGGCGGTTGCTCCGCCAGCCCGAGTGACTCGGCGATGCGCGGATCGTGCGCGGCAGCCGCCTCGAGCATCTGCCCTACCTTGACCGTCTCACCATCGACGATCGCGGCGACCGCGGCACGCATCGAATCTTCGTGCGCGCGCGGCGGCAGGTCCTGCAGGACGCGCAATGCGGGCGAAGCCGACAGAACGTCATCGATTAGACCGAGAACCGGCTGCAGTCCCGGCGCTTCAACATCCCGGGCTTCCACCGCCGAAGCCATCTTGTCGTATGCACGATCGGCGAAGGCATCGGCCTGCGCGCGAACGTCGAGCGGCTCTCCGGGCCCGAACGGGTACAGCGCCCTGCCCTTGCGCGCGCGGTAGATGTCGGCCGCCGCGCCGCCGCCGGCGTGCAGGCCGGCGCCGAGCGCTGCGCCGAACACCAGATTGTGCAGGACGTCGGCCATGCCGAAGTCGCGGCCTTCCTGGGTGTGGGCGTACCAGTCCAGCGGCTCGAGCAGCGCCTGGCCGACCACGCCTTCCGTGGCGCCGACGCCGGCGCGGACGGCGCCGCGGCGAACTAAACTCTCGCCGGCGCCGGCCAGCAGCTTGCCGTAGCGCAGCTCGCCCAGCACCGGAACGAAAGCCGAGGCCAGATTGAGCGGATCGACCGCGCCGACCAGGAACGAGGTCGCAAGGCCCGCGCCGCTGGCGAAGATGTTCTGCGGCCCGCGGTTGATCGTCGTCTCGCGCTCGCGGCGCTCCTTGGCCCAGCGGATCATCAGATCCAGCGCGGGCACCGCAATTTCGTCCTGCTCCGGGACCTTGAGGTCCTTGTCGAGGCCGGCGGCCTTGACGCGCTCTTGCGCCTCGAGCTTGCCGATGGTCAGCGGCGGAGGCCCTGCCACCACCGGCTCCGGCTCGAAGCCAAAGGCCGCCGCGTCCGGACCGGCGCCGTAGCGGGAGAGATCGTTGCCTTTGGCTTCCTCGAGCTGCGCGAGTCCCGACAGCTGCGCCGTCGGCGAATCGAGCAGCGAGGAAGCCGCCGTCGCGCCGAGCTGCGCGCCGAACGAGGCCGGGTATTCGGTGACGCCGCGGTTCTCCGGCTCGAGCCGGAGACCGTCGGTGAAGATCGGCGCCATCAGTTGAAAGCCAGCGGGTTCTCGACAAACCGCGCCCGGCTCGCCTTGTCGCGCGCAGCGGCGCGTTGACCGATGTCGCCAAGCTGCGACCAGGAAAGGATCAGCGGCTTGCCGTTGCTGCCGCGCACCGCCTCGTCGTTGTAGACCAGCGCCAGACCGGACTCGTCCGGCGCGGTGATCCATTTACCGTCGCGGCGGATAGCATCGGCCTTGGCCTTGACCAGGTAGTCTGCGGACAGGCCGCCGACGTTGTCCGCCGGCGGCGCAATGCCGATCGCCTCGAGGTCGCGCATGGCCTGCACCGTGCCGCGCTGGATCTCGTCCGGCGCCTGCGCCAGGCCCTTCGGCATGCGCCACGAGTCCCGGAATTCGTAGCGATCGCCGATCAGCTCCTTGAAGGCCTTCTTCGAGGCGTCGGCCGAGCTCATGCCGCCCACGATGTAATAGGCCGACAGCTTCTCGGCCTGGCCGCGGAAATCGTTGAATACCGCAAGGCCGCCCTCGTTGCCGGCCATCGATTTGAGGAACGGCGTGAAGGCCTCGAGCACGTCCTTCTTGATCTGGTTGGCCTTCTCGACGCTCTGGTCCTTCAGGATGTCGCCGACCTTCTGCGGCGCGAGCTCGGTGAGGATCCGCGCAGGCGTGTCCGGCACGCCCGAGCCGATGACGCGGACCAGCGGTCCCACTTCACCGGCAATCTGGCGGTACACGCGGGGCCAGGCATCGCCCCACAGCGCGGCCTCGGCGCGAAGCTGCTTGACGACGTTGGCCGTGCCACCGGCCTCCTGAGGGCTTTCCAGACACCCTTTGAGCGTCTCGACATAGCCCTTGGGCAGGATCCGGATGTCGGTCGCGGCGACGCCGGCCTTCTGCTGCTCGAGCGTGGTGATGTCGGCGAAGGTGCGGGCGGCCTGCTGCTTGGCCACCGGCGAGGCCTGCGCGTCGGTCATGGCCCTGGAAAGGTTGCCCCAGGCCTCCTGCGCGCTCGGGATTCGCGTGATTGCAAATTGCGCCGGATCACCCTCTCTAGGATCGAGTTCTTTTCGAACCTGCGCCACGGCCTTGGCGAGAATGCCCTGCCGCTTCGCCTGGTCGGCGAAGCCCTCGCCTGGCTTCGGCGCATAGCTTGCGAGCAGCTCTTGCTGTTCCGGCGGCGAGAGCGCGGCGACGCGGCTGACGTCACGGCCGAGCTGCAGGTTGGCCTGGTAGGCCTCGAAGGCCTTGGGCCCGTCAGCAGCGCCGAGGTTGCTGATGAAATCTGACAGCTGCAGCGGCTTTGAGACGTTGCCGGTCTTGGCGGCTTCCGCCTGGTTGTCCTCAATCCGCTGCTTGAAGCCGGAAATGTCCTGCACGATGCGCTTCTGCAGCTCGGCATCCGCCCGGGCGAGCAGCTGCTCGCGCACGTCAGGCCGCAGGAAGTCGTAGATCGCCCCTCCGCCCGGTGTCGCGCCGCCCATCTTGCCGTCGGCCCAGGCCTTCACGGATCCGACCAGCTTGCCCTGCAGCACCTCGGGATTCGCCTCGACCATCTCTTTCGCCTTGGCCGGGCCGAGCGCCTTGGCCAGCGCATCCTGCACCGGCATGTTCGGATCGGCCTTCAGCACGGCGCGGGCGCCGCCGGCGCCGAGAAAGTGCGCCAGATACACGTTGCCGGGCGTCGCCTCGAAACCGGCCGCCTTCAGGCTGCGCGCGTTCTCTTCCCGGTACTTGCCAACCATCTCAAGCCCGAGCTTCTTGTCGGCGCGCAGCGCCAGCAGATCGGCATCGCTGCGGCCTTCGGCGAGGTCGGGCCGGTTTCGCTTGAGCACATCCAGCCAGGTCGAGTCGATGAAGCCGCCGGCTCCTTGTGCTGAGGAACGCGGGTTCTTGCCATAGCCCTCGACCGAGACGATTCGGTTGTCGAGGCTCTGCGGGCTGCCGGGCTTGGCCCGCAGCTCGTTGACGACGCCTTCCGGATCTTCCTTGGAGCGCGCTAAAACGTCGGCGGTCGCATATTGCTGCGCCCAGCTCCGCTTCATCTCGACGGCCTTGCTCGAGGAGATCACGCCGGTGTCGGCAAGCCCGTCGATCAGCTGGTTGTGGCTGTCGATCAGCTTGGCGCGGGTGTCGTCGTCCCTGGCCGCGATCGCCTGGTTGATCGTGGTGTCGCCCTGCGCCGAGACATAACCGAGCTGCGCGTCCTTACTGAGCGATCGCGCGTGGGCCTGGGCCGTCACGACGCCCTGCTCGAACGTCGTCTTGCTGTTGTTCATGAACATTTCCCGCATGCGCGGGTCCTGGATCATGTTGGCGGCAGTCGCGCGCCTGGCGGTCAGCTGCTCGCTGTATCGCGTGGGCAGGTCCTTGCCGCCGGCGTCCGGGCCGTAGTTCTGGTCCTTACCGATCGCAGCATCGAGATCGATCTTGTCGGACAGGAAGCTCGCGCGCGCCTTCGCATAATCCCAGCGGTTCTCGGCTTCGGCGTAGTTGCTGACGGCTTCGCCCACCTTGGCGATGCCGGCTCCGAGCTGCTCGCCGCCGCGCGCGAGCGCCGCGGATCCCCGCGCAAAGCCGGAGACGTCGTAAGCCGCTACCGGCCGGCCGGGCGAGACGCGCTCCGCGCCGAGATCGAGGACACCCGGGAGCTTCGCCATCAGGCGTAACCCCGCCGCGTCTGCGGATATTTGAGGTTGGTGTAGCTGCCGAGCATGTTGCCGGCGGTGCCGGCGATCGTGCCGGCGGCCGAGAGATACGACGCATCGCGCTTCATCTTGCCCTCGAGCTCGGCGACCTTGCCGCCGAAGCGGACAGCCTCGGCCTGGTTGCGCAGGCCGGTGGCTGCCGATTCACCGTTGAACATGTCGATCGCGGCGTTGAGCGAGCCGCGCTTGGCCAGCTCGCCCTGGGTGGCCGCTGCGGATCCGACGCCGGTGTCGACGCCACTGGCGGCGCCACGCGCCCGCGCGGTCGAGACCGCAAGCCGCGTCCGCTCCTCGGTGTCAAACTTCTTGCGCTGGGCGGATGCGATCGCCTGGGCCGAATTGGCATCGATCTGCGCCGCCTCGGCATCGGCGGCCCGGCGCTGCAGCTTGCCGCCCTCCGCGGCCGCGTTGCCGCCGGCGATCGTACTGATGGCCGAAAGCGTCCCGCCGACGCCGGCTGCGGCCATCGATGCGCCGGTCAGGGCCGTGAGCGAAAGCGGATCGAAACAGACGCCGCCGGCCGGCAGGCCATAATCCAGTTGAGCCCGCCATCCTAGCCGGAGCATTCGCGCCTCCACACGTAAGCCTTCCGGCCGGAGATCTCGGCCGGCCTGAAACCAAAGCGAAGCAGCCACCGCTCAGCCGCCGGATTGCCCTCTTGCGCCTCGGCCACCACCATCGGCACCCCGGAGGCGCGGATCAGCGCCATGCCGAGCCGGCCGGCGCGGTGCACGGCCGCGGGGTACTTGCGCAGCTTCTCGCTCATGTGCGCGAAGGCGATCACCGTCGAATCCGGCCGGTAGCCGATGCCGCCGATCCCTATCACCTCGCCGTCGAGCGTGGCGGTAATCGCCCGGATTCGGTGAGGCAGCGGCTGGTCGATCAGCTTGGCGATATCGGCCGTCACGGTCGGCCTAAACCGGACGCGCGGCTCATCCATGCGTCTTGGTGCCCAGCACAAGCCCGCCGACGGTCATCGGCAGCGGCGACTGGCCGAGCAGGCAAAGCCGCGAGTCGGTATCCCACTCGCCGGGCACTTCCATCATCGGCGCGTCGTATTCTGAGAACACGGTGTCGGGGTCGACCTGGGCGCCGTCCTGGTACTCCGGCAGCGGATCGAGCTTGTCGAAACGCTGCCCGACCTGCAGGCCTCTTGTGTGCGCGTCGTAGAGCACGAGGCCGACATGATCGATCTTTTTTTTCATGGTCAGCGCCGAGCCGCCCTGGGCGCCATAGGCGAGCTTGGCGCTCATGAACGGCGCCATGAAGCCAAAGAAGGCGACGATCGAGGAGCTCTCGATATTGTCCGGCAGGTTGACGACACCGCCTGAGACGGTGAAGGCACCGAGATGCACCATGTGCCCGAGCGGCTGCTGGTCAGCAAAGATCTCGCACGGCATGCCCTCATAGGCCGCGAGATCCGACAGCTGGGTGACCGCGTCGCCATCATGGGTGACGATCGTCCCGCCGAGGCCGGCCACGATCGAGGTGGCGGTGACGCCGTTCGGCAGGGTGGCAACGCCGCTGCTGTTCGTGTTGACCGAACCGAGCGAGACGCCGTCGGCCCAGATCTGCACCGTCGTCAGCGGCAGATGCGCCAGCGTGATGGTGGCTGAGGCTGCGCCCTCGTAGACCACGTGGGAGTCGACGAGGCGGTTGATGGCGCCGCCGAGGCACTCTGACCGCGGCGCCAGGCGCTCGATGAAGCGCCTCGCCACGCCGTTGATGGTGCGCTTGACCACGAAGTAAACACGATCGTCGGGCCCATCGAGCGCCGGTAGCACGCAAGGCCGCTCGAGCACGCCGAGCGTCTGCAGGCGGTACCACGCAACCACGTCGTCGTCGGGATCGTAGAGCAGCGAGGCGCACTGGCCGTCGGCGCGGCGCCAATAGGTGACGGTGTCCGGCTGCCGCGCGGCCGCGTTCGCCGTGAGGCCTGGCGAGCCAATGGCGTGATTGAGCCGCGTCAGGTCGCGGGCGGTATAGTCCATGCCTGATTGGTCGAATTCGACCGCGTAGACGCGG
>Ga0114930_10004410_pt1 | contig 11906 bp, 12 predicted proteins | sample AnhtaG_FD_87300 | JGI IMG/M metagenome (GOLD analysis project Ga0114930, IMG submission 87300) | Deep subsurface microbial communities from Anholt, Denmark to uncover new lineages of life (NeLLi) - Anholt_01485 metaG | ecosystem: Environmental > Aquatic > Marine > Oceanic > Sediment | place... | reverse complement strand
GTTTGGTTCCACACATGATTCCCACTACCATCCGTCTTAACCAACCAAAAATCATCAGCCCAAACACCAAAAGAAAATGTGTGTCCTGCTAGGACGTATCCTCCATCAAGTGTTTCCACAATAGATCCAGCTTCGTCAAGTCTCCATCCTCCGTAGGTTTGGTTCCACACATGATTCCCACTACCATCCGTCTTAACCAACCAAAAGTCCCCGTCATCAGCTCCAAATGAAGTTGTGTAACCCGCTAGGGCGTAACCACCATCAACAGTCTGAACCACAGACTTAGCAGAGTCACTGTTTACTCCTCCATAGGTGTGGTTCCACTCATGGTTTCCACTCCCATCCGTCTTAACCAACCAAAAATCACCGCCACCAGCACCAGAAGAGTTTGTGTAACCAGTGAGGGCGTAACCACCATCAACAGTCTCCACCAAAGAATAAGCCACGTCTTGGTCTAATCCTCCATATGTGTGGTTCCACTCATGGTTTCCACTCCCATCCGTCTTAACCAACCAAAAATCAAAGCCACCAGTACCAAAAGAGGCGGTGCGTCCTGCTAAGGCGTAGCCACCATCAACAGTCTGAACCAAGAACCAAGCCTTATCATATTCTGTTCCTCCGTAGGTTTGGTCAATATATGTCGCTTCATTTGCATTAACTGCGTTTATGATTATAGCTGATGTTGAAGATAGTAAACAAAGAATTGTGAAGGAAGCCAAAATCGTTCTACTCAAACTAACTCCCAGCATCTTGTATCTATTTGGAATCTAATTTATGTTTCTAACATCAAACGCGTGCGCATGAAAGCTCCTCAGCTTAAACTTTTCGGGAACGCGCCCTCCCTTGCGAAGGTTACCCTTAAGAATATGAAAAGGTCAAGGGCACGTGCTGTCCGCAAGCTGTTTTTCTCTCACGAAGCAGCCAGTTCTGCGACGTAAAGAGATCTATCCAGCAATGTTGGAGAACCGTTGAACCGATAGAACTGAACGTCAACCGTGTGGGTTCCAGCAGGTAACGTGTCAGTCAGGATTCTCACTTGAATTGGTAGATGCAGAGTGGGAGAACTTGGTACTTCGAAGCACCCTATGTAGCAGACGGTGCTGTTGTACTGATTATCCACGACGATTCTCAACCAAACCTCCGAGTTGGTGAAAGTGGCTGTGCTTAAGAATTCAGCCCAGATTCTGGATTCGCTTTGAATATCGACCGTTAGTGTCATTGAACTGTCGAAGACCGACATATTGTACCATTGAGTCAGGCTGTAGGTTTCCAGACTCACGGGAGTCACGTTTTGGCTTTGGATGATCTGTATAATACTGTTTGTTCCATTCAAACCAGGTTCACCTTGAATGCCTTGTTCACCCCGATCACCTTGAATGCCTTGTTCACCCCGATCACCCTGAATGCCCTGCAGACCCTGAGCACCCTGAGGACCGATCACACCTTGAATGCCCTGTTCACCTTCGAGACCCTGAGGACCAGGCTTGGCAAACAGGTACGCTCCTACAAGTCCGCTGACTAAAGCGAAGATCAGTGCGACAACGACTGCAAGTAGCATGATTCTCTTGGTATTTGGTGTCGGATTTGAAGAGCTCGACATTTTTATCATCGACTAGCTTGTGTCAGAATACAGATATGATTTATGAACCTACGATCAATATGGTCAATTCACCTGACGCGCGCGCGTGACGACCATTTAAATAGTCCGAAAGAGAGTAACATAGATGATCGAGGGAATTTTGAATGATTAGCGGAATACAACTTTTGCTTGCTCTTATTGTAGGCATCGCGTTAATGGTGCGTTGGCGTCTCCTACCGCCAGCATTTTTACGTCAGAGAATTCAAGATGAACTGCACGGGCGTCTCAAGACCTCTACACCACATTTACGGTCTACCTTTGATGACGTCAGTTTTGAAAGTGGAAGTTCCACATCTCGTTGATGTTTCGTTGTTTATAGATGGTGCGTGCCTGCTCCTCGGCTTAATGCGCGCGCGCATAGAAGATTGCCGCAATAGTAAAAAATATCAGAAGAAGTTTTTCGAAAAAATCGACGCTCGAATAAGTGAACTCAGACCCGACATGCGCGCGCGTAATAGATAATAACTTCCATTTCATATTTCATATAGGGAGAGAGAATGAAAAAATTATTATCAACAGTTATGCTTGCTTCCCTCATTGTTAACATGTTAACATTATTGTTTAACGTTCAACCAGTTGAAGCATCTGAAACAATTTACATCAGGGCTGATGGCTCTGTTGAGGGGACAACTCAAATCTCATCCTTGAACAACATCACGTACATGTTTACGGGTAACATTTATGACTCGATTGTTGTGGAGAGAGATAGTATCATCCTTGATGGGCAAGGGTATCTTCTTCAAGGTTCAGGAAGCGGATATGGAATAACACTTTCTGGTAGAAACAATGTCACACTCAAAAACATAGAAATCAATGCGTTCATATATGGCGTAAACCTCTGGTTTTCATCCGGAAACACGATAACAAACAACCATGCTAGCGTCAGGGTCTTTGGCTCCGACAACAACAATATTTCAGGAAATAGTTTTGTGAACAACGGCTTATACATTTGGGATTCTTTTGGAAATGTGGTTGTTGATAACTTGGTGAATGGTAAGCCTCTGGTTTACCTTGAGGATTGTTCAGACTTGGTCATTGAAGATGCTGGACAAGTATTACTTTTTAATTGCAACCGCATACGAGTGGAGAACCTTAGCCTATCTAATACAGATTCAGGGGTGTATTTGTGGAATACAAATGACACGATCATAACTGGAAACAACATAACAAACATTGATGGTGATGGTGTCACTCTCTACGTTTCCTCAAACAACATTGTTTCAGGAAACAACATCATAAACAGTGATGATGATGGTGTCTATCTCAAGTCTGCTTCTAATAACACGATTTCAGGAAACATCTTAACAGGAAACGGTCACAATGGCATTAGTCTTGATATTTCTGCAAACAACAACACTGTTTCTAGTAATAGCATAACAGGAAGCTTTGCAGGTATAGATTGTAATAATAGTTCAAGCTGCAACATTTTTAATAACAATATAATGATGAATCGCCGAGGCATCACCTTTCATCATGCTGCTTCGAACAACAATGTCTTTAACAACAACATAACAACACATGAATTGCTTGGTATCGGGGTGTTCGATGGATCCTTCAACAACACGATTTACCATAACAACTTCATTAACAACCATCAGTTTCTTCTTTATAATGCAGGTAACAATACGTGGGATAACGGTTGCGAAGGCAACTTCTGGAGCGACTATGCTGGATCTGATTCAGATGGGGATGGAATAGGAGATACACCCTATGACATGCTTGGTGACCAGGATAACTATCCGTTGATGAATCCCTACTGGAACCCATCAGACATTAACCACGATCTTATTGTCGATATATTTGACGTGGTACGTGCAGCTGGAGCTTATGATAGTACTCCTTCAGATCCTGAGTGGAATCCTCACTGTGACATCGCAGAAGCATATGGAATCATCGACATTTTTGATATCGTTACGATAGCAATGAGCTACGGAAAAGAATACGTTCCATAGCTGAATATTATGTTCCATCCATCATAATCAAACCACAATTTTGAGAAATACGAACGCATGAAAGCTCCTCAGCTTAAACTTTTCGGGAACGCACGCGTACGATTGTAATTGTGGATATGACTACTACTACAATGATAATAGCTACAAGGAAAATTAATGTCCATGTCGGGAACTCCGGAATAAATCCATGCTGATCGGTTTTCAAAAACCAAAAATCACTATTACCTGCTCCAAAAGACCTTGTGTTTCCTGCTAGGGCGTATCCACCATCCACCGTCTGGACAACCGAATAAGCATAATCCCGCTCTGGTCCTCCGTAGGTTTGGTTCCACACATGAGCCCCATTCGCATCAGTCTTCACCAACCAAAAATCATCATCACTAGCACCAAAAGAACTTGTGGTTCCTGCTAGAGCGTATCCACCATCAGTGGTGTGAACTATTGATCTAGCTCCGTCATTGTTTGATCCTCCGTATGTTTGGCTAAAGTATGTTATTTCGCTTGCATTAATTGTGTTAATGATTAAGACTGATGTTGTGGATAGTAAACAAAGAATTGTGAAGGAAGCCAAAATCGTTCTACTCAAGCTAACTCCCGCATCTTGTATCTAGTTAGAATCTAATTTATGTTTCACCATCAAACGAGTGTGTCGAATGCTCCTCGGCTTAGACTTTTCGGGAACGTGCCCTCCCCTAAAGGGTTCCCCTCCCAAAAAGCCTAATGCCTCGTCACCGACGACCAACGACGAATGGCTGTCCTCTGACTAACGAAGGACAGCCTCACCTCAAAAGCAAGAGAACGACACAATCCTATTGGACTCTGAGTCAATGGGTAACCAACTGAAAATCGAATTCGCATAATCCTAAGAAGGAACAGCCTACCTAAATGCAAGAGTGTTGAAAGGAATGAACAACCACAACAAGAAACCCTCAGAGCAACAGTCAGCAAATCGTCAATGTGTCAAAAGAAGTGAAATAATGACAAAGGCAGAGAAAATTACTAAGGCTAGAAGTCGGGTTACGATCAGCACACCAGCCTCCTGAGGCGCGCGCGCATTCAGCATGAATTGATGCCTTTAATTCGAAGTATGTTGCTCAAATCGCCAGCTTTCTAGCTATTGTTGCAAGGTGTTTGCCCATACTCCGTGCCATTTGCATTTCATTGGCTGATGGCACGCGTGTATATGGAGGACCACTTCCTGTGATGGTTGAAGCTCCATATGGTGAACCGCCAGTTATCTCGCTCATTACCATCTGTTCTTTGAAAAGGTAAGGTAGACCAACAATAACACAACCGTGATGTAAGAGCGTAAGATGAGTTGAGATAATAGTGGTTTCTTGTCCACCATGTTGATTGTTAGAGCTAGTGAACACTGCTGCGGGTTTACCTAGAAGTGCCCCCTTTACCCAAGCACCTCCTGTCTGATCCCAGAAGTTTCGCATTTGCGCACACATATTGCCAAAACGAGTTGGAGTACCCACAATAATGCCATCAATACTATCCAGATCCTGTTGTGGATCAGCAAATGGAATGTCTTTCATGTGGTCCTTTACTGTTCGGATTTCTTCACTCCAAAGCTTGTCTGGAACAAGCTCAGCAACCTGTTTAAGAATCGGTTCCCCACCTGCCTCTCGAACGCCTTCAGCCATGGCTTCAGCCATTTTATGGATGTGACCGTACATCGAGTAGAAGACAATCAAGATTTTCGGTCTGTGTTGACTCACGTTCTCGCTTCCTAGTAACTAACGAATTATGAGAGTTCTATTTTAATTCTTCTTTCATTTGGGGCCCGCAACATATCCGCACATGTTCGGGAAACGATTAAGTTCAACACCGCAAATCATAGTAATGGTGTGCACATGTGTCTCCCTCTGTAACACCAAACCTAGTGGAAAGTTTTACTTCCTCCCGAAAATGCATGTGCACGCCCTCCTTTCTCCAGAAAAATAGCAGCTTCTTCTAGTGAATCAATCTATTTTACCTTACTCTCCCTCACTGTAAACAATTGAATGACGCACACGCATGTTAGTTGAAAGCATACTTCAAAAGGAGATGACCTACTTAGATATATAGAACTAGTTTGGGAATAAAACTACATGAACCTGTGGCGTGATATTCCGGTTGGAGATAAGCCTCCTCAAATTGTTAATGTTGTCATTGAGGTTATAAATGGTTCCAGAGACAAGTATGAATATAACTTGGATTGGGAAGCCTTTGTTTTGGATCGTGTTCTACATTCTTCAGTTGTTTTTCCTGTTGAGTATGGTTTCATTCCTAGGACATGGTTCGCAGATAATGATCCATTAGATATAATGGTTCTCTCGAATGAACCAGCTGAAGTCGGTTGCATAATCAAGGCAAGATCTATAGGAATGTTGATTATGGAAGATGAACAGGGAGAGGATCCTAAGATACTCTCAGTCCCAATAAGTGATCCACGCTTTAATGGTATAAACGACATTAGAGATGTTCATCCCCATGAGCTGAAAGAAATCCAAGAATTCTTCGAGACATATAAGAGATTAGAGCCTCACAAATTCGTGAAATTTAAAGCATGGAAAGATGCAGAAGAAACCAAAAAAACTATAGATTATGCCATAAATCTTTACAAGAGAAAATTAAATCAAATCAATGAAACGCAAGATCCACACTTAAAAGGGATTTGAGAAAGCAGAGATTGCGCGCGCTGAACTGTGCCTGCGCGTTCCTCCCTCACAGGGTTTACATTTCAATGTTGTGAGCTCGGAATGCACCATATCCTTGATCCCACTCATTTCGAGTCACGAATTCCAAATGGAGTCACATTGAAAGTTTATTCTTCTTCGACGGTTATGGCTTCTGTGGGGCATGAAGTCTCACAGGCCATGCAGAGGATGCAATCGTCTGGTCTGACGGGCACAGATTTCTTTGAGTCTGGATATTCATCAAGTTTTTGCATTTCGAAGACTTCAACAGGACAAACACTCACGCACACTTCGTCTCCATTGCATTTGGTCCAATCAACCTTTACCTTTGGCATTCTTACCTAACCTCAACTAACCTTTCTTCTATCGCGCCGGGGGCTTAAGCATATCCCGAATATATTCAGTGGCGCGCGCACACATTTCTTCTTTCCTTTATTTGTCTCTGTCTCAAGCTTCCTATATACCCTAACGCAACCCCGAGGAGACATGTGGCGAAACTCTTTTTGATTTCGATGTCAAATACCGTTTTGAGGAAGCGTTTTGAAGTCAAAGGCTGAATTAATAGCTTTTCTACAAGGACAAATTAAAGTCGAAAACAAGATTGTGGAATCAATAGACAGTGCTTTGCTAGAAATGGCGAATCCAACCGTCAAAGGTGCTCTGAAAGGTATATCATTGGACTCAGTGAAGCATGCTGAAATGTATGCAGCAGCTGTTAGTTTGTTGATGGGCACCTATACTGGTTTGACCCAAGAGCTTACGCAGCACGATCTAGACAAACACAAGAAACTAATTCAAAAACACATAGATATTGAAGAGAAGCTCATAATAGAACTGAGCGAAGTAGTGCCCAGCGTTGAGAATAAGAAAATCACCCTTCTTTTAAATGCTATATTACAGGACGAAAGAAAACACCACGAACTCTTGAAGGAAGTGTTGGAGATCCTTGTGCGGGGAGAAACTGTGCCTGATGAGTGGTGGAACCTAACAGACAAAGAGTATGTACCACGCTGGTAGCGCGCGCATCCCTTGACACGCCACATAAATATCCATTTTACAAGACGAGAACAATGTGTTAACAAGCTCTGTAAACATGGTCTCTTACACACACGCACTCATGCGCAGGCATATGTTGCGCGTGTGTACTTTAATTACTTTAAGGGTACACTTTAAATTTCATTGCTTTTTAGAGGCCCCCACCTTTGCTTGCTGTGGTTTCAGTTTTACTTCAAGTCTCATTTTAAGATTGTAAAATAAAGGTAGACTAAACATCCCTTCCATAATTTATTACAGGTTCACGTGTTAGTGCGACTCAGTATGGGATAAAAAGAGTGAACTCAACTAGCGGGTTTTCAGTCATATAACTTGTAGTGGTGTAACGAGAACTCGCTGTCCTCAGCGCGCGCGCATCAGAAATCATAAAAATGATTATTATCTTACTAAATGGAAGACGTGTGCGCATTTTGAAGGTTTTAGTACAACCTCCAGGTAAGCTATAATTGGTGGTTTACAGTTGTGGTCCATGAAAACCCTGAAAGAACATGTGGAAAGCTGCTACTGCTGGGAAAGTGGTCTGAACCATATTTGGCGATTGATGGAAGAAAGCATGAAACTTGCTAATTCGAATGCTCACAAACTCAGTAAAGAAAAACTTCTGGAATCACTTAGTGAAACAAACCAAGAACTCTGGTCCTTCGTCTATAACTTACTTCAAGATGTTGAACGAGTCGGCTTGGAAATAGCAAGATGTAAAACAGATTTAACTCTTGACAAAGAAAAACTCAAACCAGAAATGTAATTTGGACACTGGCTGTCCATCGTAACTCCTTTAAATCTGTAATGCAAGTCGCAGTCAATCCGCACACTCACGTGCGCGCGCAAAGAAGAAAAATGGTAAAGTCCACTTTACCAGGTGAAATGCTCCGCCTAGGCTAGCGAATCATTCAGGGCTTCTTCCAGAAGTCATAAAAACTGAAACTAAAGACCTTATCGGAGTGGCATTGTTGTGGAGAAAGAAGAGAGAGGTTTGAAGCTGCGCGCGCGCATTAAAGCATTCCATATGCCTTAATGTCTGAACCTTACAACGTAACAATTGATGGCGCGAATCCAACCTACTGGAATTATACGCTCTATAACGATGGTACTCACTAATGGATATATTTTGAATATGAGCACTCAGAGCTCGAAATTATAATAATCCCAGAGCTTCCATCATTTCTCATCCTCCCACTATCCTTGATAATGATGCTGCTAGCCGCTTCACTCTACATAAGAAAGCATTCACCTAACATCGCATAATGCATGCATGCCACGCTGGAAAATCCTCTGCGTTCATTTTTAAGCGCGCGCAAAAATTAGAAGTACACACGATAAAACAAAAAACAATAATTAGTTCTCTAGACAACAACTTTGGAACGAGGTGCTATGCAGTTTGCATGTAGCCCAAATTGGAACGGGTCGCGTTGGACGTCCTACAGCCTACACAATCATGTGTGCAGAACTCGCGGACACTCTGACAGTATGCGACACTAAACCAGGTCTTGCAGCCGCCTTCGCTGAAGAGCTGCGGCATGTAACGGCAAGCTTGAAGCTGGACGTTGATATAGGCTCTTGCGAAACAGACGAAGAAGTTTCAGGAGCAGATATAATTTTGATATCCGCTGGAGAACCCAGAGCGCCTGATGTGAAAATGAGTAGACGAGACTTGGCGGCTCGAAACGCTGAGATAGTGAAATTCATCTCCGAAGTTACGTCTCCGAGAAATCCAGGAGCGAAATACGTTGTAATTTCTAATCCTGTCGATGCTATGGCGATGATCTGTAAGAAATATTCTAAGGCTGAATTTGTGATAAGCACTGGAACAAACCTTGAATCTCTGAGGTTTCGATCCAGATTGGCTGGAGCGCTGGAGGTTCCAGTTTCCAAAGTTCAAGGATGGGTTGGCGGGGAACATGGTGAATCTGCAATCGCTCTTTGGTCTACGGTGAAAATCAACGATGTTCCGATTGATGATTATGCGGGGTTATCGGGGAAGATACTGCAGAAGGGTGGAATTGAGCATTATGTGAAGTCTGTATCAAAGGTAATAGTAGACAACATCGGCGGGACGGAATATGGACCTGCAGCTTCATTTAGAGACATAGTGAGGGCAATGGTGAGAGATACAAAGGAGACGTTGTCTATTGCCACGCCCATCAAGTTTAACGGAGTGCCTGAGCCAGTTTTTGTCAGTGTTCCCATTCAGGTCGGACGGTTCGTCAGGTCTTCTTCATACGGTCTTCTATCTGATACGGAGAAGAAAGGCCTTGTAGAATCTGCAGAAGCAGTCTACAAAACATACTTGATGGCAATTCAGGCAATCGAGTAATGCACTCTAAAACTATTTGCACACATTTGGTGTTTACTGATGGAAGAAGCAAACATAGTCATAGTAGGAGCGGGTGTTGTAGGTTTAGCCATTGCTGCAAGAATCTCGGAAGGAAATGAAGGCGTTTATGTTCTCGAAAAAAATGCCAGGTATGGTCAAGAAACCAGTACTCATAACAGTGGGGTAGTTCACTCTGGCATCCATTACCCACCGCAATCTCTCAAGGCGCAGCTGTGTGTGAAAGGCAATTCTATGATTTATGAGATGTGCGAGCAATACAAGATTCTTTATCGAAAATTGGGAAAATTGACGGTGGCTGTTGGAGAGGAAGAAGTAGGTGAACTGGAAAGACTGATGAAGATAGGAGAGGAAAATGGCGTGGAAGGGCTGGAGATTTTAGGGAGAAAGGATGTTAAAAGGCTAGAACCGAATGTTGAGGTTGATAGAGCACTCTATTCGCCTTCAACTGGTATAGTTGAACCTGATCAGCTAATGAGTCATTTTTACGCTCAAGCTCTTAAAAATGGCGCAGTTTTAGCTGTAGAAACAGAGGTCGTGGGCTTAGGAAAAGTAGATGGTGGATATGAAATAAACGGAGTAAGCGTTGGGCAGAAGTTTGCTATTAAAGCAAGAACTGTTGTGAATTGTGCGGGTCTTTTCTCAGACAGAGTAGCTGAGATGGTGGGAATGGATGTGGAGGGGTCTGGTTATAGACTGCATTATTGCAAAGGAGACTATTTCAGAGTTGTTGGAAAGCCTCCAATTAAAATGCTAGTGTATCCAGTGCCAAAGGGACCTGGATTAGGAACTCATTTGACGCCAGATTTGGCTGGAGCAGTTAGGTTGGGCCCGAACGCTTACTATGTGGAAAAAGTTGATTATAGAGTTGAGTCGAGTGAGGAAGAGTTTCGAGGAGATGTCAAGAGATTCTTACCATGCATCAGTAAATGTCAATTGGTGTCCGATTTCGCTGGAATAAGACCGAAACTTCAAGGTCCAGGAGAAGGATTCAAGGATTTCGTTATAAGGCATGAAGTTGACAGGGATCTGTTTGGATTCGTAAACCTCATTGGTATAGAATCGCCTGGTTTAACCGCCGCCCCCTCGATTGGTGAGTTTGTTGCTGAATTATACGACAGTGAAATTAAAGCGTAAGACACGCTTATCTGGCTGCATGCAGAGTCGGAGGAGAAAGCGTGGGAATAGAAAAAGAGTAAAGTAGCAACTAGGTTTGATGCGCGCGCGCATCACTCTCGACCAGGGGTACACTCCAGTTTTGATAGCTGGCTGCGATATGCGCGTGTGTGTGTGACCTTGCGTTAGTTTTAAGTTTAAACTCATGCACTGAATATGTATCGAGCAAAGATGTGAAATTACTATGGCGAAGGTCAAGGTATTTAGATGTAGAATCTGTGGCGATCCATATATCGGCACAGGAGCACCAACGCACTGTCCGTTTTGTGGTGCGCAACAGCAGTATTTTGTTGAGGCCGCTGATTGGAGGTCAGATGAATTTAATGTCACCTTGAGTGATCAAGCACGTCAAGACCTACAAGCTGCGCTACAACTGGAGCTGGATAACGCTGCGTTTTATGACTGTGCAAAAACTGCTGCAAGAAAAGCAGATGATGAATACAGCTTTGCTAAGTTCAAGGCGTTGATGAAAGTTGAATATGAGCATGCGTCAGCTATCGTAAAATTCTTGATAACTCCTCTACCTGAGCTGAAGAAACTCGTATGTAGTGCCGATTCAACGGCAAACACCCGAGAAGGGTGGGAGCGGGAGAATCGTGCAATAAAAGCGTATGCGAAGTTCAGAGATGAGGTAATTGAGTCGAGACTGAAGGAGTTTTTCGGTGCATTAGTTGAGATTGAGACTGACCATCTTGACTTGCACGCTCAGAATCTCCGATAAATCAGTGCGCGCGCGCATCTCTAAAATTATCAATTCAATGGAGTTCATTCATTGCGCAAAAGTCTACACTTGATAAATAAATGCGTCGTAGTCGCAAAAAAAAGGGGTTAGAATCTTTCTAAAAGTGTAGTTCCTTGTTTAGTGACCTGACAGGTAATTCTTGCATCTTGTCTATGATGTTGCAGACTGTCTCCTCTAGTGCTTTGAGTCTCTCATTATGAATCTCAAGCGCGCGCATGTGTACACCTACTTCGTTCTCGAGAGATTTTCAAGCGTTTTTCCCTGCTTTGCGAGCATCCCATCTATCCACTATGTCTTGCATGAGTTCCGGTTGAATGTCATAGAAAGT
>Ga0114930_10004409_pt1 | contig 11907 bp, 11 predicted proteins | sample AnhtaG_FD_87300 | JGI IMG/M metagenome (GOLD analysis project Ga0114930, IMG submission 87300) | Deep subsurface microbial communities from Anholt, Denmark to uncover new lineages of life (NeLLi) - Anholt_01485 metaG | ecosystem: Environmental > Aquatic > Marine > Oceanic > Sediment | place... | reverse complement strand
TGCCATCATAGCTTCCAGTACGGCCAGTCCAAATGTATCAAACCTGGAAGGCATAACAAAAATGTCACTTGCCATATAATATTTTTCAACCTCATGCGTGACACCGACAAAAGCAACCCGATTGGCGATCCCAAGGTCTCTGGCGAGAGTTAGGTACTTGTTTGTATTTCCCTTTCCTACAATCAACAATTTCACCCTGGAAGATTTACTATCTTTCTTAACCAGCTCCGCTATACCTCGTATTACAAGGTCGAGACGTTTGATCTCGAAATTCATACCCACGAAAAGAACGACTACATCTTTTGAAGAGAGTCCATAACGCTGACGAATTTGACGTCGACTTCTCTCAGGATCAAAGGCTGAAAATCGATCAACCGAGACCCCTGGGTGAATCACCAGGATTTTCGATTCAGGGATTTGGTAAAGTTTGAGAAGTTCTTCTTTGACCAAAGTTGAAACGGCCATTACCAATGGAATATGGTTACTGGTAAGCCCTTTTCTTTCCAACCAGACCAGACTTCTGTCAAAGAGGCCTGGTTGTTTGCACCTCACTTCTTTGATCCATGTAGAATGTGGGATGCCATGCAAGGTCAAAAGGTCCATATGAAAAATCAGGTCGTGACTATGTGTTATGTCATAACCTCCTGTTTTGATCCTTTTTTGAGCAAAATATGCGAAGCTAATCGGCCTTATAAAGCGAGGGAAGGGGATAATAGGAACTTTATGAAATGTAATTGATGTATTGCCTGATTGCCATTGATTGGCAAATACATGAAGCTTAAGGCCTTCATGCTTGGCCATGCGTTCAGTAACCTCATAGGCAAAGCCTTCAGCTCCTCCCACTGATCCATACTTGGGAATCACTACAGCTATTTTCATATCTTTTTCAATCATGTCATGTTTCTAAATGTTTGATTCCAAGATATCCTTAAGATTAGATAACTCCTCATTAGAAATATGATTCAGACTCAAGGCCTTGTACACACCTATTGCCTTCAAAACGTCCTGGCTCAAAGCACGTTTTCTTTCTTTCTCTTCCTGCAATCTCATCTCTGCTATCCTTTTTCTAAATATTATTCTCCCAACTTCCCTTTTTACCTTATAGGGAACTTCCTTTAAAGTACGTCTCTTTCTTCCCCTTTTTATATTAAGAGCAAGGCTACATACCTGATTCTTATGAAATCTGTAGCGGGTCAGGGCTTCTTTCACAATAATCGGATTCCCAAGAAAGAATGCTATAACAGCGATCCACCAGTCATGCAAACTCCATTTTGAATCTGGCATTGGGAGAAGATGCTCTTTCAGGTCAGAGGAAAAAAACATTGCGCAACCGGAAATGACGTTGGTTAGGTTTACCAATCGTTTTCTTGCCTCTGCACCAGAGACGGGAAGAGAAATTGAAGCAGATTCCCAGTAGCTTTTCGCAAAGAGATTACCTTCTTCATCAACGAGTTTAAAGTCGTGAAAACACAGTTTTGCATCCTTATTTTGTTCAAGAGCACAATAACACCTTTCGATTTTATCAGGTTCCCAGATATCATCTTGGTCACTTAAGGCAATGTAATCGGTTTTACACATTGATATTCCACGCTCAAATGTCCTTTTGTGGCCCAGATTTCTTTCGTTTTGTTCAAAGATTATCATTTCAGGATACTTCTCTTTATATTTTGCAATAATACTTATGGTTCCATCTATTGAACAATCATCAACCACTATGATTTTATCCGGTTTTAATGACTGGTTAACTATGCTATCCAATTGTTCCTCAAGATATTTTTCTCCCTTATATGTTGCTATAACTGTCCCAATAGTTTTCAAAAGAAATATCTCAAAATAGAAGAATAAAAATCGGTATTTAGGGATTGCCACTGCTATCGTTGTAAAGAATTTTTCTTTCCCGAAATGTGGTGAACATAAGTCTGTATTTGTCCAGTTTTTCTTGAGAGACTTCTTTGGTGTTGCAAAAGGGAAGCGTGAGTTTTAGTGTGAATATCCTCCAAAGAGCCTGGATAATATTGGCCCTTCTGATGGCCTTGATTGTTTTCTTTGAGTAGTGTTTTTGATAAAAGAGAAATTCGGCATCGAATTTCTTTCTCCAAACCTGAATCGGGAGAGTATTTCGCTCGCTCACTCCACCCCAGTGAACAACCAATGCTTCAGGTATGTATCCGATTGTGCAGCCAGCATTCCTCACAGCCAGACACAGATCAAGATCTTCACCATAAACAAAAAACCTCTCATCAAAACCCATTACCTCTCGCATTACAGACCGCCTAGCAATCATGCTTGCTCCTGAAACCCAGGCAATATCCCCTTTTAACCCGGATAGTTCGCCTCTGGAATGCCTCTCACCGGGATAGCGTTTTTCGACAGAGGATTGAAATGATCCATCAGGGTTCAGGATCCGCGTTCCCGCAAGCCCTACTTCGGGGTTGGATTCCATAAACTCAACTATTGCATCAAAGGCTCCCTCTTTGAGTTCGGTGTCTGGATTAAGAAAATAGATATATTTACCCTTTGAGATCTTCAGGGCCTGGTTATTTGCTCTGGCAAATCCAAGGTTCCATTTGTTAGCTATCACTTTCAACCATGGAAGGAAACCATTGGTTACCTCCAGGCTGTTATCTCGCGATGCATTATCAACTAAAATAACCTCAGGATTATGGCCAGACTGGGAGCGAATCGAATGAAGGCACCTGACAAGCATGTCGGCTGTGTTGTGGTTAACGATAATTATTGAAAGTTCACAAAGAGGGTTGGTTTCCAACACGATTGCAAAGTTCCCGAAGCTTAACATACCTGACAAACATGGCATACGCAGATGTTAAGGCAATTATAAATCCAGCAAGCCCGTCAAGCAAACCCAGTCTAAAAAAGTAAACCTCTATAAACTTTATAGGAGGCCTCAGAAGCAAAAGAAAAAGACTGTAACGTTCACCCTCTTGAAACCTATTTTCTGCCAACAGGCTTGAGAATTTATCTACAGTCTGGACCTGCCCTGAGATAGTACCTTTATATGGATAATGCAAAAGATCCTTTTTCAGGAGCCCAATCTCGCCGTTAACATGGATCTTTTCATGCACCCGCTTTCCTACCCAGTATCCCTTATTACGCCTGAAAAGCCTCAGTTGCCTGTTTGGATAAAAACCACTATGTTTAATCCATGTTCCCTGGTAAAAGGAAAGGCGTGGCATCCTATAACCATCTTTGGGGTGCTCTTTTTTAATCTCACTTCTAATCTCATCTTGAAGACCCTGACTTATCTCTTCGTCAGCGTCAATACTGAATATCCAGTCGTTTTTGGCCTTTGAAAGGGCAAAGTTTTTTTGGTCAATGTATCCGGGCCATTCCCTCTGATATACCTTATCCGTATATTCTCTGGCAATTTCCACCGTTCGGTCCTGACTCATGGAGTCAACAACTACTATCTCCTCTGCCCATTTTGAGCTCTCAAGGCATCTTCTAATGTTTTTTTCTTCATTGAAACATATAATGCAAATTGATATTGTCATAACTAAGTGCCTAAAGTGCCTAAAGTTTGAAGTGAGCTAAAGTTAAAAATGAGCTAAAGTGCCTAAAGCCCGCCCTGGTGCGACTGGGTTGAGTAATCCTGTGAAGGATATAGGCTAGGTCTTAACCATAGAATTAAACCAATAAGCTTATAGACCAGGTCTGGGCCAGGGTTTGAAGTCGGCTCGATCATATTCTTTTCAACTTTAGGCACTTCAGATCAGTATATGGGAGAGTTGATAGGCAGTCAATCAGAAATTAGAGCCTGTCTTTTGGCACTTTTGAGTATTATTTTTTATCTCCTTTTCACTTTATCCAAGAATAGGTGTATGGTATATTTTGGTGCCCTAAAAGGTTCTTCAGGCAGAAAATCGATTTAGTGAGTATTTAAATGGACACATATGTGGAGGAAATTGACATTTTCCTATGGTCCAAGAATAGTGGAAAGCGATTATGAAAGATATTGATCGGGAATACTTGAATAAGGGGATTGATAATTTCAAGAAAACAAAGATACTTGTTATCGGCGATATTGTGCTAGATCAGTTCATATGGGGAAAGGTTTCAAGGATTTCCCCGGAGGCTCCTGTACCAGTGGTTGAGGTTGAACATGAAACTACCATGTTAGGTGGTGCTGCCAATGTTGTTAATAATCTTGCTTCATTAGGAGGAAAAGTGCTGTTGTGTGGAGTTGTGGGAGATGATTCACCAGGAAGAGAGATAATCTCAAAATTACATGAATTAAATGTTGATGTTAGTGGTATGGCTATTGAGCATGATAGGCCTACAAGCGTCAAAACAAGGATCATAGCCCATGCCCAACAGGTTGTCAGGTACGACCGGGAGACAAGAATTTCTTTGAAATCAGAGACTATCAGGGGTTTTCTAAATCTTATTCTTGAAAAAAAGGAAGATCTCTCAGGTATTATAGTCTCCGATTATGGTAAAGGCGTGGTATCACGTGAGCTTATGAACGGAGTCAAAAGTGTGATTTCAGATTGTGATTTTCCTGTGACAGTGGATCCAAATGTGAAGAATTTTCCGCTATATAAAGATGTAACGATAATCACACCCAATCATAATCAGGCAGGAGAAATAGCAGGCCTAAAAATTGTTAATGAAGAAGACTTAGAGAATGTTGGGAAAAACCTGTTAAATAATAATAGATGCAGGGCCTTGTTGATCACCAGAGGTAAGGATGGTATGACCCTCTTTGAGGAGGAGGGTAGGGTAACACACATTAAGTCAGTGGCCCGAGAAGTATATGATGTGACTGGTGCTGGAGACACAGTCATTGCTACTCTTACACTCGGTATAGCTGCAGGGCTCGACATAAAATCCGCGGCCTATCTATCTAATCTGGCAGCAGGGATAGTAGTTGGCGAGGTGGGTACATCAACGGCAAAGATTAATAATCTCAAAGAGTTAATTGCCAACCATGTCTAGCAGAAAAAAGTAGGAAGTAGGCAGTAAGCAAAAATAACCAGCCTGGTAACGAGTAACTAGCGACGAACATTGAGCACCCCTGAGGAAGCAAAAAAGGTAAAGCTGATAAGCAGCCTCTTTTCTTCACAAGAAGACCTGATAGGGAAGGTCATCAAAGAGATGGAAGGGCCTTTTGGCCCAGTTGACTGGGTAAGTGAAAAACTTGCTTTTAACAGGACAAGATACTATGCAAAAGAGATGGGATGGCCTCTATACAGGCGATTCATATCCTTTTCCAGGCTCATCATGCCAGATTCTATTGCACACATAAAATTGATAACCAATAAAATCGAGAATGCGCATCTTGTTGACAAAATAAGGAAGATCAACATTGATCCAGGCTATATATCTTTAGAAAGATTGATTCTTGCTACCGGTAAGAACTACACCCATAGAATATATTTGAGAAATGGGATATATGCAGATCTCACCCTTATCTTTCATGCTGGGACCTTTAAGCCTCTGGCATGGACATATCCTGATTATGCCGATGAGAGAATTATTGGTTATTTTAATATAATAAGGAATGGTTATTTGCAATATTTAAGAAAAGAGGAAGAAGAGGTAGAGAGATAATTATGCTTAAGAGTATGACTGGATATGGTAGGGCCGAATCCTCAAAAGGGGCCCTGGAATTTAGTGTTGAAATAAGGTCGGGAAATAATCGGTTCCGAGAGATTATTTTGAGACTTCCTCAGAGTCTGCAACCATCTGAGGACAGGATCAGATCTATAGTTTCCTCCAGGCTAAGGAGGGGTAGAATCGAGGTATCCATCCAGATAAAAGACAACAACGGGGATAAAGGTTTGAACCTGGAGTTGAACAGGCCACTAGTAAGGGCCTATGCTACCATTTTCAATGAACTAAATGAGGAACTTGGCTGTAAGCAACCTATTGATCTATCTTTTTTCTCTCAGCTAAGAGATACTATTATTGTGAAGCAAGATAGTGTTGATCTTGAAAGAATATGGCCTGATTTAAAGGATGTTTTAGATAAGGCCTTACTCTCATTGGAAACTATGAGAATGGATGAAGGCAAGGCCCTAGAAGAAGACTTTTTAGTGCGATTAAACAGGATTAAAGGAGATATCGAAGAGATAAGAAATAGGGCCAAAGTTACAGTTGAGGAATACAGGGATAAATTAATACAGAAGATTAATAAATTGATAGAAGGCATTGATATAGCTGAGGATCGCTTGATGCAAGAAGTAGCTCTTATGGCAGACAAGTCTGATATTACCGAAGAACTGATTCGGGTGGAAAGTCACTTGGAGCAGTTTAGGTCTTACATGAATCAGGACGATGTGATTGGGCGCAGGCTGGATTTCTTATTGCAGGAGATAAACAGAGAGGTTAATACAATGGCATCTAAGGCTGCGGATTCCTTTGTTTCACAGCTTGTAGTTGATATTAAGGCTGAATTGGAAAGGTTAAGGGAGCAGATTCAAAATGTGGAATGATTTAAGTATAGGAAATCTTTTTTGGACGCAGATGGACGCAGATTATCAAGATTCTTAGTATTTTGAAAAAATATCTGCGGATATTTGCGAGAATCTGCGTCCTACATCTATTAAATACGGGAGAAAAGGGTTATGGATCCAAGTTTACTTAATATTGGTTTTGGCAACTTTCTTGTATCAAGAAGAGTCATAGGCATTATCTCAGCGTCTTCGGCGCCAGTCAGACGACTTCGCGAAGAGGCAAGGGATGATAAAAGGCTGATAGATGCAACACAAGGTAGAAGGACAAGATCAGTGATCATAACTGATAGCAATCATGTGATACTGTCTGCTGTTCAGTCTGAGACAATAGCCCAAAGGTTTTCTCCAGACGGTACAATAAGAGGGGAAGATTTGATCTAAGGATGATCCGGAGAAAATCTTAGGATTAATAACAAGAGATTATGGACGACAAAGGACAGATTTTTGTTATCACTGCCCCCTCAGGTACCGGAAAGACAACAATAATAGACAGTGTAAAAAAAACCATGACGGGGGTTGGTTATTCCATTTCTCATACCACTCGAATGCCGAGAGAAGGAGAGGTAAATGGATATCACTACTATTTTGTTGATCGAGCAGGTTTTGAAGAAATGATTGAGGCCCATGAATTTATAGAGTGGGCCGTTGTCTATGATCAGCTATATGGCACTTCCATTTCAAGTATAAACAGGGAGCTATCCTCAGATAAAGACATCTTGATGGATCTTGATATCCAGGGGGCTGAGGAGATAAAAAGGCGATTTCCCGAATCTCTATCAATATTCATACTCCCTCCATCAATGGAGATTCTCGAGGAGAGACTGAAAAAAAGATCAACAGATGAGAAAATAGACATAGGCCTACGGATGAGAAAGGCGGTGGAGGAAATCCAAAGATGCAGGGATTACGATTTCATTATTGTCAATGATGATCTGAATCAAGCAGCAAGAGAAATAGAGGCAATTATTACTGCCCAGAGAGCGCATAAAAAGAGACGTTTTCCATTGGTTCAAAAGATATTCGATTTGTGAGCAATACCTGTAGGTGTTAAGGTGTAAGATTTGACCCAGGCTATATCTGGCATAAACGCAGTTAAGGAAAACCTCAGGGAAGGTAAAGGCATAGTTGAACTCTTAATCGCCAGTGGGAGGAAGATTGTACGGATGAGGGAAATTTTGGATATGGCCAGAGAGAAAGGGATACCAATAAGATACAGAGATAGAATATACTTAGATAAGATTTCGCCCAACTTTTCCCACCAGGGTGTAATAGCTATTGTAAGCAATTACAGTTACTTCCATTTAGAGGATCTGATAAAAGTTGCCCTTGCCAGTGAGAAAAAAGGGCTTCTCCTTGTTGCGGATCACATTACTGACACCGGGAATCTTGGCTCTCTGATCAGAACCGCTGAGTTTTTTGGAGTTCAAGGGCTCATCTTGCCCAGGGACAGATCTGCCTCCATAACAGATACTGTTCACAAAAGATCAGCAGGTGGGTCTGCCTATCTCCCCGTAGCCAAAGTCGTTAATTTGGCAAGAGCTCTTGAACAATTAGCCGATGAAGGTCTCTGGATTGTGGGGGCTACAGGGGAGAGCAAGGCAGACATCTATGAGTTTGACTGGAATAGGGATCTGGCTCTGGTAGTGGGGAGTGAAGGTAAAGGGTTGAGTAGGGTTGTCAGAGATCAATGTCATCATCTGGTTAGCATACCACGATTGGGCCATCTCAATTCCCTTAATGTATCTGTCGCCGCAGGAACTATCCTCTCTGAGATAGTGAGACAGAGAGGTCATCCTGAGTAAGCAGTAAGCAGTAGGGACTATGCAGCAGGGATAAGTTCAATACAAAATGTTCAGCGCCTCCTGCTTCCTGCCTACTACCTACTCATTTGATTTCTAATCTATTGAAGGGAAACCTCTAAGAGCGCCGCATGTAACAAGAGCGACCACAACCTCACAGACAGGTAATCCAACCACATTGGTGTAAGAGCCATTGATATGCTCGATCATGAAAGAGCCAATCCCTTGGATGGCATAGCCACCTGCCTTGCCAAAAGGTTCGCCTGTCTTGATGTAGGCCTCGATTTCAATTTCACTTATCTCCTTTACTTTTACCTTTGTTGCAACTGACTCGAAATGTACCGATTTACCTTCTGGATCAAGAATACAGAATCCGGTAATTACCCTGTGATTTCTTCCCCTCAATCGAAGAAGCATGTCACGGCAATCGTGAGAATCTTTTGGCTTGCCGAATACCCTCGTGTTCATTACAATGATGGTATCGGCACCAAGTATCCAGCGATTTTTACGCACATGCTGTACTGATTCAGCCTTGCGTATTGCCATCTGGCAGGCAATGTCTGCCGGTTGCATCCCCTCATAAAGGGTTTCATCAACCATGCTTCCAGTTGCCTCAAATGGTATGCCGATCTGTTTAAGGATAGCCTTTCGCCTCGGTGAGATAGAGGCAAGCACAAGAGGATTGGTTTTGTCAATAGGATAGTGGTTCATCGTTTTTTGACTTTAGGCACTTTAGGCACTTGTAACTTCAGGCACTAATATTCTTATGTGATAAGGACTATTTTATCAAATAAGAAATGGGTAAATATTATGGAAAAAATCTAAAAAATATGTTAATATGAAATGTAGTTTGTGAAGGTGGATACTATGGCACTACCCAAGACAGAAAATAGACAGGAAGAAGTAAATAATGTAGAGACCCTACAGAAGGAACTTGAGTTCAGCAAACGGCTCAATTTTATTACCAATAAGATACATTCTTCCAGGGACATTGACGACATATTGATTAATCTGAGGGATAGTATTCTTGGCGTGTTTGATGCAGACCGCTTAACCATCTATGTAGTGGATGGGGCCAAGAAAGAGATTGTTTCACGATTCAAGACAGGTGAAGAGATAAATGAGATAAGGGTTCCTATTAACAATGCAAGTATTGCAGGTTATAGTGCTAAGTCAGGAAGAATAGCAAACATTGCAAATGCCTATGAGAATAATGAGTTGAAAAAGATAAATCCTGAATTGACATTTGACAGGAGCTGGGATGAAAAAACAGGTTATGTAACAAAGCAGGTTTTAGTTGCGCCTATCAGGTTTGACAAATATCTATTGGGCGCGATTCAGCTCATCAACAAGCTCGATGGCAAACACTTCACCTTGGAAGACCAGAAGTCTGTTATCGAGATAGCCAAAGTCTTAGGAATTGCCTTCTACAATCACCAGAGACTCAAACAACAAACCAGACGGACAAAATTCGATCATCTTATCAGTAATAATATTATTACCCGGAAAGATCTGGAAGCGGGGATGGTTCTTGCACGGAAGGAAAAGACCAGTGTAGAAACTGTTCTTATGAAGAACTATCACGTAACCAAAGAGGATATAGGAAAGTCTCTAAGTACATTTTATAATACACGATTTATACCCTATGATGAAAAGATGGTTATTCCTGGGCAGCTGCTCAAAGGTCTGAAGTCAACGTACTTGAAAAACAACTTCTTTGTTCCCGTGGCCCAATCTGACTCAAAGATAGTGATAGCAATGGAAAACCCAAACTACTTACCCGGACAAGACGCCATAAAAGGGCTGATTCCTGGCAAGGAATTTGAGTTTTGCGTTTCTCTAAGAGAAGATATTATTAAGATGATTGACCATTTCTTTGATGTCAAGACATCAAGTCTCATGGGTGATTCAGGCAGTATCGAAGATATCCTGGGTCAGTTAGACAGCGGAGAGGATGCGGCAGATGATGAACTTGAAGGGGTTAGTGAGGAAGATGGAGCCATCGTTCAGTTAGTAAATAAGATGATTGTTGATGCCTATAATAGGGGAGCCTCTGATATCCATATAGAACCCAGAATGGGTAAAGCAGACGCTGTGATCAGGTTCAGGATTGATGGGGCATGCCAGGTATACCAGACGATACCTTACACGTATAAGAGTGCTATGAGTTCCCGGATAAAGATCATGAGCGATCTTGATATAGCGGAACGACGTCTTCCCCAGGACGGCAAGATAAAATTCAAAAAATATGCTCCACTGGATATCGAATTGAGGGTAGCTACCATCCCGACTGCAGGACGAAATGAGGATGTTGTTATGAGGCTGCTCGCCGCCGGTGAACCTATACCATTAGATAAGATGGGTATGAATGAGAGAGATTATAAGGAATTTATCGACATGATAAGCAAGCCTTATGGTATTGTCCTGGTGGTTGGTCCCACCGGGAGTGGTAAAACCACTACCCTCCATTCGGCATTGCATTTTATCAACAAACCGGAGACAAAGATATGGACTGCAGAAGACCCGGTGGAGATAACCCAGGACGGTCTTCGCCAGGTTCAGATGCTCCCAAAGATAGGGCTTACCTTTGCATCGGCCATGAGGGCATTCTTGCGGGCTGATCCGGATGTCATCATGGTTGGTGAGATGAGGGATGAAGAGACGGTGTCTACGGGAATTGAGGCATCTCTTACCGGTCATCTGGTTTTTTCAACCCTTCACACCAACAGTGCACCTGAGACAATCACACGATTGCTGGATATGGGAATGGATCCCTTCAATTTCGCCGATGCCCTTTTGGGTATCCTTGCCCAGAGACTGGGAAGAACCCTGTGCAAAGATTGCAAGGAGGCATACCATCCAGAAAGAGAGGAGTTTGACTCATTGGTCAGGGCCTATGATGGCAATTTTGATGCCCTGAAAATCTCCTACAACGATGATCTAAAACTTTACAAGCCCAAAGGCTGCCAGAAATGTCAGAATACCGGATATAAGGGAAGAACCGGATTGTTTGAAATCCTGGTTGGTACACTTGAAATGCAATCCCTGATTCAAGGTAAGGCTAAGATGGAGAAGATTAGGGAAAAGGCCATAGCTGAGGGCATGGCAAGCTTGATGCAAGACGGGATAAGAAAGGTATTTCTTGGTAAAACCGATATGATACAGGTAAGGAAGGTCTGTATGTAAGCTTTAGTGCCTATAGTGAGCTAAAGTTATAAGTGCCTAAAGTTTAAAACATTCATTGTTTTCCGATAGCCAACCAGTGACAAGTGGCGAGTTTAAGGGAAGTTTCCAGGATACATCAAGCCAGTAGTTTCCTCAATTTGCATCATGATATTCATATTCTGCAAGGCATTACCTGCCTGACCTTTAACCAAATTATCAATCAAGCTAATAACGATCAGCTTCCCGGTTCTTGAATCTATACTAAGCAAAATATTGCAAAAATTGCTACCCCTCACATCAGTGGTGCTTAGAATCTCTCCGTGGCTCAATACCCGGATAAAGGGCTCTTTACTGTAAATATTACTGTAGGCCTCTGTTAAGTCCTCCATATCTACATTCGGGAGAAGATTTGCATAAATAGTTGTCATAATCCCCCGGCTCAAGGGAACAACGTGGGGTGTGAATGT
>Ga0114930_10004408_pt1 | contig 11910 bp, 7 predicted proteins | sample AnhtaG_FD_87300 | JGI IMG/M metagenome (GOLD analysis project Ga0114930, IMG submission 87300) | Deep subsurface microbial communities from Anholt, Denmark to uncover new lineages of life (NeLLi) - Anholt_01485 metaG | ecosystem: Environmental > Aquatic > Marine > Oceanic > Sediment | place... | reverse complement strand
TACAATTGTGCCTGATCCAGGGCCTTGGCCGGCTGTTTATAAAATTGATGAAAAACATCTTGTAGTTGGAAATAGTAGTCTTGACATAGAGAACGGAGAAGTATTATGGACAAGCAATATTTTTTCTGCAACAGGAGATCCCCTTTTTGTAGCGAATGTTTATAGTCCCCAAGAAAAAATGTTCTATACCAAACAAGATTCCTATATTCTTGCTTGGGATTTTTCTAATCCCTCTGATCCACCAGAAGTTGTTTGGAAAACTTACGTTCCTGGAGGCGGTATAGTTGGTTCAGGAGTACATTATGGTGAAGGAATAATCTTTCCTGGCTCATTTGAACCCCATCAAATGGCTTTAAATGCAAAAACTGGCGAGGTTCTATGGGATACTGAAACAAAAAGCGCAATGCTCTTTTCCGGCTCTTATTACGAAGGAAAATTCTTCAGAGGAGGTACACATGATAATACTCTATATAGTTTTAACGCGACAAATGGGGAAATATTATGGACCTTTAATCCAAATACCCAAGAAGGTTACTTTAGCATTGGTCCAGCTGCTGCCTATGGAATGGTCTATGAACTTAATAGGGATGGACATTTATATGCTCTAAATTCAGAAACTGGAGAAGTTGTTTGGAAGTATAAAGGACCTGGTCCCCTTGTTTTTCCCGGAAATCCTACTGTAGCTGATGGTAAAATTTATGCTACTACCGGACAAGAAATGTCTTATACTTCAGAACAAAGCGATTCCGAATTTGTTTGTTTAGATGCTTTTACTGGGAAGGTTATCTGGAAACTTCCAGTTGAGGCTTTCGCTCCTAGAGAATCAGTAGCTATTGCATATGGCAATTTGTATCTTATACCAGGAGATGTGACAAGAAGTGTTGATACAGAATCTGGTGAAGAATATGAAACAATCAATCAAATATGGGCTATTGGTACAAAATCTTGGCCAATGTATCGCCATGATCCAGCTCATAGTGCAACAGGTCAATCTGGACCAACCACTTTATCTCTAGTATGGAATTTCACTACTAAAGGTGCAGTAATATCTTCACCAAGTCTAGAAAATGGAAAAGTATATTTTGGTTCTCAGGACAAATCCATCTATTGCTTAAACGCTAGAACCGGAAAATATATTTGGAATTTCCAAACAAATGATCGAATTAAATCATCACCTGCAATTGCTAATGGTAAAGTATTTATCGGCCCTGATGATGGAACCATTTATTGCCTCAATTCTTCTAATGGAAAAATAATTTGGTCAACTTATGCAGGAGGTCCAATCCCTGTAACTTTTGCAGCATCCGTGGTATTAAGATCATCTCCAATAATAAGTAATAGCCGAGTTTATGTAGGCTCCCTTGATTCCAATGTTTATTGTTTAGATTCCAAAAACGGAGAAATTATTTGGACATATCCAACTGATGGTTATATAACCTCTTCTCCAGCAATTGCTGAAGGAGCATTATATGTGTTATCCCAAGAGCCAACTTCTGGTGCTTTATATAAATTGGACATAAATACTGGAAATCTAGTATGGCGAAAAGAAATTCCATATCAGGAAGTATTCTGGGGTGGGACTGATTTACATGCATCTCCTACAGTTGCTCAAGAAAAAGTCTTTACATCCTCAAACATAAAAGAATATCACGCAATTAGTACTTCCACTGGAGAAATAGAATGGACATATCGAAATGACTATGCTGGAGAGTTTATCCTATGTTCCCCGATATATAATGAAGGTAGAGTTTTTTTAGTTGATCATTTTTCGATAGTTTGTGTAGATTCAGAAACAGGCAATACTATTTGGAGTAATTATTTAGGTTATGAACTTTATGTTTCTCCAACTTATTCAGATAATAAATTATATGTAGTAACTGATCAGCGATCTGTTCATGTTCTAAATGCAACAAATGGTGAACAGCTTTCAATGATTACAACAGGATCCAATAGTTGGTCGAGTCCTACTGTTTATGAAGGAAGAGTTTATGTGGGAAATAACGATTGGAACATTTATTGTTTCGCAGATAATCAAGCAACAATTAGTACTATAGTTCTTGAAACAGATTCATCTACTCTTACTTTAGGAGAATCTATTTCAGGGATTGGACAACTAAATCCAACTTTTCCCAATCAATCAATTCTTCTCTCTTTAATAAAACCAGATCAATCAATTGTAGAACTACAACCCACAACATCGCCAAATGGGTCTTTCTTTTTTACATATACCCCTGAAATTATTGGAGATTGGGTAATTAGAGCTAATTGGGAATCACAAGATAGTTACTACACTTCAGCAAATAGCATCCCGCTTGATATATCGATTGAATCTGCAACAGAATTGGACTTGCTCTCTGATTCCATTTTCATTTTTATAGTTACGATAATTATCTCAGTGGCTATAATAGGAAGTTTACTTATCTTTTTTAAAAATAAAAAAAAGTAACTTCTTGATACCAATGGCAAAAGAATTAGTTTTTTTATTCTTAGTCTTTTTTAGGAACTACTTTACGGAAGCTGGAAAAAAACCATTTTGGGAACTTGATACGCCATAATAAATGATTTAGTGTTGCATGAGCCATGGTTTTACTATAAAAATCCTTTTTGATAGATTTTTTTAGAAAATATGTTGGTGAAAAAAAGTCATCATAAAATTTTCCTCTCATTTCATCAATTTCTAAAGGAGATATAAGAGGATTTTCAAATACAGCTGTTTGTTCATCATAACGATTCCAGTCATCAGATACTTTCCATCCTAGCTTCTTTAATTCGTCATACATATCTGTACCTGGATAGGGTATGGCTTGACAAACATAAACATAATCTGGTTCTGTTTTTCGGATAAAATCAAAAGTTTCTTTTAACAGTTCTTTTGTTTCTCCAGGATATCCTACAACAACTGATATAGCAACTGCTATTCCTGATTCTTTTGCCATCTTAATTCCTTTTGCGTTTTGTTCTACTGTCGTTCCTTTTTTCATAGAATTAAGCATTTTTTGGCTTCCAGACTCGACACCAAAATGTATCAATTGGCAGTTTGCCTCTCTCATCTTTGCTAATATTCTTGGATTAATTTTATCGACTCGGGTTCGACAATCCCAAGGGAGATCGATATTTCTATTTTTTATCTCTTCACAAATTTTATACGCTCTATTCATGTTAAAAGTGAAGGTATCATCATAAAATGCAAAAATGTCTGCTTTGTGCACATCTCTTAGCCACTCTAGTTCATCTGCTACTTTTTTTGGACTTCTTGTCCTGAATCCTGTTCCACACATTTTTGATGCTAGGCAAAATGTACATTGAAATGGACAGCCCCTACTGGTTATAATTGGAAGATACTTTTTTCCGCTGATTGTATATTTGTCAAGATCAAAATGATCAAAAGCTGGGTGGGGCAATTCATCTAGATCTTTGATAAAAGGTCTATCGGTAGTTCGTAGTATTTGCGTTTTTTTTCTAATTGATATTCCTTTAATATTATTGATTTCTTTAATTTTTTGATTATCTACAGCTTCTGCTATTTCTAACAGAGTATTTTCTCCTTCACCTCGGACTATAATATCGACTTCAGGTGATTCTTTTAGAGTTTGTTCATCTAGAACTGTTACATGAGGTCCTCCTAGAATAGTTAAACAATTAGGAAGTGTTTCTTTTACTGTTTTTACAATATCAATTGCAGATTTGTAGGTTAGAGTGGATGCGGTTACTCCTACAATTTTTGGTTGGGTTTTAAATAGTTCAGTTATTAACTCTTTTTTTGTAATTTCTTTAGTTTGGTAATCAATAACATTGATTTCAAATTGCTTCTCTTCAAGATAAGCTGCTAAATACCCCAAACCTAGTGGTATGAATCGAGCTGAAGGGGCCCCATAAGGGGATGGAGGGTTTATAAGTGTAATCAGCATTTTTGCGGTAGTTCCTTTAACCTTTTTCTCATTTGAAAAAAGGTAATTATATCTATTATTATGTGTTTTGCAGAAATAACTTTTTTATTTTTTTTATTAACAGATAAAGATTCAATACACATTTTTATCAGATCTTGTTTATAGAAAAACTGAAAGGTAATTTTTTATGTCCGCAGATTTAGTGCTAACCGATGGAAACATAATAACTATGTCTAGTTCCAATCCTCGAGCTCAAGCTATTGCTGTTAAGGATAATGTGATAATCAAAGTTGGAAAAAATAGGGAAGTAGCTCCATTAATTGATAATAACACTAAATTAATCCAACTAAAAAGAAAAACAGTTATTCCAGGGTTTATCGACACTCACATCCATGTTACAGACTTTGGAAGACTCTTAATGTGGCTTGATCTGAATAATTGTAAATCCATTAAAGATATGCAAAACATCCTGAAAAAGAAGATACTAAACATTTCTCCAAATAAATGGATTATAGGTCGAGGGTGGAAAGATATTTTTTTTGAGTCAAATCAGCTTCCCAATCGTTATGATCTTGACGTAGTGGCTCCTGATAACCCAGTTGCTTTTTATCACGATAGTGGTAAACTATGTTTAGTTAATAGTAAAGCTTTAGAATTTGCCAAAATTACTAAACTAACCAGTATTCCATCAGTAGAAGGAATGATTGAAAAAAACCCGATTACAGGTAATCCAACAGGGATTCTAAAAGGAAAAGCTATGAACCTTGTTTGGGCAACTATTCCTGAACCCACAGAAAAAGATCTTTTAGAAAACGCAAATTTAGCTTGGTCAAAGATTTTGGAAAATGGAATAACAAGTGTTCATTGGATGGTATTATCTGCAAAAGAATTTTCAATAATTAAAAAACTAAAACACAATTCTTTGCTTCCGCGAATATTTATTGTTGTTCCTTATGAACTATGGAAAAAAGAAGTTGGTCAAAATCAAAAATTATCTTTCTTACAGAATAATTTATTGAGAATTGGTGCAATTGAAATCTCTGTTGATGGTTATTTAGCTGATAAAACTGCTGCTCTTATTTATCCATACAGAGATGGTTTAAACTCAACTGGAAAATTATTGTATTCACAAAAGTCTTTGACCTCTTTTGCTACTGAGATACTTCGATCTAACTTTCAACTTATCATTCATGCAATGGGGGACAAAGCTGTTGACCATGCCTTAACTACTATTAAACAAGTCAAAAACAAAACCCAAGGTGCTAGAATTCGGTTAGAGCAAGCAGCATTGATTAATAAAAATTTACTAGACAGACTGAAGAATCAGAAAATTATGGTTTCAGTACAACCTTGTGTAATGAATTCAGAATTTAAGATTTGGTCAGCTGTAGATAACTTGGGTCCAAATAGAGCTCGATGGCTTTATCCTATAAGAACCCTTGTGGATAATAATATACTACTTTTAGGAGGTTCTGATTGTCCAATGGAACCATTAAATCCTCTTTTAGGAATTCAGACTTTAGTGAATAAACAATTCTTTGTTGATGAGGCGATAACTGTAACTCAAGCTTTGGCAATGTATACAATAAATGCTGCTTATTCAACCGGAGAAGAAAAAAGCAAAGGGTCAATTGAAGAAGGTAAATTAGCTGACTTAGTTATTCTATCTGAAGATCCAATTGGAATTTCTTCTGACAAGATAGGAAGCATTAATGTAGACACTACTATCCTTGGTGGAAAAATTGTTTATAGTAAAGAATCTAAACTATCTTGAATCGATACAAATAAATTATATACTTTGACTGAAACTTCAATAAACTAATGGTGATCCCGATACTTTCTGTATTACTTCCTATTACTATTCTTTTTCTAGCCATTTTATTGGATTTATTTTTTGGTGATCCTTCACCTCACAACCCACAGAGTTTGATTTATAGATTGCATCCTGCAGTTGTTATTGGCAATTTTATTGGATTTATAAAGTCGTATTTTAAAAATTCTAATCCAAAAATTGCAAAATTGAACGGTGTATTTTTAGGCTTAATTGTAATATTCACATTTTCCGTGCCTTTTTACTTTGGATTAGGTGTATTGTTTACTTTTTTACATGTAGGTATTTATGCATTTTTTGCTATTATTCTTTTGAAATTTACAATCTGTATTAAACTTGAGACTGATTGGGCAAAAGCCGCAGCAAAATCTATAGGTAATTCTAATTTAGAAGATGCGAGGAAATATGCACATTTCTCTCGCAGAAACTCCCAAAATCTAACGGGGCCTCAGATAACGTCTTCTGTGATTGAATCAATGGCTGAAAATCTAATAGATTTTAAACTTTCACCAATATTATTTTATGCTTTTTTTGGAGTTACTGGGGCAATAATTTTCAAAGCGATAAATACTTTGGATGGAATGATTGGGTTTAAAGATACTGAGCATATAGATATTGGTTGGTTTAGTGCAAAACTTGATACAGTAGTTAATTATGTTCCCACTCGATTTGCTGCATTACTAATAATATTAGCTTCTTTTTTAATGGGAGAAAACTATCGAACTTCTTGGAAAATAGCTTTTAGAGATTATTCGAAAACACCTAGCAGAAATCATGGTTGGCCAATGGCTGCAATGGCTGGAGCACTAAATGTTCAATTAGAAAAACCTGGTCAATATATTTTAGGTGATAACAACGAGGAGCTAACTCCAAAAAAAATATTAACTGCACTGAAAATTAGAAATTTGACTATTTTATTATTTATATTATTTATGTTACCGATAATTTGGTTTGTCAGACTTTTTATTTTCCCATTTTAAATGCCACATGTCTTTGAAATTTTTTACGAATTCGTTTCCTGTAATTAATTTCTTAATATTACTTATCATTTTATATTTTAAGAATAATAACTATCATTTGAATGAATGTGACAACTTTTTTAGGGATAAGCTCATAGGTAGCAGATATGCGAGTGTGTTTAATTAATCCCCCTCGAATTCAACCAAAGGTTTGGGGAAAACCAAGCGTTTTTCCTCCTATTCCACTAGCTTATATGGCTGCAGTTCTCGAGAAAACAAATGAAGTATATATTATAGACTCGCCTACTGAGGGTCGCAGAAATCTTCAAGAAATAAATCAAACTACTTATAGAGTTGGTTTAAGCAACAAACAAATTGAAAAAAAAATCAAACTATGGTCCCCTGAAGTAGTAATCATAGAAATTCCGTTCTCTGGATGGTCTAGAACAGCTTTTGAAGTTTCTTTAAAAATTAAACAAATTAATAACAATATTACCACAATCTTATATGGCCAACATCCATCTGCAAGACCAAAAGCTTGTCTTGAAAAAGAAGGCATAGATTTTGTAGTGATAGGAGAAGCAGAAAATACTGTTATGGAATTAGTTAACAGCCTAAATCAAGGTTTTTTTCAACCTGAAAAAATTAAAGGCTTAGCATTTATCAGAAATAATAAAGTAGTTATAACTCCAGTTAGACCAGTAATAGAAGATTTAGACTCTCTTCCTTTACCTGCAAGACACTTGCTTCCAATGAATGAGTATGCCATTGCTGTAAAAGAGAACCCTCTGAGAGGTGTTATAAAAAAACCTTGGACTATAATGATAACCAGCAGAGGGTGTCCTTTTAGATGTGTATTCTGCACTCATCATACTGTATGGGGGCGAAAATGGCGAGGTAGAAGTCCCCAAAATGTTGTTGCTGAAATAGAACATTTAGTAAAAATTTATGGGATAAAACAAATTGATTTCTTAGACGACAACATGACCCTGGATAGAAATCGAATGGAAAATATTTGTGATTTAATTATCAAGAAAAAGATTCGTGTAGAATGGTTTACCCCCAGTGGAGTTAGAGCAGATACTCTTGATGAATCATTATTGCGAAAAATGAAAAAAGCTGGATGCAAAAAAATTCGTTTAGCTCCAGAATCAGGTGTCCAAAAAATTGTTGACACAGTTATCAAAAAAAACCTGGATTTAAAAAGCGTTGAAAAAGCTGTTAAAATATGCAAAAAAATCGGGCTCAAAGTGGGGTGTTTCTTTGTAATTGGTCTAATTGGCGAAACAAAAAATGATATAAAATCAACAATAAATTTTGCTTATAAATTACGACAGTTAGGTGCAGACAGTTTCATTTTTAGTATAGCGAGTCCAATCTATGGAACAGAACTTTATCAACAAGCAAAAAATGGAGGTTATCTAAGAGCTGGTTTTTGTGAAGATGCATTGGCTACCGCTGAACCTCTCATAGAGACTCCAGAATTTTCAGCTAAAGATCTTATTACCTTATGTGAAATAGCAAATTCGGTGAATCTAACCTTTACTAGAGATAAGATCATACGTGCTATGTTAAATCCAACTAAAACTTTAAAATTAATTTTAGGCAGAGCATGAAAATCATCAACTTTCATCTCAAAAAATTTTAGCTAACAATGCAAAGACTAAATATTTGATAAACAGAGCTTTTTTTAATTTAGAAAAAAAATCTTTCTTGTAGTGTCCTTAAAAATCTATGTTCGTTTTATGTTAAAATATAGTCAACTATATTGTTTGTGGCTATATCTTCACTCCAAGTTTTCTTTTTACTGCCCTTCGTAAATGTGCAAGTATAGTTCGAATTATAGCAAAACTCCATAATCTCCCTGTGCCAAAGATACTAAAGAAGTATGCTGGTCTCAGATAGAATCTCTGAAATGCCCTTTCTCGGATATCCCTGAGTTCATCTCCTGTCATAGTTCCCATCTCGAAAAGAGGTGTTGCAGTATCAAATTTATTAAAATCTGTAATTCTTAGAATTCCTTCCTCAACAACCTTGTTGTATAATGGTGTTCCTGGATATGGTGTAGCAATATAATATCCTACATCATTTGGATTTAGTTTTTCAATAAACTTTGTTGTCTCTTCAATGGTTTCTTTGGTTTCACCTGGAAAGCCAAGAACAACACCAGCTACTGTTATTAATCCAGCCTCTTTAGCCCATTTAAATGCCTTAACTATTTGCGATGGAGAAATTCCTTTTCTCATTGCATCCAAAACTTTTTGTGATCCTGACTCTACTCCAAACCATATTGATGCACATCCAGCATTTTTCATCTCTAATAGTAATTCTTTAGTAACCATGTCGACTCGTGTTTCGCAATCCCATTCAATTTTTAGTTTTCTGTTTTTTATTTCTCTGCATATTGCTAAAACTCTATCCTGATCAACAGTAAAGGCATCATCATAAAATGTAAATCTATTAGCTCCGAATCTTTTTTTGAGATATTGAAGTTCATCAACTACATTTTTTGGTGTGCGCATTCTGTAGCGACGACCAAACATCCTAACCGTAGTGCAAAAATCACACCAATAGACACACCCTCTGCTGCTTATTATAGGAAATATAATGATTCCGTGTTTTGTTAATCTCTCTAAAGGCCATAAATGATGAGCTGGAAATGGAAGATCATCTAGATTTTCAATGTATGGTCTATCATCATTTTTTATTATTTTTTCTTTTTTTCTACAGGTTATTCCTAAAGTATCATAATATGTTTTTCCTTCTTCTATTCTTCCAACTATATCCAAAAAAGTTTCTTCTCCCTCTTTTCGGACAACAATGTCCAATTCTGGGCACTCTTTTAGTGCTTCTTTATCCCAGAAAGTAACATGGGGCCCACCCAGGAGCGTTATGCTCTTTGGCCAAACTTCTTTTGCGATTTTTATTATTTTTAGAGCTGATTTGTAAGTTAACGTAGTTGATGTGATACCAACGATATCTGCTTGTTTTTTGCTGATTTCTGTTTTAAACTCTTCATAATTAATGTCCAGCGCTTGGCAATCAATAATATTAACATTATATTTGCTTTTTTCTAGAACAGAAGCCAAATATCCCAAACCCAAAGGAGTGAAAGGAGGATGTTTATGAGATCCAACTGGATATGGAGGATTAACAAGAGTTATTCGTGTATTCATATTTATTCCCTGAACTAGTTATGTTTGAATACCTACAAGAAATTTCGCAATTAATATATTTTGATTAAATCGAAGATAAAGAGAAACATATTTAGTTTTTAAGACTTCAAATGTCTTCTAATTATTCAATGCTTTTTAGTTTTGTACAAAAAAATTATCACCGTTTTCTTCGACTAAAGGTTTTTAAGACCATTACCCTTTAAAAGGTGTATCTCGTTGAAAATTTAATTCATCTTAAAATATGGGAGAAATCTTTTCATGATTTTTTTAATGACTACTGCCCCACCAGAAAACTCCCCTTGGAGTACACCTATAAAACTTCCACCCTTGGGTCTATTATTTGTTGCCGCCTCACTTGAAAAAGCTGGTTTCAAAGTAGAACTGCTAGACAATTATTTATTAAGAAAATCTAACAGTGATCTAAAAAAATTAGTAAAAAAGCTCAATCCAGCAATAGTTGGAATTACTTGTAGCTCGGCGTCTTATCCTGTATGTGTAGAATCAGCGAAAACCATAAAGGAAGTACTTCCTCACTGCAAAATTGTTGTTGGTGGTTGGCATCCTTCTTACGTTCCTGAAAGCATGTTACAACATCCCGAAATTGATTATGTTATAATGGGTGAAGGTGAGCGGGCAATGATTGAACTATCAAATTGTATCACCAAGAATTTAGGTGAAAAAGCTATTGCTCAAATCCCTGGTTTAGCCTTTAGAAAAAAACAACAAATAATCAAGAATCCACAGGAGTTCATTTCAGATTTAGATGAGATTCCTTTCTTAGCTAGACATTTATTGAAACTAGATTTGTATGAAAGAAAAATTCCCTTTCTAAATGTAACACCCGTTGACACAATGAATATCGTTCGAGGTTGTCCATTTAACTGTGCCTTTTGTGAAACTAGACGTCTTTGGGGACCTGGGTGTCGTGCATTTAGTCCCAGAAGAGTTGTAGATGAAATAGAATATATGGCAAACAATTTTGGAACTAAGGGCATCTATTTTCTAGGAGATAATTTCACCATTAACAAGAAAAGAACAACAGAATTATGTGAGCAAATAAAAAATTCAAAAAAAGAAATAGAATGGATATGCGACACTAGAGCCGACATGATTTCCCAAGATTTACTTAGAACCATGAAAAATGCAGGATGCAAAACAATTTGGTTCGGGGTAGAGTCAGGATCACCAAAAATATTGGAAAAAATCAACAAAGGAATCACTATTGAACAAAATATTCAAGCATTTAAACTGTGTAAAAAAGAAGGAGTACAAACTGCTTGCTCTTTTATGATAGGTATTCCAGGTGAAACTCTCAATGATATAGACATGTCTTACAAATTTGCTAAGAAATTAAATCCTGATTGGGTTCAATTCAATATTTATGTTGCTTATCCAGGCAGCACCCTTTATGATGAAGTTATGGAAAAGGGTCTTTTCGATCGTCAACAAGGATTCTTAAAATTTGTAAAAACAGATGAATTCGATTTTGATTTAATGAAACAAATTCAGGTGAATTATCAATCGAAATTGAATCTATCTTTTAAAAATATTCTCAAAAAAATGAAACGCGAAGGATTTTGGAATGTATTAAAAAAGAGTCCTAAATATTTCTCTCGTTCAATTTAAAATAATACATGTTACTCTCCTAAAAAAACTTGAAAAAAATATTTACTCTTTGCATTTTTTGGATTATCTAATTATTTTGTTAATTTCTCTCCTCAACTTTTCTGCGAGAAGATTATTCTGATCATAGGATCTAACAGTTACTCTGAAATAACTATTATCAAGTCCAACAAACGTACTGCAGTCTCTGATTAAAATTCCCTCTTCTGCCAGTTTTTCTCTAAGTACAGTGGAAGAGATCCTTTTATCGAGGATTTTTACTAACAAGAAATTAGTTACTGAAGGAAAAACTTGCAAGCAGTTTATTGAGTTAATCAGTTTGATTAAATGACTTTTTTCATCTGCGATTACCTTCTTTGTTTTACTAATAAATTCAGAATCCTTAAGAGCAGCTCTTGCAGCGAAAACCGCTAATAAATTGATACTCCATGGTT
>Ga0114930_10004407_pt1 | contig 11913 bp, 8 predicted proteins | sample AnhtaG_FD_87300 | JGI IMG/M metagenome (GOLD analysis project Ga0114930, IMG submission 87300) | Deep subsurface microbial communities from Anholt, Denmark to uncover new lineages of life (NeLLi) - Anholt_01485 metaG | ecosystem: Environmental > Aquatic > Marine > Oceanic > Sediment | place... | reverse complement strand
ACCAGGTTTATACCTGAGTTTATATTTATGATGCTCCAGTAGCTGGAGGTATCGAGCTGCCACACTCCAAGTCCGGGGACATCGGGGAGCAGGAATTGGAGGTTCATCACCCGGCGGCAGCTCTTGCCATACTCAGGGCAATGCTCCGGGTCGCATTCCACTTCTTTAAGAATAGTGTGGATAGAGTTTCTATGGGCTAAGGCGCCGGTATCTTCATCAATAAGAGCGGTGGCTCTGTCGCCGTCGCCTTTGCAGATAAGTCCTCTGGATTTGGAATAGCAGCGGTAGAACTGGGAAGCCCACTTAGAAGGGTCTTCGGTGGGGAAGAGGATGCGAAGTTCCCTGGGTCTATCGCCGAAGACGCTCTTCACTGAGTCAGGACAGACAAAGTAATTCACTGGCCGGGGGTAGGGATTCTTAACCCCCTCAACTTTAATACCAAGTCTGATTTTCCCCAGGCGGGGGAGACGAACCTGGTCAGAGAGTCCTTTAATTGGCATTCCTTTTAACCTCCTATACAATGAGATTCTTCGCTACGCTCAGAATGACAGTCGGAGCGCATACAGATGTCGAGAAAAGCCTCACGAATGAGTCGCCATGTGGGGGACCAGGGCTTTTCTACTTCGGAGAGATCCTTGTCCCCGTAAACTACCCTTATTTCAAAATCACTGGGTGTCCTTGCTCTTGCCATTCTCTTTTGACGAGTTGTATACGTGTTGCTTATTATTGGTATATTCCTGGGACAAAAAAATATAAGGTTGCTTAAATAGCTGAATCAGGGCATAACGGACAAGCTCTGATGTGTTGAAGCCATTAGATTCCGCCAAAGATTTGAGCCTAGAGTGCTGGTCGCTGGTGATGGTTACCGTGATGCGGACTGTCTGCTTGCCGTTTCTTATTCTTATGCGGTTGTCCATTTGTTGCTTATCACTAGTATATAAGATGCTTATTAAGGTGTCAAGGAGATTTTGGCCGTTTTAGAATTTGTGAGTGGTAATTAGATAATTTTGACACGCATTCGTAACAATTTGTCTAACTGTTTAATGAAAGCGTAGTTCCAGTCCTCTTGGGTGGGCCAGTGTGGACAGTTCCCGAACTTCTGTTTGATAAAAAGCAGCTTATTCCCGCTCTGCAGCACTTTCTAGTCAACTACTCACGAGACAAAATATGATGGTCTATCGTTAGGGGGAATGACCCTACTTAGGCTGTGGCTCGAATCCAATCCGGCAGAGCAACTTTTACAATATTCAGAACCTTCAGTCTAGCTCTCATCATTTCTTAGTGAGTTGCAAAAATAAACAGGAGCAAAAAAGCTGAACGTTTTTGGTTTTCCTCAGTCTTCTGTGAATTTAACGCTATTTTCTTTCATGAAAGCTTTGACTATATCTATATGTACACATCCACCCACATGAAGAAAAGCACTGTCAGTAAGACGCTTCTTAATTCCTTTTCTAAGCACTTCTTGGTCAACATCAAAATCGAGGTCAAGATGCTTTGTAGCGAATTGCACTCCCCAAACTTTTCCCTCTGTGTCAAATGCAGGGCCTCCACTTTGCCCTCTCAGGCCAGGTGTACTCATTTCAAATCCAAAAATTCCCCCTTCATCGTCCAATAAGCCGCGTGTAACCATACCCTCAATTGGAAAACGAGGTGTAGTTGTTCTCCCAGTGTCAGTCCAATTTATTTTCTCGGCCTTATCATCATACGCAAAATTTGTGAATTCGGGAAAAGGGAAACCAAGCCTGCAAAGCATTTTACCAGGCTGCAGGCTTGATGTAGCAGAGGGAAAAACGGGAAACGTAGCACACAGTAATCGAGCATAATCTTCAAACTTAACCAGCGCAACATCGTACTTCTTATGCTTGATTATGCGGAAACTTAGATTTCCTTCCACACAGTTCATAAAGCGGTTACGTAGCTCAAAGGAAGTATTTTTCGTATAACCATATTTCTTCTCGAGTTCTTTTAGAAGCTTCTTCTCTTTCTCTGTGCCTCGACGCGAAGATAGTTCACCCTGAAAAGCTTCAGCCTTGCGGGCTAAAGCTTCACCGGCGGCCAGTTGATTTGCAACATGACCACAAGTCAAGGCCCAGCCATCTGAGTTGACAAAGAATAGGGTTGCCGTTCCTGGCTGTACAGAGGTCGAGCCGTAGTTTCGGCTTATCGAGTGTATGGGCCTTGTATATTTGGCAGCTAGCTCAATTGCTTCGACAAACATGGGTTAATATGAATTGTCTTGTACTTATATTTACAGTGATGTTGACTAAAGCTTAATCTAGCGAGAAGTTATTGTCAATTTAAGCTGATTTCATGCGTCTGGCCATTCAGAAAGTTCCCGTACTCTTATTTGAGAAGAAGCAGCTCATTCCAGCCCTGCAACAGCTGCTCCTCTCCTATTCAGGACCAGCAGTATAAGTTTATTGTGTCTGACAGTATCCGTCAAGCAAAGCGTCTGAGGCTAGTCAAAACGATGTTTTGTGTACTTCATCCTTTTTTTTAGGTTCTTCGTGACTTGGGCTCGTGATGGTAAAACATGAAACATGTATGAGAGCAGCATTGTTACCGGGAGATAGCACATGACTTTTCGAGGGGCAGTTAGAAAAGCAGTCATCATGTCTATGTTTTTGCCTTCGGCGAAAAGCTGGCCGTTGACAGTAGCAATGCCCCATGATAACCTTGCGGAGTAGTACAACTCTGATAAGGCGGCTGGTTTCGCCATGATAGACACTGTGCTAGCGGTTCTGGTGAGCCTGGGCTTGGGAAGTGTACTGGGCTGGTGGCTGACACATAGATTCGGTCTGGAAATTGCTCATAAACACCGAATCATAGAAGAGCATGCCAAGAGAGTACATGAATATTCAGCGAAATACTACCTGAAGCTGATAGTATACATCGAGTTTGTTGAAAAATGCCTGAGGGGGATATTAGAGGAACTGCGTGGATCGAGGTCCCCTAGTGAAGAGACATTGGAACTTTCTTTGTTTGGGCTGGCACGGCTAAGCAAGTTCGAAGAGGAATGGTTTAGGGATGCGTCAGCGACTTTGCTTTTGACTGACCGAACCGCGGAACGACTGATCGCGTGTCTGCGCGAACAGACTGAAGAATCTCTTACTAGCAAGCTTGGCTGTATTGGAAGGGAGGATGATAGTGTAATTAGGGAGCACATTGGACCCTATGAGCCCTTGTCACACTTTCGGGTCAAAATACGAAGTGAGCCGCTGAAAGAAATCGCAGAAAAATACAAGGTTTCGATTCAAAGGGATACTGAGTCGTTAGATTCGCTCGTTAACACTATGGGTTGTCTTCATAAACTTCTATACTTTGAGGTCAACGCCTGTTTTGATGCATGGTATGCTAAGAAGACGACCAAACCACGCTTTCGGGACGGCGAGTCGGCAATTCTGGCTGCAACACTTGATCAATTACAGGTGGAAGGTAGACTCACTTCCGATGATCAAGAAGAATATGTCAAGAAGATAAGCATCCCTGTTGGCAGGAAAGTAAATAGTGACCGCCATTCTAGAACTTAATCGGTGCCCACGGTGTGTCGCTTAGAATACTCAACGTTAACCTCGCATTTTGACATATATTAGGCATGAATTTGTATTATACTCCCTATCCTGTATTATAATCCCCTGTTTTTTCTTTGTCAACCGCTGCAACGGGCTTAACTGATTTCTAGGTTGCTACGACGATCAGTCATCCGATTCTATCTGGAAAACACGCAAACAGTCTGGCTAACTGTTTACAAAAATCCCTAAAGGAAGAACCTATTCTCAATGCCATAGTATGCAACCAGCTGTGAAATACAATTTAGGAGCGAAGGCGCTAAATGGCCATAGGATTTTCGGGATGTTTCCAAAGGGCTTCCGCAAGTCTTTCTAGTTCTTCATCACATCGTCTAGAAGCGTGAACATTAATGAGCACCATAGGCTGTGCCTTGATGAACCCACTCCGCTCAATTAGTTTATTTGACAGTATAATGCCAGATATCCTTGTGTAAACGTCTGGTAATAAGAAGTCTCGCATCGATTTTAATATGACTGTACCAATTTCCCTATCAATTAGAAATGGAGGGTTCAATATAATCGCACCGCATTGGGAGTCAGGTAGTTGGCTAACTTCACTTATGCACTTTTCTATTATTTTGCTTCCCTGCCTTGATTTCCAGTTGACGCCAGGAAAGTCCTCTGGTCTTGGCCATTCATTGTGGGTTACTTCTACAAAGACGTCGGTAGTTCCCACAGTAACCTTAGCGTCTGGGACTTTACCCTCATGTAGAGTGGGATAAGGGGTTACTTGGAATCCTTCTTCTGCAAAACAGCTCAACACTTCCAACTCTAATATAGTGTCTCGGCATTTTCTTACATTGCGGAGATCATCGCTTGTCTTCTTGCCCAATCTGGCAATGCCCCCCAAACGAGATATGTTAGATGATAGACGCATAATATTGCCGACCGTATTCTGGACACCACCCAATAACAGCATGGCACATATCCCTTTGTTCGCTGTATTGCCATACTTAACATACCATCTGTTATCAAAAATGCCCTGCAAGTGGAATAACATATTCCTCACCTCCATTTCACTAAGTGCTCCAGTTGTATCCTCAGGAACACCCCCCACACATTGATAGAACCACCACTCGTCTTTTGGCTTGATGGTGCTGAGTCTGGCACATTCCATGATTGAAGCTCGACTCACCATACTATTCATATTAACAGGATTTTTGAGTAACGGAAAGGCAATCGACGCTCTTGCCAAACACAGCGCTAACCATTGCACATTTTGACGGAATGTGCAACCAGCATAACCTAGGATACGGCATGCGTAGAAATCGGTACTGACACTCATCCAAGCACATGCTATAATAAACTCAGGGACGGATTAAGGGAGCTCACAGTTCACATACATAGCTGGTAAACGAAATGGCAGTTCGCCACTATTCAATAGGAGTAAAGTCAAATGCCAACTTTAAAGTGGATAGGGAAAGATAAGATAATTAACTATCACAATGAAGTCCCTTTTCGATTACTAAACGAAAAAACTGAATACTCTGTTAATAGCAATGAAACAGAGAATTTATTGATAAAGGGCGATAATTTAGAAGCCCTGAAAGCCCTTTTGCCTTATTATTATAACAGAATTAAGGCTATCTATATTGACCCGCCCTACAATACTGGAAATGAAAACTGGATATACAACGATAATGTGAATTCTCCAGAAATAAAGAAATGGCTTGGTAAGGTAGTTGGTGGCGAGGCAGAGGATTTGAGCCGTCATGACAAATGGCTGTGTATGATGATGCCTCGACTGAAGCTCCTTGAAGAGCTACTGCAAAACGACGGCGTCATTTTTGTGAGTATTGACGAGAACGAGCAACATCACCTACGGATGTTAATGGATGAAATCTTCGGTGCGAACCGCATAGCAACGTTTGTATGGGCTGGTAGAAGTGGCAAAGGGGGTACAACACGCCAAGTGGAAATGAACCACGAGTATATTGAGTGCTATGCGAAAAATGCCAACACTGTTAACCTCAAGCCAGTAGTTCATATTCAACCCGAGGGAAATTATAGAGACATGAAGGGTACTTACAGAAGGGAACTTCTTAGACAATGGGGCCAAGGTGATAGGAGGGAAGATAGACCTAGTATGTATTTCCCCATCATTGCCCCAGATGGGACGGAAGTATATCCTGTTAGGCCTGATGGCTCTGAAGGTAGATGGCGATTCGGAGAGTCTTCGGTCAAGAAACTTCTAGAGAATGACAACCTGGACTTTGTAAAGGATGATAAGGGGTCAGTTACTGTCTATCGAAAAATCCGAGAGGGAAGGGAAAGTAGACTAGCCACAGACAGTATGATTCTCGATAAAGGAACGGCATCGAGTGGGACAATAGAGCTAAAGAGAATCTTTGGCGAAAAGGTGATTGACAACGTGAAACCAGCTACACTCGTAAGGCATCTCATAGAACTTGCGACCTATGAGGATAGGGATGCCATAGTACTTGACTCTTTTGCCGGTTCAGGAACAACGGCTCATGCTGTTTTGGCCTTAAATAAAGAAGATGGGGGTAACAGAAAGTTTATTCTTGTAGAACTGGAAAATGAAATTGCGGAGAGTATTACTGCTGAAAGACTAAAAAGGGTGATTCAAGGCTATTCTTATGAGAAAAGTACTGGCGAAGAAATAAAGGTAGGGGGGCTTGGTGGTGGATTCAAGTTCCTAGAATTAGGTAACCCGTTATTCGACAAACACAAACAGATAATCGGCGAACCCTCTTACGAGGACCTAGCTGGATATATCTATTTCACCGAAACCCGTAGCGCAATAGACTGGGGAAAAGCCAATAGAGATGAGTGGTATGTAGGAGAGAACGGCGGAATCCATTACTTCATAATTTATGGGGGCAAGAGTGAACTTGATGGGGAGTTCTTGGAAATCGCCAAGCGCTACCCAGGGAAAAAGGTTGTCTATGCCGATGCAGTAATGATAGATGATGATGAGCTGGAGAGATTTGATATTATATTCAAGCAAATCCCTTACGAGATAAAAACTTTTTAAGGCTCTTGGTGAGATAAAATGCTTACCCTGAAAAGATACCAACAGGAAGTAATAGATACCTTGAGTAATTATCTTTCGAGCATGCAAAAGTTCGACCATAACAATGCGAAACTGGCATTCTTGGAAATAACCGAGCACCCCTATCATTCTATTGAAGGCTTGGAAAAAGTGCCTTACATCTGTATAAAAGTACCCACTGGTGGCGGCAAAACTCTGATTGCTGCACATGCCGTGGACTGCGTATACCGCCTCTATCTCACTCACAAGAGCAAAACTGGAATTGTCATATGGTTTACTCCCTCAGACACTATACGACGTCAAACACTTGAGAAGCTGAAAAACCGTAACCACCCGTATAGAGAGGTGTTGGACGCTGCTTTCGGCAACTACGTGAAGGTGTTTGACTCAGAAGAGGCGCTGAGAATTACCAAGAATGATTTAGATAACTACCTCTGTGTATTGGTTGAGACGCTCCAGGCCTTCCGCCGTGAAAACACAGAAAGTCTGCGTAACTATAGGGCAAACGGTCAGCTAATTACCCACTTCGAAAATGTGGACCAAAGGTATGCCGATATATTGGAAAAATACGAAGGTAGTGCTAAGCCGGTTGAGTCACTGACCAATGTAATCAAGATGAACGAGCCTTTGGTTGTGATAGATGAGGGACACAATGTCAAAACTGACCTATCCTATGATATGTTACGAGAGCTAAATCCATCTTTCATAATAGAGTATACGGCTACTCCCTTAGAAGGAAGCAATGTACTGATAAGCATCGGTGCGGACAAACTGAAGGCGGAGCACATGGTAAAGATTCCTATCTATGTGACCCCATATCTGAACTCTTGGAAAATAGCCTTAGGTGCTGCCATAGACAAACGCATCGAATTAGAAGAAATCGCCGAAGATGAGCAACAGGAAACAAGTGAATATGTCCGCCCCATTATGCTGATTCAGGCGCAAAACAAAAGCAAGTTCTACGATACCATCACAATTGACGCCATTGAAAATTTCCTGCTAACTGACAAGAGTATTCCGAAACGTTGCGTTGCCATCCGGGACAGTGAACATCACGAGATAGATAATGTGGATTTGCTCAACCCAGATTGCGAAATACGATATATAATTACGGTCAAAGCACTCGGTGAGGGATGGGATTGTCCTTTTGCATCTGTCCTTACATCGGTTGCACACAAGCGTTCAACTCTTGATGTGGCACAAATACTGGGAAGAATTCTTCGTTTACCAAATGCTAAGGAAAAAATACACAGTGAACTAAACATATCCTACGTTTTTACATCATCATCAGATACTGAAAAGACTCTGCAGAGTGTAGTAAAGGCCTTGCAAGGCTACGGTTATGATGAATATGCTTTGCGAAGGGCGGGAGGCAAAGGAAAACCGGAGAAGACTTATTTCGATAAGGTCGTGGACGATGAGAATGTGGTTATTCCTTTGCTTGCCTTAAAGCAGGCCGATGGTTTCTACAAACCGCTAACATATCGTCCTGACCTGGTGAGAGGATTTTCCCTAACAGGTGAAGCTTATAAAACAGAAATCGATGTAGATGAGATGATAACAAGAATCTACGAGGTTGATGTGCATTTGAAAGAGGGTGAAACGAGAGTAGAAGCGACCAAGATTGAAGAAATCCCAGTTAAAATGGAGCCTTCTCTATTACCAGACCCGAAAGCGGATTTAATAGAAGAGGTGTCCAGAAACATCCAGTTTCCCAATATTAGCCTCAAAGACATCACAAAATATGTAGCACGTGCAACAGATTTACTATTGGAGACTCAAAAGGCTACGCTTGAGCAATTGTTCTATCACAGATATAAATTGGCTTTGGTCATAAAGGGTTACATTCAGTCATTTCTGGACGGATATGCCCAAGCCCGTTTTGAAACTTTCCAAAATGAGAAAAAAATGGGGACATGCCCGAGCCTTGTCCTTCCTTCTACGGTGGAGATTTTTCTGCACGAAGACACTGAATACGGCAAGCATTTTTATGAGCGCGCCTATTTAATGAACTCTGAGGAAAAGATTGTTGCCAGCAAGATAGACTCCCTAGAGGATGTCCGCTGGTGGCTTCGCAACATAGAGCGTAGCGGATTTTATCTGCAAGGCTACCTTAAGGGTCGTTTCTTTCCCGATTTCGTCGTGAAAACCAAAAAGAATAATTACTGCGTCATAGAATATAAAGGTGAATACCTACTAGGTACTCCCGATACCAGGTATGAGGAGGAAATCGGCGAGATATGGCAGAATTTGGCGCCAGAAAATTACTTTTTCAGACTGATAGGTAAGGATAAAATCGACGAGGTCATTGATTTTATTAAGAATAAGTAACAGCAATCCATGACATATGAAGATATTAGTTCTCTTGAGCCACTTTTAGTTCATGTTCGTGTTAGGTATAGCCTCCGTTACCCCAAAGCCCGTGCAGCAGTAACCCCCTATACCTTAGGGATTAGGGAAGTCAAACTTGACTGCTGCACAAGATAGCGGAGTGTGTAGTTCTTTGGCTTTGGTATATCGGCCCTTGCTAACAAAGGGTTATCAACTTGATATGCTTGGCAACATGACATCAGGCCACTTTTGCGAAATCTCGTTCCGTATTTGCAGTAGAATTTTGTCTCTAACTTTTCCTCCAGGCTGTCTGCTATGTGGGTCAAATATATCACCTGTGCCTAGATGCAATTTTTGTCCTGTTTGTTGATTGTGGGCATGAGGTCTACTGGGGAATGGGTCGGGGTCATACCGATGGCACACCCATATATCGCCGCTTAACTTCACTCTAAGCCGTATCCCTCTTTGCGATGCAGCTGTTCTCTGCACCAGATAGGTAGGACACTCCGAACTACGTAGCGGAGATATCCCCACCCACTGCGCTTGGGGTTGAGCAAGGGATTTGCGAGTTTGCCTAAAGTGTAGTTGCCCCCCTAGACCTTCTCTTAACTTAGGCTTGGGGCGTCGGAAATCCCTGTATCCTGGCGGTTGAGCTTCACAGAAATTCCTAGCATAGGAAGGCCAACTCGGAATAATATTTCTGAACAGAACTGAAGAACTTCGTTGTGCCAGATTGCTAGATGTTTCTAACACTGCACAATTCGCGAGAGATTCCTCATAACATTCGGGCGTACATACGACCAAGCGGTAGACACTATCTACGTATTGCAGATAAAGTGGTTTCCTCAATACTAACTCTTGGTGTAACGCATAGAGGTCTAGCCTAAAGTGATAGAATTCGTGGGACAAAACTAGGTTCTGCGCCAAGATATCAGCCTCGGTCCGAGAGGTATTGAAATCGCGGCGAATCTTCTCCCGCAAGCGCCATATTGGTTCACCTAACAGAAAGATACCCCACCGGTCGTTTAAGAGGGGCTGGTGAAACGATAAATACAGAGCGAGTGTTTCAAAGCCTCCTTCCCTTAGCTCCCCCTCCAACTCCTCCAGTTCCCTTGGCTCCGCAGTTTCTTCACCAAAAGGACTGGGAATTTCTATTTCCACCTCTCTAGGTAAGGGAATGAGGGCATAGGGAACCACCTCGCTTTCCTTTTCTGGCCAAGCTGGCCTTTCCGTTACTGAAAATGCCTCAGGTAGCTGCTCCCTTGCAGCCTTGATCAGGTCTTCCAACTGATTCAATTTGCCTTACCTACTTTTTAGGTCATTATAAACAACCCGGGACGACCTGAGCACGCCCTAAGGAGAGAGCACTATAAGTCATGTACCTGGGTAGAAGCATGCTGCAGGCTCTTCGCCAAGGAGCATCGATTGCTTTCTGCCCCAGATTCTATATGTTATCGCAAGTGAAGGTCAATAAACGAAAGGGCGAATTGTTAATTGGACCACAACCTAAGCAAATTTCTTCTTTTCCCAAATGGCGATTTTTGTGGCAAAACGACACAAAAGGCTTGACATCTTGTAGGGGTGGTATGATATAATCTTATCAGAGGTAAGCATCAAGGGGTAAGGAAAACAAGATGACAGAGTTTCGTTACCAAAGGTTTGGACAAAGGCTTAAGGAATGGCGGGAGAGCCTTCGGCCACCAGTTACCCAGCGGGACCTAGCCAAGCTGGCTGGGGTGAGCGACGGGTTCATCGCACATATCGAGATAGGGAGAACGTTGCCCGGGAAGGAGACCTTGAAGGCCCTAGCAAAGGCTCTAGGAATACCTGAAACGCAGATGTTTAAGGAGGCGGGGTATTTGAGCGATACCGTCCCTACCGATGAGGAACTCATAGACGACCCTGAGCTAAGGCTTTTCTTCCGTGATGAGTGGAAACACCTTAGCGACGATGAGAAGGAGTGGTTTAAGGGATTCGTGAGGATGATAAAGGAGCGGCGAAAAGAGAAACAAGGGTAAAAACTTTGGGGGGGGTTGCGATGTCTGGCAAAGCGGTAGCAAGGCGAATTAGGAAAACGTTTAACACCAACGATCCTGAGGTTATTGCCGAAAAAGAAGGGTTGGATGTGATGGCAATTTCCTTGCCCCAGAGGTGGTGGGACATATTGCTCTGGGAGTTTGTGGCTATAAGGGACGATGTATCACTTCCCTGGAGAAGGTGGTGCCTGGCTCATTGCCTGGGGCATCACTTCATGCACCACGGAAACCAACTCAGGCTAACAGAACGGGCTGAGCTGATATGTGAGCGAAGATTGCAAGAGGCCGAGGCAGAATCTTTTGCCGGGTGGCTGCTCATTCCCGAAGAGGAGCTTGACGAATTGAAGCAGGCTGAGGAGGAGAATCTCGATATATGGAAGGTGGCTGAGCACTTTAATGTTCCTGTCGAGATGATTCCTTTCAGACTGGGACTAGGTGACAATCCGTATTTGAAGTCTATTGGGTGGTAGGTAGGAAAAGGGAAATGGACTTAGAAGGTAGAAGGGTTGCTATTTACGCCAGAGTATCCACCGAGATGCAGGCGGAGGAGGAAATCCCTATAACAGGGCAGGTTGAGGAATGCCAGAGATTTGCTGCGTCTAAGGGATGGGAAGTGGTTGCCATTTATAAGGATGAAGGCTATACCGGCCGTAATATTCAGAGGCCAGCATTTTCGGAGATGCTTTCTGTTGCCAAACAGAAGCCAAGACCATTCGATAAGCTTGTCACATGGAAGGGCAGCCGCATAGCACGAAATGTTCAGGACCGACTGGCCTGCCAGGCCTTATTGCAGAAACAAGGCATTGCCATTGTGTCGCCAAACGAGCCTGAGTTTGAGGGTGCAACAAAAGTGCTCATGGTACCCATTATGGCTGCCATAGATGAATACCAGAGCTACCTCATAGGGGAAGACACCCTGAGGGGACTCAAGACTTTAGCCAGACAGGGCTACAGTGCTGGT
>Ga0114930_10004405_pt1 | contig 11917 bp, 14 predicted proteins | sample AnhtaG_FD_87300 | JGI IMG/M metagenome (GOLD analysis project Ga0114930, IMG submission 87300) | Deep subsurface microbial communities from Anholt, Denmark to uncover new lineages of life (NeLLi) - Anholt_01485 metaG | ecosystem: Environmental > Aquatic > Marine > Oceanic > Sediment | place... | reverse complement strand
TCAACACGGCGAGATAAATGTTATTATTTGACAAGCTTACCAAACCTGTAGAAATTAGCTCGGAAAAGCCAAATTGTGATAAAGAATTTGAAAGAATGAACAAGATCGCAAATATTATAAGGATTTTCCACGCGATTTCGTTCTTAATATCCGAGAAACTAGAATTCTTATTGTGAATAAGAAGAAGAATAGCTGCAGATATGATGGCAACAAGGGCAGGGTTAAATCCTATAAACATAAACACAAAAGTGGCTAGAACAATGATAATTGTCATCAAAAAGTACTTTTTATTCTCGATCACAATTCTCGGATCGAGCATTGATAAAAAAATTTCCTTATTTTGTTCAGTTGGTTTTTCTTCTTTTTTCAATATCAACCGATCCATTAAGAAAATGGTGGATATTAACGTAATTATAAACAAAATACCCATATTGGCAAGATACTCTCCAAAACCCCAACCAAATTCCTCGCCGATTATTAAGTTTTTTAAACTCGAGACAGGCGTGAGTATTGCCCCGATATTTATAGTAATGGTCATCCCCATCATGTAGGTGCCAGCAGGGATCTTTAGAGCACGGCATGTCCTGTAGATCAATGGAACCAAGATCAAGGAGAGGGTTAAATCCTCGATAAAAGCAACCATGGTGCCTGTGAACAGGCAAATCATATAGAAGAACAACCGGTTATTTCCTTTCGTGATATGAATCAATTTGATCGAGATATATTCCAAAACCCGGTCATTGGTTGCATAATAGATAATTATCTGCATGGCAAATATAAAGATTAAAGTGTTAAAATTGATAAATCCAAGAATTTCTTTTTCTTCAACACCAATCGCGAGCATTGAAACTACTGCGATGGTTCCTATGATTAATGCAATGGGGAAATAATCGATCTTATTTTGAGAAAAAAAAGCCATCAAAATCGCAAATAAAACCAAGATCAACAGTATTGCGGGTAGGTTCATTAAATAAAAAGAAATGGTTTTTACCTTAAAAAATATCACTTTGCTTTGGAAATTGTACTTTTATATCAAATCGATACCTTATCTAACCAACGATGAGTAGGATATTAACAAAACATAAAGGAAAATTATTCGGTTTAAATATGTGGATTGATCAATTAGGAAAAGTAATCATACAGGCAATATCAGGAGATTATTTTTAATTAAAAAAATTTAAATCCCATATTATATATGAAAGACTCTCAGATAAAATTGAATCGAGAAAATTGGTTTCTATGGATATAATTACTGCTCTAATAGGCATTATTAAAGTTTTTCCATGAAATCAAACAGATCAGCAGTCTTCGGATATTTTTTTTGAATTATTTTTGGTTTTGCTGATCGATCTTGTTCCACTCGTGATTTTTCTCTCAGATCGGCATTTTGAATCGCCCAAAAGGTTTGAATGCGTTTAATGGGATCCGGGGGCTGTTCAATGTTCCAATCAGTTGGAAGAACACTATTATAATAGGGTGTGCTAAATCGGTGCCCAATTAACATCACAAACCCACGATCAGTAGATGTCCGAAAAATACGCCCTGCGGCCTGAATCACTTTCATCATCCCGGGATTCCGATAGGCATATTCGAAACCTTTTTTCCATTTGAATTCAAAATACTTTTGCATTAATTCTTGTTCCATTGAAAACGCGGGTAATCCAGGACCGATAATGAACGCTCCAATGGCCATATCTCCGATAAAATCCACACCTTCACTAAAAATTCCCCCATGCACAGCCAGTAGAAGATAATCTTTAATAGGATCTTTCAATTTTTTTAAATACTTCCTACGTTTGCTCTCGCTCATTTTACGTTCTTGCACTATGAGCTCAATTGAGATCGAGCGAGTTTCAATCTCACGCTGAACAGCTTTAAGATATACAAATGAAGGAAAAAAAGCCAAATAATTTCCTTTTTTAACATTCACCACATTACAAATTGTTCTGGCAATTTGATCATAAGATTCCTGACGGTCTTCATATTTTGTAGAAAGATTGGGCATAAGTAGATAAAGGCGATTTTGTTGAGAAAAGGGAGAATTATATTGTAGTTTATGTGCTGAGGGTGGAAAACCGACCATTTTTCGGAAATAATCCAGTGGAAATAAAGTCGCCGATTGTATGATGACTGAATGAAAACCTGCGATTTGCTTTTCGAGTTTTGGTGCTGCTGATTTGCATAATAATTTGACTTTTCCTTCCTTTATATACAATAATTCGCTATACTCAGGAGAATCACTTTCTTGTAAAATTGTAGAGAACTGGCGCAAATTTAAAGCAAATTCTATGACTTTGTCCTTCCCTCCCGGTTGAAACCCTTGTTGGAATGTGTAAGCCTGAATATAAGACAAAATAATTTGATCATAGTCCTTCAATATTTTTCGGAAAAATGTCTTATCAAACTTCACTAGAACTGGCTTTTTTGTTACCAAATCAGGAAATTGGTTGATGAGATCCATAATAAATTTGGTAATTTGTTGGTAGATGGCAATGCCTTTCTTCTCAATAGATTTTGGCATGCGCAACGATCGTAAATAATCGATAACATCAGTGAGGGATTGTAGAGTTATTTCTGGAGAATAGTAAGTCATCGCTCGGAAGGGTAGATTATGGGCTTCATCGACAATCAAGATGATATCATCATAGGGTTGGTCAAAAAACCGCTTCAACTTGATGTACGGATGGAAAACATAATTATAATCGCCGACAATCACATCACAATAGAGAGCACAATCTAGGGAAATTTCAAAGGGGCAGACAGTATGGTTTCTTGCCATTTTTCGAATATACCGAGCATCAATGACTTGCTTAGTGAGCATTTCAGAAACAATCTTATCCAATGAGACCTTCCCGTAATTATTGAGGTATGGACATAATGATTTCTCACAGATAAAGGCACTATTTATGCACATCTTTTCTTTGGCGGTGAGAATAATCGAATTAAATTTCGCTTTCTTTTTAGTAAATATCCGTAAAGTCTCCCGATAGATATGTTGTTGAGTAGTTTTTGAGGTAATTACGAATACTCGCTTATTTTTCTTTAAAGCATATTTTAACGCGGGAAATAGAGTCCCAATGGTCTTTCCTAAACCTGAGGGGGCCAAAAGCATTAATCGTTCTCGTTTTTGAAGACATTGGGTGGTTTTTTGGATAATTTCTTCTTGATTAGGACGATATTTCTCAAAGGGAAACATGACTGTTTTCGCGCGATTTCTTTGTTCAGCTTTTAATTTTCGTTCCCTTTCCCAAGAGGTTAAAATAGTTGCACATTGTTTTTGAATATAAGCCGAAAGATCCTGAGGAGGAACATCGATAATTTTGGTTTTTTCGGTATATATATCAATTAACACGAGACGACACTGAATGGGTTTCCCCAATTGGAGAAAATAGTGTCCATACAATAACAACTGCAGACGATACTCTTCGGCAGTCTGTGATTCAAGAGAAAAATCTTCAAGGTCTAAGATTGATTTAATTTCTTCAATAATCCAGGTTCCTTCCTTCTCATAGACGATATCGGCACGTCCCGAAATGATAAAATCCCACCCTTGAATCTTTGTTTGAAATTTTACCAAGACCTCGCGTTGGAAGTTTTTTTCAGTTTTCTTTCGGTTTTCTTGGAAGATCCGATGAACTTCAGTTCCTTTTGAGGCTCGAATGCGCAATGGAATCGCCGAAGTAAAAGATTTTCGTTCCAACGAGGTAAAAATAACATCTTTTATTGAAATGTGGAACTCCTTTCGCTCCTGAATGACTTTCAATTTTTTTGATCACTAGCTCTAACAAGGTTATCTCTTGTATTAAAAAACAGCCCGTCAATGATATTTTAAATTATTAAGGAGAAATTAAGATCAAGTTGTTAATAATGTTAATTAAACTAAACATACTCCCAATTAACGTAATCTTAACTAAAAAAAAGGGAAAGAAGAATTATTAAATGATTATTTTATAGTAAACCCGGCCAAAAAGCTTGAATTGATACATTTATATCTATAAAGATTCCAGCATATAATGTTGAAAAGGATATTTGGAATTCCAATGTAGCGTTGGTAGTTATGAATCCTATAGTGTTAGATGGGAAGATATCTACTGTTATATTGTTATTTGATGTTGTTGTAAAGGAGTGAAATGTGTTTAAATCATTATTTAATGATTCTCCAATTATTTCATTTTCTGGGAGCGCTGATGCATTTCCAGTAGTAACTGTATAGATGGCTAAATCAATTGAAACATCATAAATTGCATAAATTCCTTGATTGCTCACGTCAAATGTCAATGTAATATTTATAGTATCATCAGAGAGATCAAGGGGAGTTGCTCCAGGGTTATGACCCCAATCATAAGAATAATTGCCAAAACCAAGGTTCATTCCACTGTAAACTAATGATCCAAAGTATCCTGCTATACCTAAGCTCATTATCGTTCCAAATATTTTAAATAATGTGCTGAGCTTGAATTGTTTTCTTACTGTTATACTGTATTCTTTTTTCTTGCGTAATTCTATTGCTTCAACTAAATATTGTAATGCTCTAATTCCAGATGATCCTAATAGTAGCCACGCAATTAATTGTAGACCTAAGAGAACTTGAATTGAAGGGAGAGCAATAGCATAAGTACCTAAAGATACGCCCGGTGTAAAGCCCCCAAACACATAAAACAAGTAAATACCAGAATATAGAGTAGCACCAAAAGCTACCCATCGATTTGCTGAAGTATCTTTTGGAAATAGATGTCTTAGCATCGAGAAAATAACGCCAATAATCCCAATTATTATAATAGTAATTTTAAATCCTTGACTAAACGTCATAACATTATTCGCAGCAAGAATTTCAAACAAGATTAACGGTAGAGCTATGTAAAAAATCGAAGTGAGAACCCCATACAAGATCATTTTTCCTACTTGTACTTGCATAAAATCATATCCAATTTATAATTAAATTTAAACCATTAATGACGATTCTCATTTAAAACTCTTTTTATTAAATTAAAATTATCATATACTCGTTTCATCAAATATGAAAGAAAAAGGATATATATACAAGTTATGCTCTAGTATACATGTGAACTATCATGAAAATTCTTTCAGTAAGGATAGATGAGGATCTCGATCAAAAGTTAAGCTTCTTAATGGAAAGATTAAAAAAAAAAGATAAATCATCTTATATCCGTCAATTATTAGAAAAATCTCTTACTGAGGAAATTTTTGAAGTTCTCTGTAAACAAGTGGGAGAAAAAAACACTAGTGCTTGGAAGGCTGCGGAGATAGCTGGAGTCTCGCTGAGAAAGATGATGGAGGAATTAAAAAAGCGGAATGTACCAGGGTACGACGAACAAGCTATAAAGGAAGATATTAAACATGCATTAGATTGAAGAGATTATGATCGGAATCATAACTGCTTCTCCATTGATATATCTAGGAAAAATTGGTGCGCTATCTTTAGTTCCAAAACTCTTTACTGAATGTTATACCACTCAAATCGTCAAAAAGGAGGTACTAAGCGATGACAACGCACCTGAATTTTCCGTTTTAAAAGAATGCTTTTCAAACTGGCTTTCATTAAAAGAACCGACCAATCAACAACTCGTTGATAGATTAAAGGAATTACATATTCATACTGGAGAAGCGTCAGTTATAGCTCTAGCAAAGGAATTGCAGGATAATACTGATGAGATCGTTATGATCATTGATGATTTTGCAGCACGAGAGATTGCCAGAACATTAGATTTAAAAGTTACAGGTACTATTGGTGTCCTCATTAAATCTTTAAGTTTAAAATTCATTGCTGTAGAAAAGTGTAAAGATTTCCTTCATTTTCTCGTAGAAAATACTACCTTTAGGATATCCTCTGCGTTATATTCAAAATTAATTAAAGAAATTGAAAAAATTAACGATAAATATAAAATTTAAATTCAAGAAATTTCATTAATAAAATTTTGCGTCTCAATAAGGGAAATGAGGTTAAAGAGATCTTTGGTAATTTAGCAATCAAATTAAAACTTTCGCAAAAGTGGTTAATTGAAGATATTTTTTCCCTATTTTTGATAAACTTGTATATGATTATTTCTTGAAATCTTTTATAATTCCTTCCATTCGCCTTTTTACATTACCTCGTACAAACAGATGAGCGTCTGTAGGAATATAAAATCTCTCGCCTATTAGAGCTTGGAATAATTTTTCAGCTACAATACTTGGAGATATGCCACTTGCGATAATTTGTTGATAAGATTTAATCATCTGTTCTAATTTCGGATTTGTCTTTTTGTCATCATCTAGTTCTCCAGGTCGATTTCGTTCACTCTTAGTAATTTTTGTGTTTATGAATCCTGGACAAAGAGCTAATACTCTTATTTTAGTGCTAAATCGCGCTAAATCAGATTGTAGAGATTCAGATAATGCTACAACAGCATGTTTAGTAATACTATAAATGTTTGCTCCTGGTTGGGGAGTAATTAATCCCGCTATAGAACAGTTATTTATGATATAACACTCAAAATCTTGTTTAAGCATTATCGGGGTAAAAACATGAATCCCATGAATTACACCCCAAAGATTTACCCCTAATATCCATTGCCATTCAGATGGAGGACTCTCCCAAATTTTAGTTGATGATTCCCCAGCAAAACCAACTCCAGCATTATTGATTAATATATGCACAACTCCAAATTTGTCGATCGTTTTTTGGGCAAGGATCTTCACATCTTCGATTTTTGAAACATCGGCAGTTAGAGCTAAAACATCAAATCCCATCTGTTTTAATTCTGCTTCTGTTTGAGATAACGCCTCTTTTTCAATGTCAGATATAACAACTTTCATGCCTTCCTGAGCAAATTTTTCGGCAATAGCTCGTCCAATTCCACTGGCGGCACCAGTGATTACAGCAACTTTATCTTTAAATTCTTTCATAATTAAAATATCACTTTTGAGAGAATTTTAAATTTATCTTATTAGTTTAATTAAAGTTTTCCCTTAAGTTAAAAAAATACAACACAAAAAATTTAGTGATTAAAATTTCTTCAATTTTTTCTTTAGAATGATTGTTACAACGGAGAGAATACCAATCAGAAAGAATAGGTTATATCCTGAAATTCTAGTTGCGCCACAATTGTTATTGTCAAAAATATTCCCTTCGCAATGAAATTCATTGATACATTCACTATTTCCAATTAAAGAATTATTTGAGAAGATATTATAATCACTCAAAAGTATATTTAGTCCATATCTATCATTCTTATTAGCTATGTTTCCCGTAACATTGTTGTAATTGCTGTTCTCTAATTTTATCCCATCCCAATTGTTATTATTTGCTGTGTTTCTAAAAATAGTATTGTTGTTACAGTCAAATAATGATATTCCTGTAGTAGAATATGAAGTATTCAAATTTGATACTAGTGAATCATTACAATTGACCAATATAACTTGTCTAGCATTAGAAAAATTTGTTGGTCTTAGATGAACTTCATTGGTGTAATAATATAGAGCTCTTCCATTCACTAAATTCATAATATCAATTTCATAGGAATCCAATTCTTCAAGTAATCCCATAAGTTCTAACCCACATCCATTCATTATATTTCCAGAAAGTGTGTGATTAACAGAAGAAACTAAATATATCCCATTTTCATTGTGGTTTAGAATATTTCCCGAAATAGTGTTATTATTACAATTATTTATTAAAATCCCCGTAAGACGGTTGGTATCTACAGTGTTTCCCAAAATAGTATTATTATCGCTATGTTCTAGACTTAATCCACTAAAGTTATCATTTATAATATTTCCTGAAATGGTATTGTTATTACTATACTCTAAAGAAATTGCCTTAATATTATTAGTTGAACAATTATTGTTTATTAATTGGGAATTGCTAACATGGGATAATCGAACTCCCGCATTTGGGTAAGATAATCCCGAATTATAGACTGTACAATTTTCAATTTTAAAGTACACGTCAGAATTTTCAATCAAGATACAAGTTCCTGACCCTCCGCCATCTATTACCAAATCTTCTATAACGTAAGGTTCGGAATATGTGCCATATCCCGTACAAAGTCCTACACTCTTGGCAACAGTCCAATTATTGTCAATATGAATTTTTTCCGATATTTTAGAGATTTTCAAATATTCATTATCCAAATTAATATCATCGCAATATTCCATACTTTTCTCGCTAATTCTCGAATTTAATTTGAGACTTTTGCTAAATATTGGTGAGAAAGCAAAAAGGATACCTAAAGTGATTAAAATGATTATTTTTGATTTTGTATCTGATTTCATATTGTTTTAGCTGTAATAGAGAAATATTATCTCTAAGTAATTATTAACTAGGTTAATTTCCTTTATATACATTTCAATCTATTAATGGACAAATTAATTAATATTCCTGTCAATTAGGTTTGATTTTTTACATGTGGTTAATTGGGATTATGTCTAAGGATGAGATCCGACAATTACTAAAAGAAAAATCTGAAAATGAACAAAAGTTCGAAAAAGAAAAAGATACTAAGCATTCACTTTAGATTAAATTTAAAAAGATAATAAATGATTATAGATTTGACAATAAAATGAATAATGAAATGGAATTGACCTTAAAAGTCATAATTGTTGGACCTAGTGCGGTAGGTAAAACGAGTTTACTAAACAGGTTTGTGCATAGCGAATTTGCTTTGAAATATAAATTGACTATTGGTGTTGATTTTTTAACTAAAACTGTGGAATATCAACCCTCAAAATTTGTTAAACTCCATATATGGGATATTGGTGGTCAGGAAAGATTTAAATTTCTACATCGTAGCTTTTATGAGGGTGCATCGGGCGCATTACTTGCATTTGATCTTTCAAGACAACATACATTTTCAAGTATGAAAACTTGGCTTTCAGAAATGCGTAGTATTATGACAAATGAAATACCTAAAGTAATAATAGGAAATAAAACCGATTTAATACCTGAAATTGGCCAGATTATAGATAGGAGTGCAGTAGAACAATATGCAAAAAATGAAGACTGCTTTTATATTGAAACCTCAGCTAAAACTGGTGAAAATGTTGAAAAAGCTTTTCTTGAACTTACGCAGCGCATGGTAAAGAAAGTAGGATAAGTTTTATAGATTATTTAAAATCTCTTGTAATTTAGTATAATCTAACAACAATTGACGCAATTCCACTGCGTCATCTTCTGCATTTTCATAAATTCCCGTGCGTGCTTTTTCTAAAAAATCCTTAGAGGACGATTCATTCCAACGAGCTAAAATCTTATCAATAAATTGTTTTAGAATTCTTAATTTTGAAGTAATTAAATCCTCTGCCAGAGATTTATCTAATTTAACTTGAGTCATATTGATTGATTAATTAATTATAAGAAACAAACCTAAATTAATTTTTGTTTAAATCCCATTTAAAAGTAGGTACTTGTTTTCCAATTTTAATAGGTTTATTGAATTGCTTTCATATCTTTGGTAATTAATTTAATATAATCAAGATATTTTAAACCCTTTTTTTCTGCTTCTTTAGCAATTATTTTTCTTGCAATATGAATTTGCTGCAATGCACTATCATTTGGGAATTCATGTTCAATATCTTTTTTAATTTTTTCAATTTCTTTATCATCTAACGTATTTAATCACCTATATTATAATAATTCTGCGGGAGTTATTATTTCTATCTGTCTTAAATTGTTTAAAGTACTTATCATTCTCACAATGTCTTTTGTTTTTTTTTCTCTATTCCTAGGATAAAAAGAGGGAAATATAATAAATGTGAATATCTAAAGAATGCTCTAATCTTATTGCTAAAAAAGCTGACAAAAAATAAAAATCCAACTCAAGAAAACATCATTAAAAGTATAGTAATTAACCCACCGAGAAGGTATGATTAGTAGAAAAAAAGATCCTATGATATTAAATAGATAAATTTATTTTTATTAATTTCTTGAAGTATTATAAGAAAATAGAAAAGCTATTTCCTAAATAATTTATTAATTAAAAAATTCCCTGATAAATTGAATGAATGAAATAATATTTCTTATTGAAGAGTCTTTAGAAGGAGGTTATGTAGCAAGAGCTTTAGAAACTTCCATTCATACTGAAGCAGATAATTTAACTGAATTAAAAAACTCAATTAGAGACGCCATAAAATGTCATTATAATGAGAAGGAAAGCCCCGAATTATCAGATTACATTTTGTAAAGGAAGAGGTTATATCTTTATGAAAATCCCGCGTAATATTAGCGGAGAGAAATTATCCAAATTACTAAAGAGATTTGAATTTATATGCTTAACAATTCATCTCTAAATCAGAGTATAATATAAGAAGGATTAATAAAATGGTAAAAAGTAAAGAAGAAATTCTCGAAAAGCTTAAAAATGTAAGAGAAAAACTCAAAGGATTATATAAAGTGAAAACAATTGGAGTTTTTGGTTCTTATGTAAGCAATAAACAAAAAGCTACCAGCGATATTGACTTTTTGGTAGAATTTGAAGATAATGCCGATTTATTTCATCTTGTTGGGCTTTCACGCTATTTAGAGGAAATTTTTAATACAAAAGTAGATATAATATCAAAACCGAGTTTAAAAGAAGAATTGAAGCAACAGATCCTTGAAGAGGTCATATATGAGTGAAAAGTTTTTTATTTACTTGAACGATATCAGAAAGGCAATAAATAGCATAGAGAAATTCATAGAAAAAATGAATTTCGATCAATTTAAAAATGATGATAAAACTTCGAGTGCTGTTATTCGCAAATTTGAAATTATTGGAGAGGCTACTAAAAATATCCCCGAAGCTGTCAGAGAACAATATTCTCAAGTTCCATGGAAAGATATTGCAGGTATGAGAGATAAATTAATTCATAGTTATTCTGAAGTTGATTTAAAATTAGTTTGGATGACTATTCAACAAAGACTTCCCGAACTCAAATCAACTGTGGAAAAAATATTAGATGATATATAAATTTTATATCTTTTAAGATTCATTTATAGATTGTATGTTTTAGATCTCATCGATGTCTACTTTTGTAAGGTTTTCATTTGCATCCTTCCCAATCTTAAGGAGAGTTAGAATAATATTACGATCCAAATGTGGATATTTTTTTAGAATTTCGGATATTGAATAATTTAACCCGATTAATTCATAGATTAAAGCAACGGGAATTCTGGTTCCCTTAATAATAGGTTTTCCTCCCAGAATTTCTGGATTACTCTCGATAATATCTGACATTTTCTATGATACTATATGGTAAATTATATTTAAATATATATTGGAAAAATGTTTCATTTTTAGATTTTTATATTTAAAGATACTGTCCGGGCTGGAGATTTAGCCCTACATTTAATATAACTTAAGAATATCTTTCTAATTTCTGTTTGAACTCGGACGACATTAGATTTCACATCACATACCCACTTTTTATTAAGGTTATGGAATGGAATTACAATTAAAAAGGAGTTAGAAAAAAAACCAATTTCTTCTCATTTTATAATTTCTTTATTATTTATATAATATAATCATATATTTTCACTAAGCATTTAGAAGATGAAGATTCATGGTCTATGATTTGATAATTGTTGGAGGCGGTCCAGGCGGGAGTACTGCGGCAAAAATTGCTGCAGAACGGGGCTTAAATGTTTTACTGCTTGAAGCCGACCAGGAAGGGCGGTATAAGTGTTGTGCGGGGGGCATTCCCGTTACTAATGAAGAGTTCACACCAATTCCTAAAGGTGTTGGTGAACGTGAAATTACTGGCGGAATTATTGTCACCCCCAAAAATGGACCAATGGAATTTGATACAACTGGAGAAAAAGATAAGGGTTATTGCATGTTTCGCACTGATTTCGATAATTACCTTGTAAATATTGCTCGAGACGCCGGTACTCAGGTAATTTATGGATTTCGTGCCAAAGGAATTGAGATTAATAATGGAG
>Ga0114930_10004404_pt1 | contig 11919 bp, 11 predicted proteins | sample AnhtaG_FD_87300 | JGI IMG/M metagenome (GOLD analysis project Ga0114930, IMG submission 87300) | Deep subsurface microbial communities from Anholt, Denmark to uncover new lineages of life (NeLLi) - Anholt_01485 metaG | ecosystem: Environmental > Aquatic > Marine > Oceanic > Sediment | place... | reverse complement strand
CTTAACTGTCTGAACACAGCCATGATACACCAATTACGAGTACGCCGAAAATGTCTGTTTCTTTATCAATGCGCGGCGCTTCGGCGCCGTGGATCACTCGCAATGACAAAAGTGTAGGGTGGCCAGATCTTGTATAGGACTTGCCCAATATCACGAACCGCATCCCACATTCTGGCCCTGGGGAGGGTAACGTGGATTCAGTCGAAAAGCTCTATCGTTTTGCGAGGCGCTACTTGCCTGGCGGCGTGTGCGCTTCCGCCCGTGCTAACGAGGCTATTGGACATCCTTTCTACGTGTCTCATGGCGATGGGGCACGAGTGTATGACCTTGACGGCCGCGAAGTGGTCATTGGTGCATGTCCCATGGCGCCTCGTTGCTCGGGCATAACCATCCCAAGATCAAGGCTGCGATAGCAAAGGCGTTGGACCTGGGTATCATCTGTGCATACGAAACCAAGTATCATTCCGCCCTCGCAAAGAGGGTCACAGAGGTCATCCCCTGCGCAGAAATGGTACGCTTTGCCGGCTCTGGTACGGAGACCGTGATGCACGCCTTGCGACTGGCACGCGCGGCCACAGGACGCACCAAGATCATCAAATTCGAGGGACATTTTCACGGCTACTCGGACTATGTTTACTACAGTACCGACCCCCCGCCAGGCAGAGCGGGCCCTCCATCAGCCCCTGTCCCCTACCCGCAATCGGCCGGCATACGGAGTGAATTGGCGGATCTAATCGTCGTCGTTCCGTTCAATGATCCTCGGGCGTTAGAGAAGGCGTTTGTCGAGCATGGGCACGAGGCAGCGACACTCATAATGGAGCCTATCAACTATGATCAGGGGTGCATTGTGCCCCGACCAGGGTTCGCTCAATTATGTCGGCACTTCTGTGATCGGTATGGCGTCCTGCTGTTCTTTGACGAAGTCCTGACAGCATTCCGAATGGCCTTGGGAGGCGCACAGGAATACCTGGGAGTCATCCCAGACCTGTGCGTCTTGGGCAAAGCCTTTGGGGGAGGCACGCCGATCAGTGTCATCGCCGGAAAGCGAAAAGTCATGCAGCATCTGCGCCCTGAGGGACAGAGTGAACATAGCGGCACTTACCTGGCTCACCTGACCACCGTTCTGGCAGCGCTCGCGGCTCTGGAGGAATACAGTCAGCCCGGCTTCTACGAGCATCTGGAGACCATCGGTCAACGCTTCTATGCTGGCTTTCAAGAGATCATCGATCGCAGCAGAGTACCCGTGCGACTGCAACACGTCGGCCCACGCTTTGGGATGTATTTCGGCCTCAAGAGTCAGGTCACCAACTATCGGCAAAGCGCCGCACAGGATCGAGCCACGCTGCTAAGGTTTGTCGCTGGTTGTATCGAACGAGGTGTCTACTTGCACGTCTCGCCGCATCACGGTTTTTCTTCCGCCCATACCGAGGCCGACATCGACCGGGCGCTGGAGGGAATCGAGGGAGCAATGGCCGACGTCAGGCAAGCCTTCCCCACGGCGAACTGACCAGCGTCAGGAGGTCTTACCCGTGAAAGCACTGCTACTACAAGAGTACAATCATTTTGAATATACAGACGCACCGGAACCGGAGATCGGCCCGGAGGAGGTACTGGTCCGGATCAAGGCCTGTGGCATCTGCGGCAGCGACATACACGGCATGGACGGCAGCACGGGCCGCCGTATCCCTCCACTGATCATGGGACACGAGGCCGCGGGCGTCATCGCAAAGGTGGGAACCAACGCAACGAGCTGGCAGGAAGGGGATCGCGTCACGTTCGACTCTACCATCTATTGCGGAAAGTGCCACTTTTGCCGCCTTGGCTCGTACAATCTCTGTGATGGCCGCCGTGTGTTGGGGGTATCGTGTGACGAATATCGCCAGAACGGGGCGTTCGCAGAGTACGTTGCCGTTCCGCAGCACATCCTCTATCGCCTACCGACAGGGCTCTCTTTTGAACATGCCGCGATGGTAGAAGCACTGTCGATCGCTGTTCACGCTGTCGGGCGAACGCCCGTCTCCCTGAATGACACGGCAGTCATAGTCGGCACCGGGATGATTGGCTCGTTGGTCGTCCAGTCGTTGCGTGCGGCGGGCTGCGGGCACATCATCGCCGTCGATCTGGACCCGCATCGACTGAAACTCGCCTGCACGCTGGGAGCAGATGAAGCATTCAACCCCGATTCTGTCGATATAGTAGCACGGGTACGCCAATCCACCAAGCAGCGCGGCGCAGATATCGCCCTTGAGGTGGTGGGCATCACCCCCACCCTCAAGCTCGCCATCCAGTGCCTCAGGAAGGGCGGCGCGCTCACGTTGGTGGGCAACCTGTCACCGACGACGGAGTTTCTGCTGCAATCTGTTGTCACCCGCGAGTTGACTCTCTATGGATCGTGTGGGTCGCGGGGAGAGTATCCAGCTTGCCTGGATATGATCGCCCGCGGCACGATCAACGTTGACGCCCTGATCAGCGCAGTGGCTCCTTTGGCGGAGGGTGCTTCCTGGTTTGGGCGCCTGTACAGACGCGAGCCTGGCTTGATGAAAGTCATTCTGACACCATAGCTTGACATTTCTCTGTTTAGATGATATGCTTTGACCGTTCCTGAGCACAGGCAGGCACTGATTGCGTGACATCGGGACAACCGTTCTGCCGTCCTGGCCAGAGAGCACTTTTCACGGGGATTTTACCGAGCCTGCTCTAGCACGCTAGTGCAGGCCTCACCAAGCTCAGGCATCGAAAGGGAACAAGGAATGAAAGAGGTCCAAGCTTTTGCGAACACGGTCATAGAGAACGTCGAAAGGGTCATTATCGGCAAGCGGCAAACCATCGAGTTGACGCTCATCGGTCTGCTGGCACAGGGCCATCTGTTGATCGAAGACGTGCCCGGCGTGGGTAAGACGATGCTCGCCCGTTCCATCGCCAAGTCCATCGGCTGCACTTTCCGGCGCATCCAGTTTACGCCCGATATGTTGCCCAGTGATGTGACCGGTGTATCTGTTTTCAACCAGAAAACGCTGGAATTCGAGTTCCGTCCCGGCCCGGTTATGGCCCAGATCGTGCTCACGGATGAGATCAACCGGGCAACACCCAAGACGCAGAGCGCGTTGCTGGAAGCGATGGGAGAACGCCAGGCGACCGTGGATGGAGTCACCTATCCGATGAAACGGCCATTCCTGGTTCTGGCGACCCAAAACCCCATCGAGTATGAGGGTACATTCCCTCTACCCGAGGCCCAGCTCGACCGCTTTATGTTGCGCATCAGCCTGGGGTATCCTAGCAAGGTCGACGAACAGAAAATCCTCGACGCACAGCAGTTCGGGCACCCGATCGACGAGCTTGAACAGGTAGTCACCGTCCAGGAACTCTTGGAGGCACAGCAACAGGTCAAAGGAGTCTATGTAGACGACCTGATCAAGAAATACATAGTGGACCTGGTAGGCTTAACTCGTGAACACCCTGACTCTTACCTGGGAGCGAGCCCGCGTGGCAGTCTGACCCTGTACAAGACCTCCCAGGTGCGGGCAGCAATAAGCGCTCGCGATTACGTCATTCCCGACGATGTCAAGGCACTGGCGATGGTTGCGCTGGCACACCGTCTGATCGTCAGCCCTTCAGCGCGGATCAAGGACGTAGATCCACGGGCCGTGATCCAGGATGTGATCCAGTCCGTACCCGTGCCCGGTGCCCGCGTGCAAAGTCGGGGATAGAATAGATAGAGAAACGGAAAGACAGTGAGACGAGCCTGGTTTTTCATTCTGATAGGCGTCGCTTGCCTGATACTGGCCCTTACGACCGGGCGAGACCTGTTCTACAACATGGCCTATCTTATTGGGTTGGTGCTCGTCCTCTCGCTGATCTGGACCTGGACCAGCGTCACCTCTGTGCGAATCGCGCGACGGACCCGAGCCAGACGTTCCTCGGTGGGGAAACTCGCCGAAGAGTCCTTCACCGTGACCAATACCGGCTTTCTGCCCAAGGTGTGGCTGGAGGTCCACGACCATTCCACCCTTCCATCCCATCACGTCAGTCAAGTGATGAACGCTTTGGCGCCCAAACGGAGCCGTCACTGGGCTGTGCGTACCATCTGCCGGCGTCGAGGACAGTTCACGCTAGGCCCGCTAACCCTGACCACTGGGGATCCACTAGGTTTGTTCAAGATCACACGTGAGCTCGAAGCCACGTCCAGCATCGTCATCTACCCCGCCATGATCCCCATCCCGTCCTTCATTCCTCCCCTGGGGCAACTGCCGGGCGGCGATGCGGTTCGCCAGCGAACACACTATATCACTACCAATGTTTCGGGCGTGCGAGACTATGAACCCGGGGACAGCTTTAGCCGTATCCACTGGCGGTCGACGGCGCGCCGAGGACGGCTGATCGTCAAAGAGTTCGAACTAGACCCTACCGCAGACATCTGGCTCTTTCTGGATATGCACCGCCAGGTGCATCATAGCCTGCCATTTCCCGAGCCAGAGTTTGGAGATCCCTGGCTGGCCATCCTGCGTGGCAGAAAGAGAGCTGAGATCGAACTGGATCCCGCAACCGAAGAGTACACCGTCACCATAGCTGCCTCGGTGACGCAACACTTTGTCCACAGTAACCGCGCAGTGGGCATGGTTACCTATGGGCAGGCGCGAGAAGTTTTGCAACCGGATCGAGGTCACCGTCAGTTGACCAAGATACTGGAGGCATTGGCTGTGATCCGCGCCGAGGGCCAAATACCGCTGGCTCAAGTCCTACTGACCGAAGGAGAACGACTAGGGCGTGGTGTGACTCTGGTGGTAGTGACCCCGTCGCTCGAACGGAACTGGGTTGCCGCCTCGCGCGACTTGGTGCGACGAGGCGTCCGCATTGTCGCCGTCGTCATCGACCCAGAGGGCTTTGGCGGCCCAGGAGACGCCGCACAGGTGGTCGCAGAGTTGCATACCAGCCGAGTACCTGCCTATCTGGTGCGCAAGGGCGATGATCTGGGCAGGGCCCTGTCTCAGCAGAGGGTATTGGGTCGAGGACCGACTGGATCCGCAGTCCTGCCAGCTTGACAGTGGGAAGGGCACCCCTCAATGAAGGCACTGATCATCGAAGCCCCTGGACAAGCGGCCTATCGCCTTATCCCCACTCCAAAGCCTGGGCGCGGCGAGGTGCTGATCCGCGTTGCCGCCGCCGGACTGTGCGGCACCGACCTGCACATCTACCACGGCGAGTATATGGCAAAGTACCCGATCATCCCCGGCCACGAGTTTTGCGGCACGGTTGCTGAACGAGGCCCAGGCGTGCACGATCTCGAGGTGGGGCAACGCGTGGCAGTCGACCCAAACATCTTTTGTCACCAATGCACTTGTTGCCGTCGCCGAATGCACAATCAATGCCTCAACCTCAGAGCCATCGGCGTCAACACCGATGGCGCATTCGCCGAATATGTCATCGCCCCGCGTGACGTGATCTATCCCATCGGCAAGCTCCCCTTTGAGCAAGCCGCATTCATCGAGCCGCTTTCCTGCATAGTCTACGCTATGCAACGCGCTCGTCCGAACCCGGGCGACAACGTGCTGGTCTTTGGCGCTGGGCCAATGGGCTGTCTGCTTACGCAGGTGCTCCGTCGCAGTGGAGCTGCACAGGTGGTCGTCGTGGATCGCGTCGAACAGAGACTGCAGTTGGCGAAGGATCTCGGGGCCAAACACACCATCCTCGTCGACGCCAAAGCGCTCCCTGGCGGCGACCGGGATTCCCGGCTAACCGAGTTTGCTCCCCGTGGCTATGATTTCGTCGTCGATGCAACGGGTGTGCCCGAGGTGGTCGAGCGAGCATTCAGTTGCCTGGGCCCACGAGGCACGATGTTCCTCTTTGGCGTCTGCCCGACCGACGCCCGAATCCGGCTGAACCCTTACCAGGTGTTCCGTCACGACTGGCGGATCGTTGGTAGCTTTGCCTCGTGCTATACCTTCCAAGAGGCCATCAACCTGCTCCAAAATGGAGCCGTTCAGGTCGAGCCGCTGATCTCGCACCGCCTGCCACTGGAACGGGCAAACAGAGCTTTCACCACAATTCAACAGGATCCTCGACGCATGAAGGTGATGATCACGATCTAGCGACTATCCACAAGATCTTTAGCTCCAGTCCGGCCATCATCCGCCTCGAGTTGCTTTTCAGATACAGGCCGGGTTCGATTCGGTTCGCCCCGTATCCCCACAGTGACTTTACGCTCAGCAGCACCTGGACTCGGCAGATCCAAGATCTCCCCTGAGCCGATTGACAGATCCCCGGTTCTGGAGTGGATCCGCTGCAACTCTCAGCATCACAGGACAGAAAGGACCCACAATGCCACCACAGGCGATCACCGTGTTTGGCAGTGCGCAGCCGCAGCCAGGCAGCGTAGCCTACGACCAGGCGCGCAAGCTGGGCCGCCTGCTTGCCCAGGCAGGATTTGCAGTGATCAACGGAGGGTACAGTGGCACGATGGAGGGAGTCAGTCGGGGTGCGGTCGAGGCTGGCGGCAAAGCGGTAGGCATCACGTGCGCTCTCTTTGATGGCCGGAGGCCGGCAGGAAATCCGTTCCTCAGCGAGGCAATCCACTCACCCGATCTTCTGGCACGCCTGCGACAACTGATCGATCGGGGACAGGGATTTATCGTGCTCGGAGGCGGCGTCGGCACTCTGTTAGAACTGTTCCTGGTGTGGAACCTGAAGGCGAGCGATACCGTAGACAAGCCATGCATCCTCGTCGGCGCAGGGTGGCGGCATGTGCTCCGCGATCTGGAACGGAATACAGCGATCGGCGCGCAACACATCGGGATGTTGCAGATAGTGGACACGCCAGAGGAAGCGGTGAGTCGCCTCAAGACCCTGGTCCAAGCTCCAACTTGATCTTGTCAATACGCAGTTTGTTTAGTATAATGTAATCATACACAGCATTCTTGCAGTCTGTTCCATCACGCGAGGAGAGTAGGGGGGGGGATGTCACAGAAGCCGAATCTGCCCAGGTACATCTTTGGCCTGCACGAGCCGGGCGGCGAACACCTGATGGAAGAGAAGGGCAAGAGGGGATGGATCGTCTTCACCCACGGCCTGGGACGCGACCCGAACGACCACAGTGGATATGACCACCGCCGGTGGGCCGATCGCGGATTTGGCATCATCGCCCGCCTGAATCACGGCTACGGTGCGGCTGGGACGATTCCCTTGACCCAGCACTATGACGCCTTTGCACGGCGAGTGCGCAATTTTGTCGAAAGAAGCCCCGGATGCCACGTTTGGATCATTGGCAACGAGATGAACCACGGCCAGGAACGGCCGGAGGGCCAGATCATCACGCCGGAGCGATACGCGGCGTGCTACGAGAAGTGCTGGACCCAGATTCACTCCTTGTCCGGTCGTGAACACGATCAGGTAGCCGTCGGAGCAGTTGCTCCCTGGAATAACACGACAGCCTACCCGGGCAATGAGAGTGGCGATTGGGTGCAATGCTTCAAGGACATCATCCGGGCCATTCGCGACCAGGGCTGTCCTATCGACGCAATCACGCTGCACACCTACACCCACGGACACGATCCGAGCCTCATTTTCAGCGAACGGAAGTTGAGTCCCCCTTTTGACAACGATCACTTTGAGTTTCGCTGCTACCGGGACTTTATGAATGCCATCCCGCAAGATATGCGCCGTTTGCCAGTCTACATCACCGAGACTGATGAGAATGAGCCATGGGAAAACATCAACAGGGGATGGGTACGGAATGCGTACAGAGAGATCAACGATTGGAACGCCGACCGTGACAACCAGCAAATCCGTGCGCTGGCGCTCTACCGCTGGCCCAGGTACGACAAGTGGTATATTGATAGCAAGGGCGGTGTTCACGACGACTTTCGGGCGGCGATGAACCACGAATACGTGTGGCACGAGGCCAAGCCATTCCGGCGGATCAATGGACACCTGGTGCGAGACCCCTTCCTGGACTTTTTCGAGAGAACCGGCCAAGACTTTTGTGGATTGCCGATCACTGACCAGATCGTTGAAAACGGGCTCAAGACCCAGTACTTTGAACGAATTGTCGTGCAACAGGCCCGCTCCGGCAAAATGATCCTCAAGGCAGCGGGCGTCGAGATCCAGGCTCTGCGCAGGACAGTGCAAGGCTCTGAAGGCCGTATACGGGTCCTGCAAAGACAGGTCGAGGACTTGAAGGGCGAGATTGACCGGCTGAGGAAAGAATCTGGATCTGGGAACGGCAAAGAGAGCGATCAGATCGTGGAAATTGTCCGCCCGACGTGGGAAAACATCGTCCGCGAACTGGTCAGGCATCCCACCAAGTGCTATGCAGTGCGCGCAATGGGTGCTGTCAACTACATAGTGATCGGTCACAGCGCTGTCTCGGGGAGGGTCCCCGCGTCGGAAATCGCCCGGTTCCACGTCAAGCGTCTGCAGTGGCCGGGGATTGGCTACCACTTTTACATCGATGACCAGGGCCGGGTCTTTAAGACCAACGAACTGACGACCGTCTGCTACCACGCCGGCCAGCGGGATCCGGAAAGCGTGGGCATCTGCGTGGGCGGCAGCTTTACCGAGGAGATCCCAAACCCGGTTCAGTTGCAGAGCACCGCGCACCTGGTGGCCTGGCTGCTCCAGGAATTCGACCTGCGGCGGGATGCCGTGAAGGGCAAGCAAGAGTTCGTAGACACGCAGTCGCCAGGATACCAGTGGTTGGCCGGCAAAATGTGGAAGAAGCTCCTCCTCGCCGAGGTTGAAAAGGCTCAGGAGGAACAGGCCAAGCCGCATCCCCCGAAACCATTCCACCACTATATGCTCTTCTGGCAGGACGAAGAGGATTGGGCTGAAGAAGACTGGTATGGGGCCAAAGCGTACATCAGCCGCTTCCGGGTGACGCATGGATTTTCCGCGGATGACGCCAAGGTCTCCAAGTATGTCACGATCGTCGGCGGATTCACGGGCGTGGACAGGAACACGGAAAGGACCTTGCTCAACGACGGATGCCGGGTGGAGCGCATTGCCGGGAAGAACGGGGCTGAGACCAGCAGGATTCTGACCGAGATGGCCTATCGACGCCAGCGGTTTCTCAGCTATGCGGGCTAGGCAACTGCCGTCGGAGCCCTGCCAAGACAACTGAGGGTGTTTGGGGATCTCGACCGCACACTCTTTACGGATCAGGCCTTATGCAGCAGCAGACCTATCAGGTGCAACTCCCCACGTTCCAGGGACCATTGGACCTGTTATTGCACCTCATCGAGCAACAACAGCTAGACATTACATCGATTTCGCTAGCTCAGGTTACAGATCAGTACCTGGTCTACCTTCGTAAGGCCACGGAAATCGTGCCCGGCGACCTGGCGGACTTTTTGAGGGTTGCAGCTCGTTTGCTGCTCATCAAGTCGCGGGTGCTGCTTCCAAAGCTGCGTCAAGTAGCCAAGGAAAAAGAGGACGTGGGCGAAGACCTGGTCCGCCAACTGTGTGAGTACAGGCGGTTCAAACAGGTTGCCCAGATTCTCGAACAGCGTGACCAAGATGGGTTGCACGCGTATCCCCGGGCGACACCACCCGCCGAGCGAATAGAGGGGCGGGAACCCAGGCTAGACCTGTTGGGAATATCATCAGACGATCTGCGCTCGGCATTGCTTGCCCTGCTCCAAGGCCAGTCAGAACCGGATTCAGAATTCCCTATCGTCCCTTACACAGTCACCATCAATGACAAGATCGCACGAATCGTTGAGTTGTTGCACTCGCAGAAGGTGTTGACCTTTGACAGCCTGCTGGATGACGCAACCTCAAGGATTGAGACCATCGTAACGCTACTGGCCATTTTGGAGATGATCCGTGATCAACGCGTATTCGTGCGACAGGAACGGTTGTTCGGAAACATCCTCATTACGCCAGGGGAAAAAAGCAGAGCAGACAGTCTGAGCTGAGACACTGGTCAAGAGGTCCTCACTTGCGCATGGTGAGTCGTAGGCCAAACGCAGCCAGTGAAGCCCCAAGAGCATCAACGATTACGTCCAAGAGGTTGCCGTTTCGCCCTGGCACAAAGGTCTGGTGAAACTCGTCCGACACAGCGTATAACACTGTCAGGATCCACGCTAGCGACAGAGGCGAGAAACGAGTTGGTCGAGAGGCCAAAGTTCTCCACCAGAGCAGCAAAAGGACAGCATACTCGGCCATATGTGCACCCTTTTTCAGCCAGCGATCAAGCGGGCCAGGGGCATGCGGCAGCGTGGGCCGGGAGGAAAGCCAAAAGATCAACAGCATCCATATCAGCGGGGGTAGCACGCGATAGATAAGCGGCCATCTGGAAAACCACGTCTCGACTCTTGACCACATCGTCAGCTATCTCCTCAAGGACTGTCGACGACACTGATGATATCCAGTGTATCATGATTGCCAAAGAGAGGCAAATGCCTATACCTCGGACGTGGAGGATAGACGTTCCCTGAGAGCCTGCTGAAGGCCGGATTCGGCAGAACCCTGTGGGTGTGGAAAACCAACTTGTCGCGCCATCCGGCGTGATGTATAATAGTTGCCAGGAGATGGCGATGACAAACTGGATCCAAATGGGCAAATGGCTGCTTGTCCTGGGAGTAGTGCTGACTCTCTTGGGCGGTGCTTTCATGCTAGGCGGCAAGGTGCTGAGGAGGGCCAAGCTCCCCTGGTTGGGTCACCTACCAGGGGATATCCGCATCGAACGCCGAGGTTTCTCCTGCTACTTTCCTTTGGTCAGCAGCATTCTGATCAGCTTGCTGCTGACCGGGGTGCTCAACATCATCGTGCGTCTGCTCAAACATTAGTGATCGAAGGAGAGAACAGCATAGCACATCCGGGCGGCTGCTTGAGAGCCTTGGGCCTGATCGATCCGGTGAGCCATGGCCTGGTCATCGCTGTTCTGGTGGGTACGTGACAAGACCGAGTAAGCGAATCAAGGTGTGAGAACCTGCGATTTTGATTATGATCTCCCAGAGTCATACATCGCCCAGAAGCCGGCTGAGCCACGCGATAGCTCACGGTTGATGGTTGTTGATCGATCTACGGACACTTGGAGGCACCGCATCTTTCGCGACATCAGCGACCACCTCCGTGCTGGCGACTTGCTGGTGGCTAACGAAAGCCGTGTCATCCCGGCGCGGCTTTTCGCACGAAAGGTGCCCTCGGGAGGCAAAGTTGAGCTACTGCTTCTCTCCCGCCGCGATGAGCGGACCTGGGAAACGTTGGTCAAGGGGCGCAAGACGCCCGTCGGCACGCGGCTGGTTCTGCGCGGGCCGCATTGGGAAAAAGCGCCCACCACGGCACACGAAGCCAGTGCTCTGGCAGGAGAAATCATTGCCTGGACTCAATCCGGAGGTCGACTGATCCGCTGGGACTCCCCCATAGACGATCTCCTCGACAGCCTGGGCATCGTCCCCCTTCCCCCGTACATCCGCGCACCCATCGCCGATCCAGAACGCTATCAAACCGTGTATGCCCGACAGCGCGGCTCTGTCGCCGCTCCAACCGCAGGCCTACACTTTACGCCGGAATTGCTCGTGGCCCTGCGTCAAAAGGGCGTGGAAATCGCCTTTGTCACCCTGGACATCGGCCTCGACACCTTTCGACCTGTGCAGACCGAGAACATAGAGGAGCACCGCATCTACACTGAACGGTGTTCGTTGAGCCCAGAGAGAGCGCGCCAGATCAACCGGGCCAGATCGGAAGGCCGCCGGGTGATCGCGGTGGGGACGACAACTGTGCGCGTGCTGGAAACGGCGGCGATGCGATCCGCACAACCGATGTCGCCTGATGCGAGCTGCAGGTTGCAGACGGTCTGCGCGTTCAGTGGCACCACGGATTTGTTCATCTATCCCGGCTTCCAGTTTCGGGTTGTGGACGCGTTGATCACCAACTTTCATCTGCCCCGCTCCAGCCTGTTGATGCTAGTCAGTGCGTTTGCCG
>Ga0114930_10004399_pt1 | contig 11926 bp, 9 predicted proteins | sample AnhtaG_FD_87300 | JGI IMG/M metagenome (GOLD analysis project Ga0114930, IMG submission 87300) | Deep subsurface microbial communities from Anholt, Denmark to uncover new lineages of life (NeLLi) - Anholt_01485 metaG | ecosystem: Environmental > Aquatic > Marine > Oceanic > Sediment | place... | reverse complement strand
TAATGGAATAGAGGGGATAGGGCTAGGGGCATCGGGAGACAGTGGTCGGAATTCGGGCGTAGCCGGTCGCCATGTTCCCGTGATACTACGGCTCGCAGGGGCGCCAGCCGCTACATAATAGGTGAGAATGCTCTAGCCGCGTAACACCCAGCGCATCATCTCGCCGATGTTGGCGCCTTTGCCCTGCATGAGGATTCCGACACGGAAGATGCGGCCGGCGGCGAAGACGCAGACCATGGTCGTCAGGATGACCAGAGCGACGCCCAAAAGCGGTTGCCACAGAGGGACGCCCGGCGGCACGGCCTGGCGCAGAATCATCAACATCGGAGTCGCCGGTGGGAACAAGGACATGACCACGGAGGATGTGGCCAGGGGTTCTTTGACGACGTTTAGCCACACGAACATCGGCGCGATCACCACCAGCATCACCGGGGTCATCAGGTTTTGTGCCTCCTTCATGTCACTGACCGAAGCACCGATAGCGGCGAATATGGAGCCGTATAGCAGCACGGCCATAGCCTGAAACAGGACGAACCACCACACCAGGTGTGTTGGGAAAAACTGCCCGTATCCGGCCTGATGGATCGCGAAAAACGCACCCACCAGATAAATGGTGGCCATGGTCAGTGACACGCCGACGATCCCGAGCAACTTGCCCAGCATAAGCTGGAACGGAGTGACAGAACCGAGCAGCACCTCTGCGATGCGCTGCATTTTCTCTTCCACCACGCTCTGCATCAGCGGCGACGCCGCCACCATCACCACCATGAACATCAGCATCATCAGCCCCATGGGGACGAGCATGTTGGCGATTTCGTTGCTCTCTTCGGCTTCTGTGATGCGGCCCTCTTCGTCGAGCGAGACCAGGCCAAGGTTAGCGACAGGCACGCGCTGCGTAGCCTGTTGCACCACCTCCGGTTCGAGGTCGACGGCCTGAAAACGAAGCTGGTGCGTGTGTCTGTTGAGGACCCCGGCCGCCCAATTCTTGAAATCGTCGTACGTGGGGGTGTTGGAGTGATACGCCACCCGAGCCCGCGTAGGATCATCGCCGGGCTTTACAACATCCGGCCCGACGATCAGGAAAGCGAAGATCTGCTCGTTGCGCACACGCTCGGAAAGCTCGAACGCCGTGCGGGCGGGATCATCCGAAGTGACCTCGGACTGCTCGATCAGGAAACGCGGCCTGATCTTCTTCCGGTCCTCGCCCTCACCCCTGAAGATTCCCGTTTCATTGCGTTCCCGAGCGGCCTCGGCCACGGCATCGTAGAGCCGGCCGGTTTGATCCAAAACCGCAATCTTCTTGTCGGTTGTGTCGACCCTGTCTCGCATGAACGTCTGGACCACGATCCCGCCGCCCATGAAAACCGGCATTGCCAGAATGCTGATGATGAACGCCTTGGTCTTGACGGCCGCTTGATATTCACGAACGGCCACAACGATGATCTTACGCATCATCGGCCTCCAGCGGGATTGTCTGATCGGCAGCCTCCTGGGCCTCCGGACCGGCGATACGGACGAAAATGTCGTGCAGTGAGGGGCGGGCCAGCTCGAAATGCGTGACCCGGCCGCAACGCATCAAGGCGCTTAGCAACTCCTGAGTGTCGGTCTCCGGCGTGATCCTGAGCTCTTGAATCCGGCCGAAATCAGTGACCTTCTCCACGCCCTCAATGGTGTGGGGATCGTATCCGTTTCCTTCAACGCTTACGCGCACGGTGTCCTGCCCGTAAGTCTCCTGGATCGACTCGAGGGTCCCGTCCAGGACCTTCCGGCCTTTGAAGATCATGAAGACGAAGTCACACATCTTCTCTGCCACACCCATGTCATGCGTGGAGAAGATGACCGTGGCCCCTCGGCGGCGCAGATCGAGCACGGCCTCACGCAGCACGTCGGTGTTTACCGGGTCCAGGCCGGTGAAGGGCTCGTCCAGGATCACCAGCTCGGGCTGGGCGAGGACCGCGGAGATGAACTGCACCTTCTGGGCCATACCTTTGGAGAGGGCCTCCACCTTCTTGTTCGCGGCATCTGTCAGGTCCAGGCGATCCAGCCAGCCATCGACGGCGGGCTTGAAATCGCGTAGGCCTTTGAGCTCCGCGTAGAAGCGCAGGATCTCGCGGACCCTCATCTTCTTGTACAGACCGCGTTCCTCGGGCAGATATCCGATGCGATCGTTGGCCGCATCGAAGGATTCCTCACCGAGCACCCGGATACGGCCGGGGCCAGGGTCGGGGTGGTAGATGCGCATGATCATCCGCAACGTCGTGGTCTTGCCGCTCCCGTTGGGACCGATGAATCCGTAGATCGACCCTTCAGGTACGGACAACGACAAGCTGTCGACCGCGGTCTGCTGCCCGAAGGTCTTGGTAATGGTCTCGATGTCTACGATGCTTACCGACTTGTTCATTGTTCTGGTATCCGGTGACGCAAGGTGGTCATTGACCAGGGGCCATATTACACTCCGTTGCCTGTTGACTCAACTGTAGCTTCTTGTCAGGGTGCATGACCGTTTATGCGGCGAGCTTTTGGCGATTCCGGCCGGCGGCCCGGCCACGAGGCCGTTGTTCGTGGAACCGCTCCGCCCGATCGTCCTCGCTGAGGTAGGCGGCGCGAATCTGTAGGACCGCTTCGGCGCCGTCTTGGGTCCAGAATTTCTCCGTACCCTTCACCCGCTCACCCGCTGATTGAATTGCTTGACGCGAAAAAAGGTGTCAGGATGATTTATTCTTCATTGCTTTTGTAGATCTAAATGGCGCGGTTGTCCGCTCAGGCGCCGCAACGCGTCTTGTAGTCTCGAAAAAAATCATTCTGACACCTTTTTTCTCTTTTTTCTCCTACGAATTGAGAGGCTCTGCAGAGAGACATGCTTTTGCGCGACGGCCTGGCTCTGCCAGACCGTGCCACACGAGCGTGCAACCTTGCCAGATACATCCGGTATAGAATTTGTGGTGATCCGCAAAACAGCCATTATTGTGCTCGGTCTTGCCATGTCGGGGACACTCGTTATCTGGGCAACGAGTTATCATGCCCGCTTGGTTTATCGGCGCCGGGTCCTGGAGTGGTCGAGTGTAACCTGGGCGCACCGTGGGAGGGCTTTCTTCCTTGTACTTTGCATACCTGATGACGCTCTGCATTGCTCTCTGGGCTTTACTTGGGACGATATTGAGCGATCCTCCCCGTCCGTCAGCCTCCGATGTATCTCGATCCGGGGGCAACTGCGTTTGGCCTTCATTACCTTTCCGCTCTGGGTGCCGATTACTATCTTTGTTAGCTGCCTCGCAATCGCTGTCATTCCTGAGCCATTAAAACGGTGGCGCCGACGCAAACGCAACTGCTGCGTGCAATGCGGCTACAACCTTACAGGAAATGTCTCGGGCATTTGCCCGGAATGTGGAAGACCTATCGACAGGGTCACCGGGTGTGAACCGCAATCACCGTTACTGAGCGCGCTGCGCTGAATGATTGGCCGTGAGGTGTTCCGCATTGGTCTATCACCTTGATCGCATAGTGCTCAGCAGTTTGTCCGCCCGGGGAGAAGTTATCCATTCGGCGTATCCGTCCATGAAGCCGAAGACCGCACCGCCGTCGTGAATATCCGGCTCACTAATGACCACTTCGGCGGCCGGGTCCTTGACGGAGGTCGGGTCTGCAATGTGGCGATAGAGGTAGTAGCAACCTTCCCTCTGCTTCGCAGAGCCCTGGTAGGGATTTGACAGGAGCGTCATAGCCACTGTCTTATCGCCCAGGACGCCGCTTTGAACCAGGGTGTCCAACGACGGGGGCCACCGCTTTTTATGGTCAGCAGCGTAGATATGACAGGCCGTGAGCAGACCCTTCACATTGGCCATCGAAATGGACCGAGCGGAAAGGTAGCGTGCCCGCTCGAACGACTCGTCAACCGATCTCCAAAGCAGCGCCATCGTCTCTTCTGCGGTGTCATCACTTGACGCCAACTCCAGGGCGATCATTCGCTCATGGGGTACGACAGCCAACCCGATGGCTGTGCCCGCCTTGGCGACAGCCTCGAGGTCGGCGATATTCGCATCATCTTCCGAATCCGTCGGCAAGTGGAACAACTCAGCCAGATTGATGTACACGAACTTGGAGGTTTGCGGACCCGTGCGACGCCGGACAGCGTTGAATGCTTTGGTATGGTCGAGACTCTTCCGGTCCAGAATCGCATCGATCCCTTGCATTACGATTTCATGGTCTGATGAAGCCAGCAGCAGGTTGTCGACAATGGCGTAGGAGAAAGGGCCCGCCTCGCGTGCCGCCCGTTCGATGGTCACGCCCCGGTGGCTTATCGAGCTCGTCTCGAGCTGGTAGATGGCTCGAAGTGTCTGAAGGTGCGTTTTGAATGTCTGTACGCTCTCGAGCTGGACAGCCAGCAGGGGATCATCAAAACCGTCACTATCGCCGCCGACACCAAAAGCCCACCCTTGGACGAAGTTAGCCAGGATTTCGCTCTGTGGATCGAGGCCGGTCTCGCGCGCAAACTCAACACGCTCCTGATCATATTCGTCGGTGATCTCCTGGTCGATTGCCGCAATCAGGGCCTTGACGTCGTCAGCGATGTTTGAACCACGTTTCATCGACCCCTCGAGGAGCAGCGTGGTGTCCGGCGGAAAGGCTCTAGCCAGTGTGGATTCGGAGGGCGTGGATGCAAGCAGATGCCAAACTCCCGGCTTTATCGCGCAGACACCGACTGCCACCCGAAGTGGGCAGGGGGCCGTGGGACCGCCACTAACAAGAGCGATGCTCTCGATCACATCGAGCTGCAACGCCTCGTAGAGCTTTGGCAAGACCTGGTTAAGCGAAATGGCTGCCTTGGGGATCAGGGTGCGCAGGTCGAGATATATAAACGTGCCAAGCGGTCCTGACCAGCCCGCGCTCAATCGTTTGAATTCATCGGAGTTGGCGAAGACGCTATAGGTCCCGACACCGCGTTGCCAATCCTCGACGACGTTTTGGGTGGTTGATCCGAACACGATGCCGTCACGGGTAACCAATGTCAGCGACAGGGGTAGCGGACCGACAAGCGTGAGGTACCCATGCCGCCCATCGTCAACAAATTGCACGGCGCCGGTGGCTGCGCTTGTGCCGCTGCGGTTCCATGCCGGCACGATGTCTTCGCTAAAGCGTTGGAAGAGTTGGATCTGGTCGAGCATAGTTCGAGCGGCGAAGGTCAGTTGCCACGAAGTCGGGTTGTCCGGTGTGCCACTGATGGCCAGTATGGCCGGCCCGTCGAAGGTCTCCGTTACCGTGCGCACGAAGCCCGCAAGGTCTCGACGACCACCAGTCATCCGCTCGAGAATGGGGCTCTTGGAGGTTCTCTCAGTGTTGGCCGTATATGCAACGAACCACGCATCAGCAGGTGCGACTCCGAGAATCTCATGGTCGCGTGAGGAATCAGACGCGGCACCATCCTGTGTGGATCCGGTCTGCGATTCTTGAAAGGCTGCCAAGCCAATCGACCACGTAGATAGAATGACCGCAGCTATGAGAGACAACCTGGTCCTACATGACAGCGAATCGTCACACCACGTCATTCTTCGTCTCCTTGTACCTCGAAGGGCTTGACCGCCTCCGGCGGGAACTTGTAAACCATGTCAAGCTGGTCCCAACGCTGACCCTGTTGCCCGCCGTCATCTATGAGGTTGGGCCCCACACTGTATAACAGGAAGCCGTCGTCGCTCGGGCGATAGACGAGCAGATCGTCGCTGAACGGATCAATCAGAGCATCTTTCGGTAGCGTCTCCTCGACTTCGTGGAGGGTCGCCGGCAGTCGTCCGAAGTGGTCGAGCATGTAGATACGAATCGCCACCACCGCCCGCGTGGCGGCGAACTCGGTCTTGATGCGTTCGCCAATCGTGACGGCCCGCGACAGCGATGGAAGCAGTATTCTCGAGAGCACGTCCCATTGAGGTATCACCTCGTGAATGTACTGCTCCTCGTCGAAGGACATTGCCGCCGCTTTAGCTGGACCTTTCTTCGCTTTTTCGAGGACTTTGTCGTAATAACCCCGCATATGTCTTTTGATCGCCCGGTCGGGATAGATCAATCGGCCGACCCGCAGCTCAAGCCGGCTCCAACCGTCCTCGGGATTGGCGGTAAAGCCCTCGGGAACGAACGGCATATCGCCGGCCTCGGCCCCAAACCGGAGATTGGCCAACAATCTCACCGGCCGCGAGCAGAGTTCATCCACGACAGCCGGACCCATCGATCGCTCACCCTGCAACCCGCGATCGACTGTGGGTAATCGGGGGGCGAGCTTGTTCACTTCGGTTAGGAGTGTATTGAGCTGCCGGTGCGAAAGGGGCCTGCGCAGGGCCATATCCGAAACAGCCCGTTCCCCAGTCCGCCAGATCGCCATCCCGACAAGTCCTTCGATCAGGGTGACCCCCTGAGCCGCATGGGCGCCCATGCGCATAACGCTCACATATAGGTTCACCGCCTTGTCGTATTGGTATTGTGCCTCCAGACGGCGGGCGTCCACGATCATGAGCTTGGCGAGAAACCGCATGTGCGAAAGGCTGGGCAATAGCATGCCCAGAACACTGTCCCTCGGATCGCCGGAGTAGGGCATCTGATACCCACTCATCGTAGCCGCTTTACAAGTCAGCTCGATCGCACGCTGGTTCCCCGGTAGCTTCACATAGTCTTCGAGTTCGGCGTGACCATTGGGCCAGGTCGCGTCCACCGTGTACTTGAACGCGTCTTCCAACGCCTCAGGCAGCTCGACGTAGGTGTTAGCCGCTTCCAAGTATACCCAGGCGGCGTTTTCAGCCCGTGGAACGGGGGCGACGTCGAACCCCCGTTTGACCAGGTCCTCAACTGGCCAAACCTCGAATCTCTCGCCTCGAATAGTGACGCTTTGCGGATCGCCGGCCGTAAGCGGCGAGGTGGCCAGAAGCGATAACACTACACTCACGAACGCCGTTCCAGTCTTCATCGTTCGGGCTCCGTTCCGAAGGTGTTGATAGGAGTCTGCACGGGGCGAGTCCTTACCCGCACCCTCCCCTACACCCCGGTTCCCAAGCTAGGACGTGCCTAAGCGCCGGTTGTTAATCCGAGGATTCACGCCGCGAGGGAGCGGGCTATTGCTATTCCCGGTCGGGGCGAACTGAAGCTCTCCACGGCCGGCAGGAGGGCTGGCCGTTACATGGATCGCGAGACGCTCCTGGCGAAAGAGCGGGCCCGGCATCGCTGGACCGAGAATCCCTTCTCGGTCCTCTGGCCGGTGCCGAGAAAGGATTCTCGGCACAGCGTATAGTCGTATTAATTGTGAAACACAGTACTAGGCGCTCTTGAGGGGCGCCGGTTCGATTGCGGTCGTGGGCGATTGACGCTTGAAAAGGGCCGGGGTAGTTAGGGCAATCCGCCCGGGCGTCGCCGGAGCGGAAACTACAAGGATTGTCGGGAGGGCTGCTGTGAACACCTGGCGTGCCGAGCGTCTTTCTCAACTGCCGGCGTACCTGTTCGTGGAGATCGACCGCAAGAAGCAGGAGGCCCTGGCCGCGGGGCGAGACGTGATCGACTTCGGCGTGGGTGATCCCTCGCATCCCACGCCCGAGTTCATCGTGGACCGCATGGCCGAGGCGATTCGCGACCCGGCCAACCACCGGTACGCCCTGGGGGTGGGGATGCTCGAACTCCGCCGGACCGTCGTGGACTTTTTCGCCCGACGCTACGGGGTGAGTCTTGACCCGGATTCCGAGGTGGTAGCCCTTCTAGGGTCGAAGGAGGGGATCGGACATCTGCCGACCTCGGTGGTGAACCCCGGTGATGTGGTTTTAGCTCCTGAGCCCGGATACCCCGTGTACGTGTCCGGCACGATCTTCGCGGGGGGGACGTGCCATACGATGCCGCTGGCCGAGCGCAACGGCTGGCTCCCCGTGCTGGAGGATATACCGGCGGAGGTGAGGCGTCGGGCGAAGCTGATGTGGCTCAATTATCCCAACAATCCCACGGCGGCCGTTGCCCCGCTGTCGTTTTTCGAGGAAGCGGTGGCGTTCGCCCGCAAGCACGACATTCTCATCGCCCAGGACGCACCGTATTGCGAAATCTATTTCGGCAGCCCGCCGCCAAGCATCCTGCAAGTCGAGGGGGCCAAGGACGTGGCCATTGAATTCCACTCGTTCTCCAAGACGTTCAACATGACCGGGTGGCGTATCGCATTTGCGGTTGGCAACCGGGACGTGTTGGCCGCCCTTGCAAAGGTGAAGAGCAACCTCGACTCAGGCGTGTTCCAGGCCGTCCAGCATGCCGCCGTTACGGCACTGCGTGGCATTGATCGCCCGGAGATCCGTGAGCAAATCGAGGTTTATCGGCGGCGTCGGGACGTGGCTGTTACGGGGTTGCGTGAGGCCGGCTGGCCCATCACCGCACCCCAGGCGACGTTCTATGTATGGGCGAAGTGTCCGCCCGGTGTCGATTCCATGACCGTAGCCTCGCGCGTTCTGGACGAAGCCGACGTTGTCGTGATTCCCGGTGCCGGTTTCGGCCCCGCCGGCGAGGGATATGTTCGGTTGGCACTGACGGTCTCCGAGGAGCGAACTCGCGAGGCGGTTAGCCGCATAGCCAAGATCGCCTGGTAGGATCAGCAGATGCCCAACGACCCCGACACAGCGACAGCTTATCTAGGGTTGGGCTCTAATCTTGGAGATCGGCTAGCCGCCCTGCGGGCCGCCGTCTTCGCGGTGGATGACCATCCCCAGATACGCGTGGACTTTGAGACGGGCACGGCGTCGCTATATGAAACCGCTCCTGTGGGCGGTCCCTCCAATCAGGGACCGTTTTTCAATTCCGCCATGCGCGTGGTCACAACTCTGACGCCGGTGGAGCTGCTCCACACCGTTCTGTCGATTGAGGAATCGCTAGGTCGTGTGCGCCGGCGGCGCTGGGAGGCCCGTGTGATCGACATCGACCTGCTGCTCTACGAAGACCTTGTAACCGATGATCACGCTCCGTCACTTCCGCATCCGCGCCTCCACAAGCGCCGGTTCGTCCTGGAACCGTTGGCTGAAATCGCGTGCCACGTCATTCACCCGGTCCTGAAACTCACCATCGCCGATCTTGCCCGGCGGCGTAGAACCGGCCAGCCGGCCGAATCGGTGGTCCTCGTCGGAGGCCCGCGGTGGCCCCACCAGACGCCGCAGGCAGCGCAGTGGTAGGGTGGGTCGTTTGACCCACCTGTTGTTCCTGACCACCCGGAAGAGGTAGGGTGGGTCGTTTGACCCACCTGTTATTCTGAAGTCCTTGATGGACCTACCGGGGAACTGGATTGATCGTAATGGCCTGATACGTGCATGTTTTGCCTGTGATTCAAGGATCTCCGATTCATCCTTCGGCCTTCATCCCTCATCCTTCATCCTTCATCCTTAATCCCTCATCCTTCATCCTCGACCTGAACAGCTCGGTGATCCAGACCTACGGACGCCGGGAACGGTTTGGCGATCACCGGCCGGCCTCTTTGTTAGGAGCAAATTGGATTCCTATCGCAATATACCGAGTTCTATGGCTGTCTTCTTGATCTGATCCAGTTGCCCGAGAAAGTCAATCGACAGTTGGTATGTGACAGCCGGATCCGCCACGCCGAGTCTCCTCGTGAGCTCGGCCATGACTTCCATTGTTGGAATACCATCGCCTGTATGGGTGGAGACGACGAGATCGTAGTTTCGCCAACGATCCTCAACCAAGGACATGTAATCCGCGCCCAGTGTGTCTTCGACTGAGAAGCCATGAACCTCTCGGAACATAGCAAGTCCCAGGTACTTGGTGGAGTTTATGGTCTTGGCAATGAGTTTCTCCGACGCATCCTTGTCCGAGCAAAAGATGCGGTATCCGAATTGAGTGGTCCAAGCCCTAAACAGAAACAGTTCGGCTAGGACCTCCGGGCCCATCTGGCACTCGCCCAGTCCAGTCAGGGTGTCTGCGTAGTGCCTTTCGTAGTTCAATAAGTACACCATGTCGTCGATCTTGGCCGTGGCGGCGTTGATCTTCGCGCGCTTGGAGAAAAGGCGTCGAAGTATCTTCATCTGTTTGTGTCCCTAACGTCTTGGCGATCAGCGCCGGCCGCGAAGCGGCCGTCCGTTGCATCGACCTATTAGACACCGGCAGACTAACGGCGCGCGCACGTCTATTCCCCATGCCAAAACCATGAGAAGAACTCCTCTCTGCCGCTGACAACGTTGTGGTTCGTACGCATCTTTTCACGCGCCTGCCACATGTATCGCTCACGGGCGTAGCGACAGACAACATCGGAGAGTCCTTCGATGTCGCGTGCCTCATCGAGCAATCCCTCGATGGTCTGGCGTGGTTGATAGTCAAATGGGGGCTTCGTCATGAGGACTACCCTTAGACAGTCGCGATTGTCACGATCCGGACGTATCCGGCGCGCCTTCTCGTACAGCTGGTTGCAGGTGCGTCGAACACTCGCATCGTCCGCGCCGACCCTACGTAGCAGCCAAGTCTTGAGGCTCATCAGCTATGCTCCAAGTTCCTTTCGTACTCATAGAGGGTCATGCGAAATTGGATCCGTGTTGGGACACTCAGGGTCCTAGCGACCGGGATCAGCGGCTCGGGTGCATGCTCTGGTTAGACAGTTCTCTCACATTCGAACTGGAGCCCGTACGTTTGCGGGTCAAGACTCGCTTTCACAATATCTACGTCGCCATCGTACTCAGCACACGCTTGGATGACACGGTTGCGAGTCGTTGAGTCGATTTCGACTCCAAGAACGACGCCGCCGATAATCCCTCTTGGAATAGGCTTCAGACCTGGTCCATCGTCATATCGCACGATTCGCCACTCCGCCTCGTACCTGTATGAGCTAGTCTTGGTTAGGAACGCTTTCCGAACAACACTGCCAGGATCGTCCCGCACGAAGTTGATCACGGGGCAACGGTCGGCATACTCGATCGGCAGAGCTTCGCCGATGAAACCAAGCTGTGACTCCTCGCGCTCGTCTCGTACGCGGAACATTATACATACGCCTGTGTGCCCCTTCGCGTAATGTGCCCACATGAGTTGATTGTCACGGTGCGGAGTAAGGCATAGTACTCCGGTGTTTGCCGCTCGACGAGAATGCGCTTCGATCTGCTGGCGCTGCCAATTTTTGAGTTCATCCGGATGCTGTGGGATGTCGTGCTCCGCTTGAGCAAGCGCATCAGAAAGAGAAGCCCCTTTTCGTGCCAAGTACGCAGTCTTGCGCAAAACGACTTCTTCACGAGAGTTCCCGTTGTCATAAATACACCGGCAGTCAAAGCGATCGTTGAATTCCCTTGGCGAAGAGAACCACAAACGGTTGTTGCGCAGCATGTCCTCTACGTGCGCGATACCGTCTCCCGTGACGTCCTTGTACTTGTACAGAACAATTGGACACTCGGTAGTCATGACCTTTCTTGTGGCTGTCTAACAGTAATTAGATTGATCCGCATAACGTGCGGAACTTTGGTTTCCTGTCCGTATAACACGCCTCTGGATCGTTTGCCAGAGGCGCGCTCCGCAAGGATGAAGGATGAAAACTGAAGGATGAAAACTGGGCAGCCGCTTCTCTTCATCCTTTATCCTTCCGCCTTCATCCTTGCTCTTCATAGGTCAAACTCGCGCCTGTAAAGGGCTTGGTCAGGCGCCGTTGGATAACATGCAGGGAGTATAACATGGAGTGGTGGCCGCTGCAACGCCGGTGTGCCGCCGGCGTTGGTGCAGCGTGGCTGACGCGGCCACCGAACGAAGGCTGGCGATTCGTGGGGGCAGAGGTTGATGCTGCGCGGTTGAAAAAGGGTACAGGCACCTCGCCGGGGGCGCTTCTCGGTGGTGTGATCGACCATGAGCTCGGAGCCAGTCCCCTTTCGGAATCGTTGTCGCGGAAGCGTCATGTTGAAAAAGGGTACAGGCACCTCGCCGGGGGCGCTTCTCGGTGGCGTGATCG
>Ga0114930_10004398_pt1 | contig 11928 bp, 9 predicted proteins | sample AnhtaG_FD_87300 | JGI IMG/M metagenome (GOLD analysis project Ga0114930, IMG submission 87300) | Deep subsurface microbial communities from Anholt, Denmark to uncover new lineages of life (NeLLi) - Anholt_01485 metaG | ecosystem: Environmental > Aquatic > Marine > Oceanic > Sediment | place... | reverse complement strand
TTATTACGGAGAGCATTAAATAGTTTACATTTTGGAGAAGTCGAAGGTGAATCCCGAGTACTCGGGAGACAGCGTAGACGCTTTTCTCTGTCCCGAGTACTCGGGACAGAGAACTTAAAATGCAAACAATTTTATGACCCGAGTAGTATTTCAAATTACTTGTCTAAATTAGAATTCGTTTTCAAATAAACCGCAGAGCACGCAAAGAAGATGCAATGAACACAAAGATTTTTTATCAAAACAAGTTATTTATATTCTCTGTGAACTTTGTGTATTCTCTGTGGTCTCTGTGGCAAAAAATTCATTGATATTTATGGAACCCCTTACTATTACACTGATAAAAGTTACCGTTGTCCTCGGCGTAATTCTGACCGGTGCGGCTTTAACTACCCTCGCCGAGCGGCGGCTTGCCGGATTTATTCAGGACCGCCTCGGGCCGAATCGTGTTGGTCCGCAGGGTCTTTTTCAGCCCGTCGCAGACTTCCTCAAACTTATTTTCAAAGAGGAACTGGTTACCGCCCGGGGAGATAAAATAATTTTTATTCTGGCTCCAGCCATCATACTCATCCCTGCATTTCTTTTATTTGCCGTTATTCCGTTTGGCGACAGGATCACGATTGCAGGCAGGGAAGTTGTTCTGCAGCTTGCCAACCTCGATTTCGGCATTCTTTATATATTTGCCATTGCTTCTTTGGGTGTTTACGGCATAGTTTTGGGCGCATGGTCTTCGAATAATAAATATGCAATCTTCGGCGGTTTACGCGCTTCCGCACAGATGATAAGCTATGAACTCTCACTTGGGCTTTCGGTTGTAGGCATTATCCTGGTTGCAGAGTCATTAAAACTGCCTGACATTGTTGCACAACAACACCAGATGATATTCGGCATAATTCCAAAGTGGAATGTTTTTATTCATCCTCTTGCCTTTTTTATATTTATAACTGCGGCGTTTGCTGAGACTAACCGTCTCCCGTTCGATCTTCCTGAAACGGAGCAGGAGTTGGTTGCCGGATACCATACGGAATACAGCGGTGTGAAGTTCTCGCTCTTTTTCCTTTCTGAATATATGAATCTGATCATATCGTCCGCCTTAATAGTAACGCTGTTTTTCGGCGGATGGCATCTGCCGTGGATTGATAAATTTATACCAATGAGTTGGAACTGGCTGCTTCAACTGCTGCAGGTTCTGGCATTTACGTTGAAAACAACCTTTTTTGTCGTTACCTATATATGGGTGCGCTGGACGCTGCCAAGGTTCAAATATAACCAATTGATGGCGCTCGGTTGGAAGGTATTTCTGCCGCTGGCAATTGTCAATGCACTTGTTACCGCCATTATTGTAGCAATTGCAAACTAAACCGCAGAGGCGCAAAGAATAAAAAAATTAAATTAATTTTATTTTTGACGCTGATTTCCGCTGATTTATTATGAAGGAAGCTGATTATATTTTTATTTTAGTAAAAATATTTATCATAAAAAATCTGCGTCCTTCAGCGTCTTGAATGAAAAATTGAGAATTCTAAATTCAAAATTTATAAATCGATAATAGCTTCGTATTATTTCTTTGCGACTTATCCCGCTTAGCGGGATGCGGTTAAGTTTTAAAAAGGATGATTTAAAAAAATGGAACCAATATTTTTTTATGCATTTGGCGCTATTGCAGTAGCCTCGGGGCTTATGGTGGTTATCAGCCGTAATCCCGTGCACAGCGCCCTTTTTCTTATTGTAACACTTTTTAGCCTTGCCGGGTTATTTGTGCTTCTCAATGCGCATTTTCTCGCTGCCATTCAGGTTTTGGTCTATGCCGGCGCTATTATGGTTTTGTTCCTGTTTGTAATCATGCTGCTCAGCCTGAAACCGGTGGCAAGCGAATTTGAAAAATTACTCACCCTGAAAATTCTGGGTGTCGGTGCAGCTATCTTTCTACTATTTGAAATTTTGTATCTTATAAGCAAAGAATCCTTATTAGGTCTTTCCGGTATTGCAACTCCTGAGTTGATCGCACAGGAGGGAGGGAACACAAGAATGCTGGGGGAATTGCTGTTCACCGATTATTTACTCCCGTTTGAAATTACCTCAGTGCTGTTGATTGTTGCGATAATTGGCGCTGTCGTTCTGGCAAAGAGAAAATTGGAAGAATAGTTAATGATACCGTTATCGAATTATCTGATTCTCAGCGGAATCCTTTTTGCGATTGGCATATTCGGCGTGATTATCAAACGTAATGCCATCGTGGTATTCATGTCCATCGAGCTAATGCTCAATGCCGTGAACCTTACGTTTGTTGCATTTTCAACATATCTGCAGTCGCTTAACGGGCAGGTCTTTGTGTTCATGGTAATGGTTGTGGCTGCTGCGGAGGTTGTTGTCGGTCTGGCGCTTATTATTGCAATTTTCAGGTTGAAGCGTACACCAAATATCGACGACATTAATTTGATGAAATGGTAGGAATGATTTTATTTAAAAATAACCACAAAGGACACAAAGAACGCAGAGATATAATAAAAAAATAATGCAAAATGTAGAATATAAATTTCTCAAAATGTAAAAATAATTAATCTTTGCGGCCTTTGCGGCTTTGCGATAGGTAATGAGAAATAAATCATGGAAATGCTCGGTTTAATACTGCTCTTTCCGCTTATCGGCGTTATTATAAACGGTTTTTTCGGCAAAAAGATGCCGGACAAAGCCGTCTCGTGGGTCGGCTGCGGCACAATCGGTTTATCGTTTGCAGCCTCTGTAATTTTCTTTATCCAATTGCTTTCGCGCTCTGAAGAAAGCCGTCAAATCAGTCAAATCTTATTTACATGGATTAGCTCCGGTGAATTCGAAGTCAGCTTCTCGATTCTGTTCGACCAACTCTCCGGCGTAATGGCGCTGATAGTTTCAGGAGTAAGCTTTGTTATTCATATCTATTCCGTCGGTTATATGCACGGAGACAAAGGATATGCCAGATATTTCACCTACATGAACCTCTTTGTCTTAATGATGTTGATTCTGGTTCTTGCGGACAACTATCTGTTTATGTTTATCGGTTGGGAAGGCGTTGGCCTCTGCTCGTATCTGCTGATTGGCTTCTGGTATGAAGATGTATTGAAGGCTGATGCAGGGAAAAAGGCATTTATCGTGAACCGTATTGGCGATTTCGGCTTCCTTTTGGGTATGTTTTTGATGTTTACTGTTTTCGGCAGCCTTACATTTGCTGGAGTTTTCGACCAGGCGGCTTCTTCGTCATCAATATTATATAATGACACTGCAATTATTGCTATTACGCTGCTGCTGTTCCTTGGTGCGGTTGGCAAATCTGCGCAGATTCCGCTGTACATCTGGCTTCCCGACGCCATGGCGGGTCCGACGCCCGTAAGCGCATTGATACACGCCGCAACAATGGTTACCGCCGGTGTTTACATGATTGCAAGGAGCAATATACTCTACGCACTTGCACCCACAAGTATGATGATTGTGGCGATTATCGGCGCTTTGACTGCTATTTATGCAGCGACTATAGGCATTGCCCAGACCGATATTAAAAAAGTGCTTGCATACTCCACAATAAGTCAGCTTGGCTATATGTTTTTAGCCGTGGGTGTCGGCGCTTTTGCAGCCGGAATATTTCACCTTATGACGCATGCATTCTTCAAGGCGCTGCTCTTTTTGGGAGCCGGCAGCATCATTCATGCGCTCTCGGGGGAGCAGGATTTGCGGAACATGGGTGGTTTAAGGAGCCACATGCCGACAACATTCAAGTGTTTCATAATAGCTACCCTTGCAATTAGTGGAGCGCCGCTGCTTTCCGGTTTTTTCAGCAAGGACGAAATCCTGTGGAATGCCTATGCAAGTCCACTGGGAAGTATCGGTTTATGGCTAGTTGGTGTGATAGCGGCTGGAATCACTGCCTTCTATATGTTCAGGCTCGTTTTCCTAACGTTTTTCGGTGAATCGAGGGTCAAGCCGGAAGCATTGTCTCATTTGCATGAATCGCCAAAAGTGATTACTATACCTTTAATTATCCTGGCAGTTTTCTCTGTTATCGGGGGATATATCGGAATCCCAAAAGCTTTCGGTGTGACCAACTATTTCGAGCATTTCCTGGATCCGGTTTTCGAAGATGCGCGCCTCGTCATTGAACGGAACGGCGAGTGGGCGCATGGTTTGTCACTGGAATGGGCGCTTATGGCGATTGCAATCGGAATTGCACTAATAGGATTTTTTATTGCATATAGGTTATATATTAAATCTCCAGAAGCTCCTGCAAGATACGCCGAAAAAGCCGGATTTGTTTACCGGACAGTGTTAAATAAGTATTATATCGACGAAATATATCACGCATCGATTATTAAACCGTTTTTCGGGTTATCGGATATTTTCTGGAAAATATTCGATGTTAAAATCATCGACGGAATAGTTAATGGTACGTCTGTGCTGTTCCGAGGAATCAGCCAGGTACTCAGAAAAGTTCAATCGGGTTATGTGCAGGAATACATTGTCGTTTTAATCCTTGGCGGCATCTGTATATTTGGATACATAATTTTTGGATAGTTAATATTTTTCTCGCAAAGCCGAAAAAAAATTATATCTCTCTCCCGCTTAGCGGGACGCAAAGTCGCAAAGTTTTTAAATTGTTGAAAATCATGGGTATTTCATTGTTAATTATTCAAAAATAAAGAATAATAAAATCTAACCTTCTCATTTATAATCTTATTTCTTTGCGACTCTGCGAGAGAAAAATATTAAATTATATGCACGAAAATGAGTTATCAAAAATTATTGTCGATTTCTGTTACAAAATACATGTTGAATTAGGACCAGGTTTATTAGAATCGGTATATGAAGAAGTTTTATGTTATGAACTTAAATTAAATAATTTGAATTTTAAAAGGCAGGTTGATATTCCTATAAGATATAAATCAATTAGTTTTGATAGTGGGTTTAGGGCGGATATTATTGTTGAAAACAAAGTAATTCTCGAATTAAAATCTGTTGAATCAATAATGGCTGTTCATAAAAAGCAACTGCTAATTTATTTAAAATTAACAGGAATAAAATTAGGACTATTAGTGAATTTTAATGAAAATTTAATTAAAGATGGCATTACGCGCATAGTAAATAAATTATAAACCTTTGCGGCTTTGCGAGAGATAATTAGTCTTTGCGAGATATTAAAATCATGAATTTCTACGAATCGCCTATTTTATCAATAATCGTCTTTCTTCCTCTTTTGGCGGCGCTGGTGATTTTGCTGATTCCCAGGGAGAAAAAGAACCTGATCCGGGGAATAGCGATGGCTGCGGTCACCCTGGATTTTTTCCTGTCAATCCCGCTTTTTATCCGGTTCAACGGCGGTTCGTCTGCAATGCAGTTTGTAGATAAAGTTCCGTGGATCTCCGACCTCGGCATCGCTTATCATATTGGGATTGATGGAATTTCAATCTTGTTGTTTATGCTGACAACATTTCTGGCGCCGTTGGTTGTCCTTTCAACCTGGAATGCCATCAATGAACGGGTCAAAGAATTCATGTTTTTCCTGCTGCTGCTCCAGACCGGTATGCTGGGTGTGTTTGTCGCGCTCGACTTCTTCCTCTTTTATGTCTTCTGGGAATTGATGCTTATCCCAATGTACTTTATCATAGGCGTCTGGGGCGGTCCACAGCGCATTTATGCGGCAGTAAAATATTTCATATATACAATGTTCGGTTCGGTGCTCATGCTGGTTGCTATTTTATACCTTTCGTACCTGAATTACCAGTCGACCGGTCAGATTACGTTTAGCATCGAAGCCATTCTGCGAAATTGGATCCCGCCTGAAACGCAGTTCTGGCTTTTTGCCGCCTTTGCTTTGTCGTTTGCCATTAAAGTCCCATTGTTTCCATTTCATACCTGGCTGCCTGATGCTCATGTCGAAGCCCCGACCGCAGGAAGTGTCGTACTGGCGGGCATACTCCTGAAAATGGGCACGTACGGGTTTGTCCGCTTCTGTCTGCCCCTTTTCCCGGAGGCAACAGTGCAATTCATACCGTTGATTTCCGTTCTTGCGGTCATCGGAATTATTTACGGCGCAATGGTCGCACTCGTGCAGCCCGACATGAAAAAACTTGTTGCTTATTCATCGGTAAGTCATCTCGGATTTGTTATGCTGGGCCTTTTTGCGCTGAATATGCAGAGCATTCAGGGGGGAATCATTCAAATGGTCAATCACGGATTGTCCACAGGGGCGCTCTTCCTTTTAGTTGGAATGATTTATGAACGAACACATACACGCATGATAGCCGATTACGGCGGAATCGCAAAACAGGTTCCGGTTTATGCAACTATTCTTATGATTGTTGTCCTCTCCTCGCTCGGACTGCCGGGACTTAACGGATTCATCGGCGAATTCCTGATTCTGTTCGGAGCGTTTCAATCAGAATATATTCATCGGGTTTTTGTTGTATTAGCCGCAACGGGGGTGATTCTGACGGCTGTCTATTTGCTGAGATGGTATCAGCGGTTTATTTTTGGCTCGCTTACCAACGAAAAAAACCGCTCGTTAAAAGATTTGTCTTTACGCGAAATTACGGTAATTGTACCAATTGTCATTTTCATTATCTGGATCGGAATATATCCAAAGCTGTTCCTCGATAAAACCGAAGCGTCGGTTGATAATTTGATACGGCACGTAGAATACGGAGAACAGATTCGGTGGACCCAATCGGAAGAAAACAATGACGCCGATTTTATTAAACTATTGATAGATGAAACCAATCATTAGTGTCTGATAAAAAAGACAGGGACTAAGTAACTGCTGTATTGAAGAAAATATACATCTGTTAAGAGGTTTTATAATTAGTGGTAAACGAATACAACGCGGGAGCTTTTCTTTGATTAGTTCGTTTTAAATGTCATTCCTGCGAAAGCAGGAATCCATTCTTCTCTATATTGTAGGAGTTTAATGCATAAGAAATTTAGCAGCTTTACTATCATCTTACATCTTAATTGTATTATTGTATCAAAAAACGAACAGTTACGTGGATTCCTGCTTTCGCAGGAATGACATTACTGAAAATAAACCGGACAATGCTGGAAAACAACAATAAATAATACAAATTTTTTAACTCTGCGTTCTCTGCGCATACTTTGCGTACTCTGCGGTTAATTTGAGTGGAAATAATGGAAATTACTGCTCCCATATTTGATTGGTCAACAATAGGCTCGCTGATTTTAATAGCAGCTACCGGACTGGTCGTGCTGATTTTTGCGATTTTTTCAAAATCCGTTCGGTTAAATTTTATTATAGCTATACTCGGCGTCCTGGCAACACTGGTATATGCGATTTCACTCTGGGGCGAAGAAAAAACCGGTTTTGGGGGAATGGTAATCCTCGATAATTTCACCCTCATACTGTATGTAATCATCCTGCTGAGCACACTGCTGACACTCTTTCTCTCGCGTGAAATACTGAAAGACTATAAATCGATAAAAGGCGAATATCTTGCGCTTGTCTGCTTTTCAGCATTCGGAATGATGGTTATGGTGTCTGCGGGCGACCTGGTGATGATTTTTCTCGGAATTGAAACGCTTTCAATAGCTCTGTATATTCTTGTCGGCACAAGGCGGACTGACCACTTTTCACTTGAAGCGGCGTTTAAATACTTTCTTATCGGTGCTTTTGCCTCGGGATTCCTGTTGTACGGTATGGCATATCTATACGGCGCCACCGGTTCGACTAATCTCGAACGCATATTCTCATTTTTAAGTACCCCGCTTGGCGGGGTCGGAGAATCAAACACGTACATTCTTATTGGGATAGCATTTCTTACTATCGGATTGGGTTTCAAAATCGCCCTTGTGCCGTTTCATATGTGGACACCCGACGTATACGAAGGTGCGCCAACCCCCATTGCGGCATTCATGTCCACCGGTGTTAAAGCCGCCGGATTTGCCGTGCTGATTCGTATTTTTCTCTATTCAACAGAAAGTTATTTTTCCGAATGGCAAAACGTTTTGTGGGTTCTTGCAGTACTCACCATGACCGTAGGCAATGTTATTGCCCTTGCACAAAACAATGTGAAACGAATGCTCGCATATTCGAGTATCGCACACGCCGGCTACATGCTGGTAGGATTCACTGCGGCTGCGGGGACAGATGAAGCTGTGTCAAGTGTGATATACTACCTCGCTGCATACACATTCATGAATATCGGCGCATTCGGTGTTGTTTCGTATTTTGAATCGAAGGATAGACGTCTCTTTGCAGTAAAAGACTATTCGGGTTTGGGGTATAAGCGTCCTATGCTTGCAGCGGGCATGGCTGTGTTCATGTTTGCCCTTGCCGGAATCCCGCCGACAGCAGGTTTCTTTGCCAAATTTTACGTCTTTCGTGCGGCTATCGATGCTGGCTTAACAGGTTTGGCAGTTATTGGGGCGCTTAATGCAGTCGTGAGCGTGTATTATTACCTGCGGGTCGTACTCCACATGTACATGCGTGAACCAGAGACAGATTTCTCACTTTTTGAATTCAGACTATCGGATTCCACAGCCCTCACCCTCTGCGTCATCGGCATCTTCATCCTCGGCATCTTACCATCCATCTTCCTCGGACTTGCTTCGGTGGAGTTGTTTTGAAAAAAACAGTACAGGATCAGTATTTTACTTCTGTTTCTTAGATTTCATATAGTATATAAAATCCTTCAAAAATATTCTCCTCCAATGCGTTCCTAAAAGCTCGTAAGGTACATTTTTTACATCTATCCTGATGAGATTTTCTCTCGTACGGCGTGAAGGGTCGGTAGCATTAACACCTTCCTCTAATCCGATTTTTTTTAGTAAACATAAAAAACCTTCAAGTAGTTCAGTTGCATTATGAGGCAGACTAATTCCCATCCTGAGCAAGTTGTAAACTCGTTTTCCCTTTATTGTTTTATAGATTCCATCGCTTACACTTATTCTGCTTTTTAAATCGCAATAGCCTTTTATGAATGATGAAATAATATTCTTGTTATCTGATTTTATAATAATATTTGGAATAAAAGGAATAACTTTGTTTCTAATTATTGGAATTTCAATATTTTTAATTCCTTCAAATATAATTGAATTTTTATCAAATTCAATTATGATCTGAAAGTGATAACCCTTAATATAATTTTTTATTACTTTATCCTTTGTATCTAAATGTTTTATTAGAAGATTAAGGATTTCGCAAATTCTATCAACATCTTTCTTATGCGCGTCATATTGAGAAATTTTGTAATCGCTAATATCAGGATTGTAATAATATCCCTCATATTCCTTTCCTTTGTTCGCTATACCTCTATACAAATCTATTATTAGTTTTCTTTTCTTGAAGTCTATTGTACTATTACCACTAATTAGCCCCAAAAGATAGGCAAATTCTTCATTTAAAATAACTTTTTTGGACTCAATGATATTTTCTGCTTCATCTTTTATTTTTTTTCTAAGTATCTGAAGTTTTTTATTTTTATTCTCGGTTTCCTTCAAATTTCTGGTAAATACTTGTCCATAAACATCTAAAAGATCGCCGTGATTTAATACATTTATAGAATAATATGCTGTCCATAATTCATTGAAAAACTCGTAGAATTGAGAAAATAAAACATCTTTTTGACCATATATGCTTAAATTGCATTCTATATTAAGTTTAATTCCTCCTAAAGTGAAATTAGATGATCCAATTATTACTCGATAGAGTTCATTATTACAAAATAGGTAAAATTTAGGATGATAGTGTCCATGAAAATCATCACGTTCATTTTCAGGTTTGATATAAATTTTACATTCAGAATCGCCGGGAATTGTTGCGATTTCCTCTATTAATCTTTTATCTGTTATAAATTCCTCAATATCGAAAAGTGCCCTTAATTTGCCATTCTTTCGCAAGAATAATTCAAAATGTTCTCTTAATAACTCAAATGCGTGATAAGAAGCATAAGCAACTCCAAAATATACACTATCTGCCCATCCCAAAGCTTCTTGAATAACTTTAAAAAAACTCTCATCAGAATTTTTAAGGATGTCTATTTGCATTTTTTAAACAAAAGTATGAATTCATGAATTTTGTTGATTCTAAATACAAAGGGGTAACCTAATGGACGAAGATTGTTATATTCTTGTCTTCTATCCCAAATAATTATATCATCTAAAACAAATCCTATATTTGACATAAAAGCAATTGTGTCAACATGGAATGGATAAAATTTGTCTTTTTTCCGTAAATCCATAAGTATTATACAACAGAATCCATTACTTTTTGTTACATTATAAACTTGCAAGAATACATTTTTTAAAGTATTTAAAAAATTATCATATGATTTTATATTCCCTATATCAGAATCAAAATTACTGTATTTTTTTATCTCTTTGTAATCCGCAGTTCTTTTTTGGTTAAGTATATCCCAATAAGGCGGTGAAGTAATTGTTAGTTGTACTGAATTTTCCTCTATCCATTTAGACAGTTCTCTGGCATCTCCTTTAATCAAATCAGGTTCATATTTTTTATCATCAAATAGATTTAATTCAATAGTTCTCTGTTTATAAAGTTTTATAAATTCATCCGATAGTTCGATTCCTTTACTGTATCTTTTCAAATTCTTAGCCGCAATAAGCGTTGAACCGCTTCCTGCAAAAGGATCAAAAATAAGGTCGTTTTTATGACTATAAATTGATATAATTCTTTCAGGTAACATACTGGGAAAAATTGCAGGATGAGCTAATCCATTTTCTTCAACTGATTTGCGAATATCCGACCAAATAGAAATTGAATATTGTAACCAAGTTTTTCCGTTTAAATCAATCTTATTTTTCAAAAAGAAGCGCCCTTACAAAATTGGAATAATTTTAAATGTTAAATTTAAAACAAAATAGTAAAATATTATTAACAATACAAGTATATAAACTATGATATAGCCAATTATGGGAAATATTTTTATTTGATTAAAATAAAATTAAGTTTTTTAATTATTCCAAAATTCATGCTGTGCCATATTTGTGAAAAGATCCTGAAATAAATTCAGGATGACAGCAGGGGTGTCACGCGCAAAACCGTTTGTGGGCGTAATTATTGCAGCAAATATAATAGTAACAATGATTAGCGGAACAAATAGGACTATTTTTTAATTATTTAAGCTAAAAACCATGTGGCTAAAACCTAGCTGAAAATCAAATTTATTTCCCCGCGGGTTCGATATGAATTATGACCTGCGCTTTCTGGAATTCGCAGCAGATTTCCTGTTCGATTAGAAGGGTAATTTCGTGGGCACCGCCGATAGTCATTTCCGGCTCGACAATCATGTTGAAATGCACTTCCTGCTGATTCTGAAGAAAGTGAAACTCCATAGATTCAATAGCGATGTATCGGTCGGCATATTTGTCAAGGATTTTTTGAACGCAGTCTTTGAACTGTTTTTCCTGCATTGTAATATCTGTAGTATCTACATCCGCGGTGATGTCGACTCCCTGTATAGATGGGATATTTTTCTGAATATATTCTTCTAACTGCCGCAAATCACTCACACCGTCAAAAGCTTGAATGTATGGTCCAACCCTTACTTTGAGATTTACCTGGTACTTGCTGCCCATCCGTCTGCCTATAGCTTTAACGAGCTGATATTCAGGATTCCATTCTGCAATGACCGCCCCGATTTTTTTATGCAGTTGTTCCGGCATTTGTACATCAATTAAATCCTGAAACGAGTCTCTGGAAATTTCAAACGACGTTTTGATAATAAAAAGGGCAACAATGATAGCGGCGATGGGGTCAAGGATTGGATAGCCATAAATTGCGAATAATAAGCCGAAAAATACACCGGACAGGCGGTACATGTCAGCCTTGTGGTCGGAAGCACTTGCGCGGATGGACGGGCTGTTCAGTTGTATACTTGCTTTTAAAGTATAGCGGTAAAGTCCTGCTTTTATGGCAATAGATACCGCAACACC
>Ga0114930_10004397_pt1 | contig 11928 bp, 4 predicted proteins | sample AnhtaG_FD_87300 | JGI IMG/M metagenome (GOLD analysis project Ga0114930, IMG submission 87300) | Deep subsurface microbial communities from Anholt, Denmark to uncover new lineages of life (NeLLi) - Anholt_01485 metaG | ecosystem: Environmental > Aquatic > Marine > Oceanic > Sediment | place... | reverse complement strand
CTCGGGGTCGATGACGGTGATGTAGCCCTGGCGCGTCAGGGTCTCGGTGCCGAAGTCCGACGTCACCGTCAACGAGACCGTGTAGGATCCCGCCGTTCCGTAGACATGCGTCGGGTGCTGCTCGGTGCTGGTCGCGTCGTCGCCAAATTCCCACACCCACGCCGAGATCGGCGACCCGCCGCCGGTAGACCGGTCTTCAAAGGCCACGGTCAGCGGTGTCGTGCCGAACAGAGGCGACGCCGTGAACGCGGGCACGAGCCCCGCGTCTACGGTGTTCGCCACCGTGTTCGTGGCAATCGGCGGGTTCGTGTCGAACCTGATGACCGCTGCGTTGGTGACCTCGGTCGGCTGGGAGATCGTGGCCCTGGGCGTCACCACGAACGACACGTGGCCTTCCCCGCGCCGCGTGGCGTCGTTCGGCGGCAGGAACCCCGCGTCCGGGTCCGCAGGCAGTCGGCCCGTGTCCGGGTCCAGCGTCCGCAGCGTCCAGGTGACCTCGCCGGTGACGTAGCTGATCTCGACCCAGATCGCGACCCACCACAGCTTGTCCACCTCCGGGCGGTAGTCGGGCACGGTCACGCGTGTCGTGAACGCTGCGGTATCCGCTGGCGGCGTGATCACCCGGTCGCCCCACGCGATCTCGACCAGGCGGAAGGTATCCCAATCCAAGTCCGGATCGAGGTGATCGGAGACGACGACTTCCTGGGCCGGGGCCGTGGCACTGGCCAGGTTCTCGAAGTAGACCGTGTAAGGCAGGGGCTCGTCGCTGGGCACAAGCCGCTGCGGGCCCAGGCCCTCGGGGCCCGTCTTCTCGTTCGGGTCAACCGGCGCAACCACCTCCGACTCCGCGTCGCCGGCCCACTCGACGGGGACGTCGCCTTCGCCTCGGACGGGGCAGAACTCGACCCCGGGGGTGTAGGCGCCATCGCACAGCGCCCACCCGTCGAAGCCCGGCTGCCAGATGCGGGTGGATTCGAGGCCGAGCGTCAACCACCCATTGTCGCATCCAGGTTCGGGTGCGGCCAGTTGGCCCAATAGGCAGGCGAGCGCGCCCGGACCTGTGACGGTATCGAGCGGCAGACCAGCCAGACGCACCTGGACCTCGGCCACGTGGCCGAACGTGAAGGCGCAGGGCCAGGCCTCGAGGAGGTTCATGGCGTGCAGCGACACGCTGCCGTCGGCGAAGGTCGGCGCGTAGAGCGGCGCGGCCGTCCCCCAACGGCTGGGTGGATCCAGGATGACGGCGCGGCCTTGGTCTTCGTGGCGGGCCGCTACGACCCGATTGACCGTGTTGCCGAAACCGTGGCCGACGAAGGTCGCGTTGCTCCAGTCGAAGCCGGCGCCGAGGATGCCGGTGAGCAGTTGGTCGGCCCGTTCCCCGACCGCCGGAATCCTCGGGGCCACGTTGGGCGGCCACGGCGCGTTGGCCGCGCCTTCCCAGTCGATCCACAGCACGTTGCAGTCCGGGCAATGGCCCGCGATGGCCACGCCCAGATCGCTGATCCACGCCTCGTGCGGCGAGGAGTTCCAGCCGTGGGTCAGCACATACGTGCACGTGCGATCCGGGTGGTAGGACCACGAGCCGACGGTGACTTCCATGGCCGCGCCGCCGGGGGCATTGGCCTTCTCGGGGCAGATCGCCGCCATGCCCAGCCCGTAGCGCAACGCCTCGGCGAAATCGACAAGCTGGTCAAACGGCCCGTCCACGCCCGTGGCCAGTTCCGACAATCTATCGAGCACTTCGGCCCACGTGAGGCCCAACGCCGCCGTGGCCTCGTTCCAGTAGGGCGTCCACTCGAGCGTCTCGTAGAAGGCCGGCGCCACAAACGCCTCGAGCCCCGCCCACGCGACCGCGGCATCCGACGCCCTAAGGGCCGACAGGTCGAAATGGACCTTGCCCTCGGAAGGGGCCTCGAAGGTCACCGGAATCCGCTGCGGCTGGCGTGGGGGCAGGATGCCGGCCGGCGTCTGGGCGGCGACCCCGAGCAGGGTCAACTGCTCGATGCTGGTCCGGCCGGTACCCTCGAGACGCATAGGGACGGATCGGTTGTTTGTGAGCCGGAACACGGGCGGCAACATGTCGGCGTCGCCGATGTTCGTGTATTCCACGAAAAGGTTGTAGGTCCGCCCGGGGCGCACCCGGGGCGGGGCGTCTACCCGAGCCACGAGCACGGGGCCAATGCCGCTTCTGATCTCGAACGCCTCCTCGAGCCGCCCCCCATACATGTCGGGCCAGAGAACGACCAGGTCCGCAAACTGCGGCGACAGCCCGCGCAAGTCCAGCGACACGGCCAGGGACACGGCATCCCACTCGAGCGGGGCCGCGTCCGTCAGAATCGCGTCCCCTTCGCCGCGCAATTGGACCTGCAGGCCGTCGTCAAACCCGAGCCCCTCGAGCCGCAGCGTGACAAAGCCCACGTTGCCCCCCGTGCGCTGGCTCAGGTCCGACATATACCGCGGGGCCGAGAAGCACTTGATGCGGAACTCGCCCCACGCCGGCTCGCCGCCCCAGTCCCAGTAGAACGCACTGAAGTAGTAGGTCCCGGCTTGGGCGTTGGGAATGAGCAGTTCGTGGCCGCCGTAGAAGGCCGGCGCCGTGGCGATCCAGTCATAGTCGCTCGTGCCCCACGTGGGCAACTCCCCTCGCCGCCCGAGGAGGACCCATTCTCCCGACCCGGCCGTCGGCGTCATGCGCACCGCGATGTTGCCTTCCTGGGCCGGGCCCAGGTGGAGTTCAAAGTCGCGGTACTGAAACGCCGGGACGGCCAGTTGCAGGGCGCCGGCGTTCAGGGCGATGGGCAGCGGTGTGCGCGTCTGCGGAAATACCTGTGGGTTGAGTGCGGCCGCCACGTAGAGGTCGGGGTCCATGGCGTAGTATTGGTACTCTTGCCAGTTCGTGAACCCGTCGCCGTCCGCGTCCCCGTTCTTCCTGAAGTACTGCGGCAGGCTCATGTACTCGCTCGGGTCCATGTAGTCCACCAGACACAGGTCCCGCGCGATGTACATCCCCGCCTCGCACAGCCCCACGTTCCCCCTAACCGACAAGAACGTGGGCCGCAACTCGTGCGCTTGCCCGCCGCCAAGGATCATCACGCCGATACCGATCTGCGGCAAGCCGCTGGCCCAGAGCCAGGGGTGGCTCCAGTTCGGCCCCACGTCGGCGAGGTACTGCGCGTTATTGTGGTGCCACGCTTGCACCACCAGCGCGTGGGACAGGCCGTTGGGCAGGCTGAACGTCGGATCCTTGAGGACCACCTCGAGCAGCTTCAACTCGGCTTCGCAGTCCCCCATCCCGTTCCCGCCAACGCTGTACGTAGCCGGGGTCGTGTCGAGGTTCACCCATGAAGAACCGTTGCAGTCGCCCGTCAGAAACAACCCCACCAAGTCATCGATATCGAACCACGGCAAGCCCACCAGGGGCGTCTCCCGGGCAAGGTCGAAGAACCCGCAGAACGTCTCCCACGGCCGCAGCGGCGATTCCGCCCAGGCGCCCCCCGCCGCCAGCACGCCAACAACTGCCAACGTCAATACCTTCACAGAAAAACGTGATGATCGCATGATGTCTCCACCCTTTCTCACATCGACGCGCAAATACATCTATGATCGCAAACAAAGCAATGGTGCTTGTACGGCCACTCGGGAGTGGCGGCATCCGAGCATGCCGGCCTGGTACAAGCACGAAAGGAAGGAAACCGTCCCGATCTCAACAGTATACTCGGCACAACAAGCCCCCTCGCCCGCCTTTGCGGGCCCGCGTCGGCATAACGTTCATCGCCGACCCGCGCGACCGTGGACGGCCCTTCGCCAACCTGTTGACAGTCTATCAGCGCGCGTAGTTATCTGTCAACAGCTAACTTACGAAGGGCGGGGAACATAGGGATAGACTACAGGTTAAATGGGTTTCTCGTGTTTCTCTCGGTAGACTATGGGGGCATGAGTCGCGTACCACGCATAGTGGTACCGCGTCTTGCGCATCATGTGACCCAACGCGGCAATCGCCGGACGGATGTGTTTGAGACGGACGCGGAGTACGAGGCGTATCTTCTCTTCTTGAAGCAGCACGCGGACAAGCCCGTGCACGATGTCCCTGCGCTTCATCGGCATTCCTTGATGACGTTGAACGCGATTGCGAAGCTCGTCGATGAGCATCGCGAAGCATTCTTGGAGACGTGGTATGAGTTCTTTGACCGCTGAGATACAGGACGCTCGCGCTCAAGCTGTGACGGTCAGTGAGGACGCGCTGTCCGTGGATCTCGTGGATGGCCGGACCATCATCGTGCCCCTGCTCTGGTACCCTCGTCTGTGGCATGGTACACCTCAAGAGCGCAAGCGTTTCGAGATCGTTGGGGATGGGGCGTATCTCCATTGGCCGGACCTGGACGAGGACTTGACGGTCGCTGGTCTGATGGCCGGTCGCCGCTCGGGCGAGGGTCCTCAATCCCTGAAAAAATGGCTGGATGCCCGCAGGTCTCAAGCCAATAGGCCGGGGTGACGAAGCGCCGATGCCCGCCTAACGGATTCCCGAACATCATTTTCGAGGCGTCATACACACCGTAGTCTGTCCCTAGGTTTCCCCTGAAGCAGTACGCGGACAAGCCCGTACGCCATGTCCCTGCGCTTCATCGCCATTTCTTGATGAGGTTCAACGCCTCCTGCAACGAACCCTTCGCCCAAAGAAAGCCGGAAGACCACGAAAGCACGGAAACTCGTAGTCGTTTCCCAAGATGAAGATGAAGAGGGGCAGGGAGAGTACAAGGGGGCTCGGGAGGGTCAGCGATCGGTGGCCAAGGGCGGGGTGATCGACAGGGCAGTGATCTCGGCGCGGTCTTCGGGGCTGAGCTTGATGTCGAGGCATTGGATGGTGTCGTTGAATTGCTCGATGCTGCGTGCGCCGAGAATGGTGGAGGTGACCGCGGCATGGCTCGCCACCCAGGCGGCAGCGAGGGCCGCGGGCGAGAGGCCCTTGTCGTCGGCGTATCTCACGAAACGCTCCGCCACCTCCCAGTACTGGGGGTCCTGATAGCGCTTCTGGTACATGTCGCTCTGCTCGAGCCGGCCGGTCTCGCCGCGGTGATATTTGCCGGTGAGGAGGCCGGCGGCGAGGGGGTTGTAGGGACATACGGCGAGACCCTCGGACTGGGCCAGGGGCAGGAGCTCGACCTCGACCTGGCGTTTGACGAGGTTGTACATGGGCTGGAGGCACACGACGGGCGCGAGGTGCTTGGCCTGGGCGAGGGCAATGGCCTTCATGGTCTGCCAGCCGGCGAAGTTGGAGACGCCGCAGTAGATGACTTTGCCCTGCTCGACGAGGGTGTTGACCGCGGCAAGGCTCTGGTCGAGGGCGGTCTGGTCGTCCCACTGGTGCAGGTAGAGGACGTCGAGCCAGTCGGTGTCGAGGCGTCGGAGGGTCTTCTCGACGGCGAGGAGGATGTTGCGGCGTGAGCTGCCCCAGTCGTTGGGGCCGTCGCCCATGGGTGAATGGACCTTGGAGGCCAGGATGACGTGTTGGCGTCGTCCTTGTAGCCAGCGGCCGACGATCTCTTCGGCGAGGCCGTTGTTGTACACGTTGGCGGTGTCAAGGAAGTTGATGCCGAGGTCGTAGGCGCGGTCCATGATGGCGCCGGCCGTGGCCTCGTCGGCCTCGTTGCCGAAGGTCATGGTCCCGAGACAGTACGGGGAAACGCGCATACCCGTGGAACCGAAGGGGACATAGTCCATGGTTTGGCCTTTCCGATCACGTGAGCGGTTGGAAACGGCGCGTATTGTAGTCCTTCCTGGCGGTCGAATCACGCGGGGGCCGAACACACAAAGGGCCGCGGCGCTTCGGCGGGTTGCCGAAGGCCGCGGCCCTGAAAGGCTGCGTTACGTCACGTTGCGTTGAGGATGTACAGCACGACCTTCTGGATGTCGACGGCGTCGATGGCGCCGTTGCCGTCAACGTCCGCGGGCAACAGGTCGTCGGCCAATCCGAGCGCGTGGTTGATGGCGCGCTGGAGGTCGGCGGCGGTCACCGCGCCGTCACAGTCCACGTCCTCGGGGTCGACGAGCACTTCGCCGTCGGGACCCACGGAAAGCACCGCCACCAACTCGGCGCGGCTGATGGACCAGTTGTGGTCCGCGTCGATCAGGGCCAGCAGCTCGGCCGGCGCATCGGGGAACACGGCCGCGATCTCGGCGTAGTCCAGTTCGCCGTTGCGGTTGGTGTCGGCCCGGATTAGGTTGCGCAGGAGGGCCCGGCGCAAGGCCAGGTCATCCGGGATGGGCGTGGTGGCGAGGTCGTCGGGGCTGAGCACGCCGTCCCCGTTACGGTCGAGTTGGGCGAACTCGTCCGGCGTCATCTCGGGCTCGACGGCCTGGACTTCCTCGAGGGTAGCGGCGCCGTCACCGTCTGCGTCGGCCCGGCGGATGAGGTCGAGCAGGGCCTCGCGTGGATCCGGGGGCGGGGGCTCGGGCAGGTCGTCGGGGGTGATGACCCCGTCGCCGTTGCGGTCGAGCCGCTCGAACTGCTCGGGCGTCAAGTCGGGCGCGACGGCCTGGAGTTCGTCGAAGGTCACGACCCCGTCGCCATCGGCATCGGCCTCGTGGAGCAGGCGGATAAGACGTGCGATTGGATCGGGCAGTGGCAGGTCGTCGAGGGTCAGCAGGCCGTCGCCGTTTCGGTCCAGCCGCACGAACTGCTCCTCAGAGGCGCCGGGCCGCCACGCCAGGAACTCGTCGAGCATGACCACGCCGTCGCCGTCACCGTCCGCCTCGTCAAGGATGCGGAGCAGGCTGTGGATCGGGTCCAGCTCGCCGTTGGGGAGGTCTTCGCGCGACAGCACGCCGTCCCCGTTGGCGTCGAGCTCGTCGAACTCGTCCTCGCCAAGCTCGGGCCTGGCGGCGAGGAACTCCTCGAGCGTGACCACGCCGTCCCCGTCCGCGTCGGCCTCTCGGAGCAGGCGCAGGAGTTGTTCCCGGGGTCCGGGCGGCGGCCCCGGCTCGAGGTCGTCGAAGCTGAGCACGCCGTCCCCGTTGCGGTCAAGTCGCTCGAAGGCCTCGGCCGGGAAGTCCGGATCGAGCGCCTGGGCTTCCTCGAGTGTCACCACGCCGTCGCCGTTGGCGTCGGCCTCGTGGAGCAGGTGAAGGAGCACGTCGATGGGACCGTTCGGCGGCAGTGGCAGGTCGTCCACGGTCAGCACGCCGTCGCCGTTGGTGTCGAGCATTCCGAGTAGATCGCCGGAGAAATCGGCCAGCACGGCCAAGGCCTCATCGAAGGTAACCACGCCGTCGCCGTCAGTGTCGGCGGTCTCGATCAGCCACCCGAGCAGGGCGACCCAGTTGTCCCACGGCGGCAACGGCCACGGATCCGGCGGCTGGGGTTCGAACTCGAGGTCCTCGGGGCTGAGCAGGCCGTCTCCGTTCTGATCCAGACACGCGAAGGACTCTTCGTTGACGATGGGCGCCACGGCCCGTGCTTCATCGAGCGACAAGGCGCCGTCGCCGTCCCCGTCAGCGGGAACCAGGATCTCTACCAGCGCGTCGACGTCCAGCATGTCGACGAACACGGACCATATCGCCGGCCCGACCCCAGGCACCAGCGCCGGCAGGATCACCGGGTCGTCGAAGCATAGGGCGTCCTCGCCGAAGATCGCCCAGATGGGCTCGAGGTCAGGCCGGGAGAAGACGGCCGCGGCCTCATCGAGCGTCAGACAGCCGTCGCCGTCCCCGTTCCAATCCAGCACCTGCATCAGGGCCACGAGCATCGTGACCGGGTCGCAGGGATCGGTGGGCGGAGGCGGAGGCGGTGGCGGTGGCGGCCCGATGATGACCAGGTCGCCCTCACTCAACAAGCCGTCGCCGTTGATATCGAGCGCGCCGAACATCTCGGGCGTCAGCAGCGGCAGGAACGCCACCGCCTCGTCGAGGTCGAGCGCGCCGTCGCCGTCCTGGTCCCCGAGCATGAGGACCATGTCGACGACCATCCCGATCAGATCCATGTCGAGCCCGATCAAGTCGTCCAGGCACACGGGCCCGGGCTCGATCAGGAACGCGATGTCTCCCAGGGCGGGGATAGCCGCGGTGGCCTCGTCGAACGAGATGCACCCGTCATCGTTCAGGTCGATCTGGTCGAAGATGTTCAACAACACCGCGATGGGATCGCGGCTTGGCGGCGGTGGCGGCGGAATGATGATCGGGAGGTCGTCCGCGCTCAGCACCCCATCGCCGTTGAGATCGAGCACCGCGAACATCTCCGGCGTCAGCAGCGGCAGGAACGCCAGCGCTTCGTCCAGGTCGAGCCCGCCGTCACCGTCCAGATCCCCGAGCATGAACACCATGTCCACCAGTTGGCGGATGAGTTCCATGTCGAAGCCCATCAGGTCGTCGAGACAGACCGGCCCCGGCCACACCGTGCAGTCGAGGCCGGCGCAGTCGATCGTCCCGAGGATCGGTATGGCCTGCTCGGCTTCGTGATTGTCGATGCAGCCGTCATCGTCTAGGTCGATCTGGTCGAAGATGTTCAACAACACCGCGATGGGATCGCCGCTTGGCGGTGGGGGCGGCGGCGGAATGATGACGAATCCGAGGTCCGCCTCGGACAGTACGCCGTCGCCGTCCTGGTCCAGGTACGCGAAGATTTCGGGCGTGATGCCCGGAATAGCGGCCTGGGCTTCCTCGAGCGAGATCGCGCCGTCTGCGTTCGGGTCCACCAAGGCGAGCACGGCAAGCGCAATGGCGGCGATGTCGTCGGACCCGATGGCCGTAACGTCATCGATACACACCCGACCGTCTCCATCTTGGTCGAGCAGGCCGAAGAGGGCCTCGGGCAGATCGGGCACCAGGGCGCGCGCTTCGTCGAGAGACAGGCACATGTCGCCGTTCGCGTCCGCCCCCAGAAACAGCTCGATAAGCTGCTGGATGGGATCGCCGGTTGGCGGTGGCGGCGGTGGCGGCGGCGGAATGATAACGAATCCGAGGTCCGCCTCGGACAGCACCCCGTCGCCGTCCTGGTCCAGGTACGCGAAGATTTCGGGCGTGATGCCCGGAATAACGGCCTGGGCTTCCTCGAGCGAGATGACGCCGTCTGCGTTCGGGTCCACCAGGGCCAGCACGGCGACCGCAATTGCGGCGATGTCGTCGGACCCGATGGCCGTAACGTCATCGATACACACCCGACCGTCTCCATCTTGGTCGAGCAGGTCGAAGAGGGCCTCGGGCAGATCGGGCACCAGGGTGCGCGCTTCGTCGAGAGACAGGCACATGTCGCCGTTCGCGTCCGCCCCGAGAAACAGCTCGATGAGCTGCTGGATGGGGTCGCCGGACGGTGGCGGGGGTGGGGGAGGCGGCGGGACGGTGCCATCGAAATCGGCCGCGCTGATCACGCCGTCGCCGTTCTGGTCGGCCAACGCGAAGATCTCGGGCGTCATCACGGGGATCAGGGCCAGGGCCTCGTCAAAGGTGACGGCGCCGTCGCTGTCCGCGTCGGCAAGCTCGATCGCGGCCAAGGCGACCGCCTCGAGAACACTTGGGTCCAGCATCATCGCGTCCTCGAGGCAGATGGCGCCGTCGCCATCCTCGTCAAGCATCGCGAAGATCGCTTCGGGCAACTCGGGAATGAGGGTCCGCGCCTCATCGAGGGACAGGCACATGTCGCCGTTCGCGTCCGCCTCCAGGAACAGCTCGATAAGCTGCTGGATGGGGTCGCCTGACGGCGGCGGGGGTGGAGGCGGCGGTGGCGGAAGAATGATATAGGGGATGTCGTCCGCACTGATAACGCCGTCGCCGTTGAGATCGGCCAAGGCGAAGATGTCGGGCATGATGAGGGGCGAGAAGGCCTGCGCTTCGGCCAAGCTCACGGCGCCGTCGCCGTCCGCATCGGCCGCCGCGATGACCGCCAGGGCGATGTCCTCGAGGTCGGCCACGGTGAGCGCGGCGACTTCGTCGAGAGTGACCTCGCCGTCTGCGCCCGTGTCGAGCATGGCGAAGAGTTCAGGGGTCAGTCCCGGGAGAAGGCCTCCGGCCTCGCCAAGCGATATCCCGCCGCTGCCGTCCGAATCCAGCAACGACAACACGATGGGCCAAATGTCTGCCAAGTCGCCCGGGTCAATAGGCGGATCGGGAGGGTCCGGAGGGTCCGGCGGGTCGCCGTTGACATCCGCCATGGAGACCACGCCGTCGCCATTCACGTCGAGGATGGCCATCTGGTCCGCGCTCATGTTGGGGAACAAGAGCAGGAACTCATCGAAGGCAACCGCGCCGTCCCCGTCATCATCTCCAAAGTCAACCAGGTACTCGTAGACTTCCTCTCTGGAGATAAGCGGCGAATTGACGAAGTCGACCAGACACACCAAACCGTCCCCGTCGGTATCGAACAGCATAAACAGGGCGGGATCAATGAGGCCGCCCAGCAGGGCCTGGACCTCATCCAGGCTGAGACAGCCGTCACCGTCGGCATCGGCTACCAGGACCAGATCCAGGATGGCCTCTGGCGGCAATGGGAACTGCGCCTCGGCCGTGACGCACAACAAGGTGGCCACCGTGAGAACCACGGCAAATGGGAGCTTAACCTTCGTCATGACTTTCCCTCCTCGACTTGACACACGGATCTTCTCATTCGAACCCCACGACATTCCCTCACAATTCAAAGTATAGCACACCCTAGGCCTTCTCACCACACATAATGTCACGACCCCGCCGTTTCCTTCGCGGACGTGTGGCATTCTTGCAGACCTGCTCCTGAAACCATAAGACACGCGGCGGCGCAAAACGAGGAAGTAGATGCCTCGTACCGGGCGCGCGGCGCTACCGGGCGCGCGCGACGATCACGGTTGTCGTATCGGGACGGATGGACTTGGCGTCTCGCGACACGTTGGAGCCCCTCATCGCCGCGCCACCTCGTCGAACAAGGCCGTCATGTCCCCGACCAGTCTGTCCAGCGAAAACAGGGCGTGGGCGCGCCGACGCGCATGTTCCCCCATGACGCGGGCACGCCCCCGGTCGCTGAGCAACCCGGTGACCTTCGCGGCGAGGGCCACGGGGTCGTTGGGGGGCACCAGCCAACCGGTGTCGCCGTCGGCAACGGTGTCGAGGGGGCCCCCGGCGGCCGTGGCCACGACCGGGACCCCGGCGGCCATGGCCTCGACCACGGTGCGGCCAAAGGGCTCGGGGGTGGCGCTGGGCAACACAAGCACGTCCGAGGCGGCAAGCACGGCGGGCACGTCCTTGCGCGGGCCCGTGAATACGACGCGGCCCTCGACGCCCAGCTCGCGGCACCGCGCCCGGAGCCCGGGTTCGTACTCGGGCTTCTTGGCCGCGGGCGCGCCGACGATCAGCACGTGCGCGTTGGGATGGGCCTCGATGATGGCGGGGACGGCCTCGACGAACACATGCTGGCCTTTCCAGGGCTCGACGCGGCCTATGGTCGTGACCACGGGTGCGCCCGCCTCGATGCCCAGTTCGGCGCGGACGGCCCCAGGGTCGGGCAGCGTCTCGTAATCCGATAGGTCGATGCCGTTGGGCACGAGCCGCACCCGCTCGGCCCCGACCGCCATGGTGTCGGCGACGGCCCTCGAGATGGCGACGGCCCGGGTCGCCAGCAGCGCCTGGAGTCTGAGAATCCAGGCCACGGCGCGCGAATCCGGCAGGATCTCGCGCACGTGCCACACGAGCGGCCGCCGTGCCAGCCGCGCCGCAACCGCCCCCACCACGTTGTACAGGGTGTTGACGTGCACGACGTCGGCATCGGCCTTGCTGATGACGCGTGCGACGCGGAACGCGGACGGCCAGAACCGCAGCAGGTAGCGGCCGACGGCGCCACGCGGGGACTCGAGCGGCAACTCGAACGCATCGACGCCGGCGGCGCGGTAGGCGGCCGCCAACGGGTCGCCGCTCTTGAGGATCATGACCGGGGTGAACCGGTCGCGCGGCAGATGGGTGGCGAGGTCAAAGAGG
>Ga0114930_10004396_pt1 | contig 11928 bp, 9 predicted proteins | sample AnhtaG_FD_87300 | JGI IMG/M metagenome (GOLD analysis project Ga0114930, IMG submission 87300) | Deep subsurface microbial communities from Anholt, Denmark to uncover new lineages of life (NeLLi) - Anholt_01485 metaG | ecosystem: Environmental > Aquatic > Marine > Oceanic > Sediment | place... | reverse complement strand
TACCGGGCAATATCTTCAAGCAGGGGAACGTCGGCGTCGTATCCCGCAGCGGGACCCTCACGTATGAGATAGTTGATGAGCTCACACGCGCCGGGCTCGGTCAGTCAACCTGCATCGGGATCGGCGGAGACCCCATCCTCGGCATGACCTTCATTGACGTACTCCCCCTCTTCGAGGAGGACGAAGACACCGATGCGGTTGTGATGGTTGGCGAGATCGGCGGATCGGATGAGGAACTCGCCGCCGAGTACATCAAGGGGATGAGCAAGCCGGTGATCGGCTTCGTTTCGGGGCGTACAGCGCCGCCCGGGAAGCGGATGGGCCACGCAGGCGCGATAATCTCCGGCAAGAGCGGGACCGCTCAGGCGAAGGTGGAGGCTCTGACCGCCGCAGGCGTCCCGATCGCCGACACCACCCACGAGATACCCGACCTGGTCAAAGCCGCGCTGGCCTAGCAACCTCCGGCCCGGCCCAACACATCATCTAGGCGATGGTTCCGCATTCCCACGGTAGGGGCCGCCCTTGTGGCGGCCCGAATGCGTTCTGCTCGGCTGATCGGACTGCAGGTAGAGAGCCGCGAACCGAGCCGGCATTCATCGACCTCACGCAGAGAGACAGTGCAATCCCGCATGCCGATGATCGCTGTATCCGGCCTGTTACTCCCCCGGCATATGTGATATAATGACGTGTTTTCGCCTCGCGAACGCGGGCGCACAACCGGGGAGGGCTTTAGGTGCAGAACAATTACGCCTATATTGCGCTGTTTGCGATCGTCGGCGTTGCCTTCACGGTTGTGACGATGTGGATGTCCTGGGCGATCCGGCCCACGCACAGAGCCGTCGGAGCCAAAACGGAGTCCTACGAGTGCGGTGAAGTCCCGGTCGGCAATGCGTGGAAGCAGTTCCGCGTCGGTTACTACATATTCGCGCTGGTGTTCGTCATCTTCGACGTGGAGGCGATCTTTATTTTCCCGTGGGCGCACGTGCTGAGAGACCTCGACCGGATGGGCCTTGGGCTCTTTGCGTTCGTCGAGATGATGGTCTTCATAGCCATTCTCCTGGTGGGCCTGCTTTACGCATGGCACAAGGGGGTCTTGAGATGGGAGTAGCCGAGAGGTTGCCCGAAGGAAGCGTGATCACCACCTCCCTGGACACAGTGTTGAACTGGGCGCGGACCTCATCGCTCTGGTACATGCTGTTCGGGATCGCCTGCTGCGCGATCGAGCTGATGGCGACCGGCGCGGCCCGGTACGACTTCGACCGCTTCGGTATGCTGTTCCGTGCATCTCCGAGGCAGAGCGACCTGATGATCGTCGCCGGCACTGTCACAAAGAAGATGGCTCCCAGAATCAAGCGACTTTACGAGCAGATGGCGGAGCCGAAGTACGTAATCGCGATGGGTGCCTGCGCCATCTCCGGCGGGCCATTCTACGATTCGTACAACGTAGTGCCCGGTATAGACGAGGTAATCCCTGTGGATGTGTACATTCCCGGCTGCCCGCCCAGGCCGGAAGCCCTTTTGAATGGCTGTCTTAAGCTTCATGAGAAAATTAAGAAGGAAAGCGTCGTCAGAAAGCGAAGTTGAGGGAAATGGCTAGTCCGGAGCAACTGGAGCAGGCTGTGCGCGGTCGGTTTCCCGATGTATGCCACGAGTCCCCTGAGATCTTCGGGATCCCCACGCTCTGGGTGGAGCCGGACGGGATTGTGGATATATGCGCCTTCCTGAAGGAGGATCCGGCGCTCAGGTTCGACTACCTGATGTCCCTCACTGCCGTGGACTGGTCCGACCGCTTCGACGTGGTTTACCACCTGTACTCCATTCCGCTGAAGCACTATATCACGCTCAAGCTAAAGGTGGACAGGCAAAGTCCGGCCGTTCCATCGGTCGTCTCCGTGTGGAAGGCGGCGGACTGGCAGGAGCGGGAAGTTTACGACATGTTCGGCATCTCCTTTGAGGGACATCCGGACCTGCGCAGGGTATTGCTCGAACCTGAGTGGGAAGGCTACCCGCTGAGGAAGGACTATGGAGAGAGTGCTGAGCCGGAACGCAAGAGCACATCGTAGGGTCCGCCGCAGGAGCGTGCGGGCTCCCGGAGGGCGGGCGACCGTGGAAGGCCGCCCGCGCAGAAGACAGTGATTCGGACGGAAGAAATACAAATAAACATGGGTCCCCAGCATCCCAGCACCCACGGGGTGCTTCGGATGATCCTCAGGTTGGACGGGGAGGTCGTCGTCGATGGCCAGCCGGACATCGGTTACCTCCATCGGGGCGTGGAGAAGCTGGCGGAGAACCGGACCTACGTTCAGTTTGTTACACTGACGGACCGGACGGACTACCTATCCGCCATGCTGAACAATGCCGTCTATGCAATGGCGGTCGAGAAGCTGATGAACATCGAGGTCCCCGAGAGGGCGGAGTTCATCCGGGTCATAATGATGGAGCTGAACCGGATCGCCAGTCACTTGGTATTCATCGGGGCCTTCAGCCTCGATCTGGGGGCGACCACGCCGTTCCTGTATGCCTTCCGTGAGCGCGAAGACATAATGGATCTGTTCGAGATGGTGTGCGGAGCGCGGCTGACCTACAGCTACATCCGCCCCGGCGGCGTCATGCGCGACCTTCCGGCCAGCTTCGACGAGAAGGCGCGCGCCTTCGTAAAGAAGATGCCCTCACGCCTGGATGAGATTGACGACCTTTTCAGCAAGAACGAGATAGTGCTGATCCGTGCGAGGGGCGTGGGAGTGATCTCTGCGGAAGATGCGGTGGATTATGCGCTGAGTGGTCCGAACCTTCGTGGCTCAGGCGTGCCCTTCGACCTCCGGAAGGATCAGCCCTATTCCGTGTACGACCGCATAAAGTTCGATGTGGTGACGCAGCCGACGTGCGACTGCCTCGGGCGTTACCTGGTCCGAACGGGTGAAATTCGGGAGAGCCTGAAGATCGTGGAGCAGGCGCTCGACATGCTCCCCGCGGGCGAGTACACGGCCAAGGTGCCGAGAGCCCTGAAGCCGCCCGCCGGCGAGGTATTCGTGCGGATCGAATCGTCACGAGGCGACCTTGGGGTTTATCTGGTAAGCGACGGAACTTCCGTAAAGCCGTACCGCCTGCACTGGCGGCCGCCGTCGTTCATCAACCTGGCCGCGGTTCGGCAGATGGTGAAGGGCTGGAAGGTCGCAGACGTAGTAGCGATACTGGGCAGCCTGGACATTGTGCTCGGTGAGGTGGACCGATAAGGAGGTGATGAGCTTTGGTATCTGCAAGACCGTTTTGGCTGGTGTTCATCATTGCTGTAATCATTGTTGTTCTTTGGGCGGACCTCCAAATCGTGGGAAAATGGCGAATCGGCGATGAGCTGATGGCCATGGGTATGGAGCAGTCGGATCTGGCGGACCTCGGCTTCTTGGCAAGGTGGCACATGCTGTACCAGGCCGACGAGTTGAAGGCCATTATCATCACCGCGGCGATGGTAGTCATGGGCATCCTGGTGGGCTTTCTCGTTGCGTCCGTCGCCTTTCGGCACGTTGTGCGCTTCGGCGACCGCCTCCACGAGATGAGCGCAGCAGACAAGGTCGCCGCCCTGCTCGGCTTGATCATCGGCCTCTTCCTCAGCGTCATCCTTCTCCAGTATATCAAAGACTGGGCCGCTGAGACCGGGCCCCTTGTGGGGGTGCTCACCACCGCCTTCATAGTTATCTTCTGCATCTGGGCCATGATGAGCATGAAAGACGAACTCAAATTCTACTTCCCAGGCCTGTCACGCGGGCCCGAGTACGCGGAGCGTGAGCTTCAGAAGCCGAAGATCCTCGATACGAACGTCATCATTGACGGCCGGATCGCAGATGTCTGTCGGACCAGCTTCTTGGAGGGGAAAATCTTCATACCGAGCTTCGTTCTCGAGGAACTCCAGCATATCGCCGACTCGAGCGATTCCCTCAGGCGTGCGAGAGGACGGAGAGGCCTTGATATCCTCAACCAGATGCGGAAAGAGCTCGACCTTGCCGTGAAAACCTATGAGCCGGTGGACGCCGACGACCCGGAGGAAGTCGATGCCAGGCTGGTTAAGCTTGCGAAGGAGCTGAAAGCCTGCATCGTCACCAACGACTTCAACCTCAACAAGGTGGCGGAACTCCAGGGTGTGACTGTTCTCAACGTCAACGAGCTGGCGAACGCCCTGAAGCCCGTCGTCCTACCCGGCGAGGAGATGACGGTGCCGATTATCAAGGAGGGGAAGGAGCCCAGCCAAGGCGTTGCGTACCTTGACGACGGGACGATGGTGGTGGTCGAGGGCGCCAAGCGGCACATCGGCCAGACCCTCGAAGTGGTCGTTACCAGCGTCCTCCAGACTGTTGCCGGGAAGATGATCTTCGCCAACATAAAGGCTGTCCAGGAAGAAGAGGATGACCGGATTGCCCGCAACGTCCGCAATTATTCCAGCTTCAGGCCGAGGAAGAAGAATAGGTGAGGCGTACAACAAGGCTTTTATCCCCATTGCCGGAAAGCCGCTGATTGTCCATACCCTCACCCCTTTTGAGAAGTGTGAGGCAGTAGATGAAATCGTGCTGGTTGTCAACGAGCTCGAACTCCAGCACGCCGCTGATGTCGTGCGGGAATGTCGGTTCTCAAAGGTAAATTCCATCGTGGCCGGAGGGGAAGAGCGCCAGGACTCCGTGCGGAACGGCCTCCGGAGGGTTCGGCCGGAGGCCGAGATCGTCGCGATCCACGATGGCGCACGCCCCCTGGTAACGGAGGAGATTATCACGGCTGCCATCGAAGCTGCGCGGGAGAGCGGCGCCGCCCTCGCAGCCGTGCCTGTCACCGACACGATCAAGTCCTCCCTCGACGGGCGGTTTGTGACATCCACCCTGGAGCGGGAAAAGCTCTACGCCGTCCAGACGCCTCAGACCTTCTCCCGGCGGCTGATTGAGACTGCGTACGAGCGCGCGTATGCCGACCGCTATTTCGGCACGGACGACGCCTCGCTTGTGGAGCGCCTGGGTGAACCGGTGGCGATAGTCCGCGGCTCGTACGAAAACATCAAGGTCACGACGCCGCCCGATGTGGCGACCGCCGAAGCCATCATCGCGGCCCGCGGCGGAACGGGGAGGCCGGCCATGAGGGTGGGCCACGGGTACGACGTGCACCGATTCGGGCCCGGCCGGAAGCTTTTCCTGGGTGGGATCGAGTTCCCCGGCGAGGAGGGCCTGCTCGGTCACTCAGACGCGGACGTGCTGCTGCATGCGCTGATGGATGCCATCCTCGGAGCGGCGGGCGCGGGGGACATCGGAGGCCTGTTCCCCGACACCGATCCCGCGTACAAGAACGTCCGGAGCACCGTACTCATTCGCAGTGTCGTGGAACTCACCACAGAACTCGGCTGGCGGATCGGGAACGTGGACACGACGCTGGTCGCGGACCGGCCGCGTATCGCCTCACGCGTCGCTCGGATGCGCGAGACCATCGCCGAAGCCCTGGGCATTGCCCCGATGCAAGTTAACGTAAAGGCGTCTACCTCGGAGGGACTAGGGTTCGTCGGCGAGGGCCTCGGCATAGAATGCCACGCCGTAGCGATCCTCTATCCTGCCTGAACCCCAGAATACTCACCGCAACGACGCATGACATGCGAAGACAGGCATCGGGCAGGGAAATCGGTCGTTCTCGTCCGCAGTCAACCCTTCATGAGAACGTTTACGTTTCCGATAATAACGACGGGACGATTCCCCGGTCGGGGAGGTCGGGAGCTGCACTCGCGGTACGTATTACATCTCATCGGGATGGAGGACGACTCCACGTCATGAAGTTCAACGGCAGTCTTGAGTCGAGAATCTGTATTCTCACAGCCGGTCTGCTTTTCGCGCTGCTCCTGGCCGTAGGGCACGTGGAAATGTCCAGCCAGAAGGCGGCGCTTGTCGAAGAGAAAGTTGAGAAGTTCGAAGTACTGTCGAAGATCCTAGCGTTCTCGTATGCGCCGTTGGGGGAGGCCGGCGATCGTGCGATTTGCCGAGAGTTCACCGGCCGGATTATGGAAGCTGACAGGGATATATCCTATGTGATCATCACCGACTCGAAGGGAGATGTTATCGTCGCCGACAGCCGCGACGGGTCGGCGCCGAAACAGCGCGACGAGGGTTTCCTGAACGTGAAGAATGTGCTTGGGTTGTTCCGGCGGCTTGCACAGCCCGGCGGCGGCGAGTTTAACAGCATAAGCATCCCGACGACGGTCGGGCCATCCGAGAAGGGCACGGTTACAGTAGGCTTCTCATCGCGCTCGATCAATCTGGCCATCGAGGAATCGCAGAACCTGCTGCTCGCCACGTTTGCGGCGGCTTTCCTCATCGGACTGCTCGGCGCAATGTCCATGGCCAGAGCTATAACCCGGCCTCTGCGTGAATTGATCCATGGAGCGCACTCCGTGGAAAGCGGCGATCTGGACGTGACCGTCCCGGTTACCTCGCGTGATGAACTGGGCCGGCTTGCCAGCGGGTTCAACCGGATGGTCGCCGCCTTAAGGGAGAGCAGAGACAAGTTGGTCGAGCGCGCGAACACCGACGGTCTGACCAACCTGTGCAATCACCGGCATTTCCAGGAAAGGCTCGCCACGGAAATCAGCCGTTCGCAGAGGTTCGACCATTCGCTGTCCGTGATAATCCTGGACATCGACCAGTTCAAAGCGCTGAACGACACCCACGGGCACCCGGTGGGGGACATGGTGCTGCAAGAGATCGCGCAGCTTCTCGTCAGCGAGGTCAGGGATATTGACGTCGTCGCACGCTATGGAGGAGAGGAGTTCGGCCTGATACTCCCGGAGACGGCCGCTTCGGAGGCCATGATTGCCGCCGAGCGGCTACGCCTGGCAATTCAGCGGCACTGCTTCGTCGGAAAAGACGAGCAGACGATCCCGGTCACGGTCAGCCTGGGGGTGGCGCAGTACCCGATCCACAGCATCGAGCGTGAGGGCCTGGTAATGGCCGCCGACCTCGCCATGTACCAGGCGAAGTCTATGGGCAGAAACCGGTCAGCCGCGTTCAGCACCGACATCCGGGACGACAAGAGCACGGATCCGTACAAACTGTACGTGCTCCTCCACGCCACAGACATGAGCACTATCAAGGCGATAGCTGCTGCAGTTGACGCCAAGGGGCAGAGGCAGCCGGGGTTCTCCACGGCAGTTATGGCCCACTCGGTGGCCTTGGGGCAGGAGCTCGGCCTATCGAAGAAGGAGCAGAACGACGTCCGCATCGCAAGTCTTCTGCATGATATCGGCAAACTTGGCATATCCGACGCCGTCCTGAACAAGCAGGGCGAGCTAACCGACGACGAACTGTGTATTCTTCGCGGCCATCCCGCGATGGGATACGCTATCGTTCAGAAATCGGCGCAGCTCAGGTCAATGCTGCCGGGGATACTGCACCACCACGAGCGGTGGGATGGAGATGGCTACCCGAACGGCTTGAAGGGTGAAGATATTCCGCTGATCGCGCGAGTAATCTCCGTGCCGGACGCATACCACGCGATGACGTGCAAGCGGCCGTACAGGGAGCCGATGACGCCGCAGGAGGCGCAGGCGGAGCTTCGGCGCCGCGTGGGGACCCAATTCGACCCGAAAGTGGTGGACGCGTTCCTCCGCCTCCTTGAGCGAGAGGAAGCTCAGGGCAAGGCGGCCTAGAACAGCCCGGAGATCTTCCCGTTCTCGTCAATGTCAATGAGCTCGGCGGCGGGTTTCCTGGGGAGCCCGGGCATAGTCATGATGTTTCCGGTGTAGACGACCATGAACCCCGCGCCCGCCGAGACTTGCAAGTCGCGTACCGTGACGTGGAATGCCGACGGCCGCCCGAGTAGGTCTGGGTTGTCGGAAAGCGAGTTCTGGGTTTTCGCCATGCAGATGGGGAGGTCGCCGAAGCCCAGTCCCTCGAGCTGCTCGATCTTCTTCTCCGCGGCTTGGGTGTACACCACACCTTCCGCGCCGTACATTTCCGATGCGATCAGGCCGATCTTCGATTTTGTGTGCATCCGAGCGTCGTAGAGCATCCGGAACCGGCTCGGCTTCTCAAGGGCGTGCAGCACCATCTCCGCCAGCTCTTGGCCACCCTCGCCGCCCTTCTCCCAGACATTTGACACGGCCGCGGGCAGCCCGTGGACATCGCACCGGAGAAGCAGGTAGTTGATCTCCTCGTCGGTGTCGCTGGCGAACCGGTTGATGCAGACGACGAACGGCAGACCGAACGCTTTGACGTTCTCGCAGTGCTTGATAAGATTCGAAAGCCCCCGCTCTACTGCCAGCATATCCGGCTTGTGCAGGTCGGATTTCGGGACGCCGCCGTGCATCTTGAGCGCGCGGATGGTTGCGACGACGACCCCTGCGTTCGGAACCAATCCCCCTGCGCGGCACTTGATGTTGAAGAACTTCTCCGCGCCGAGATCCGAGCCAAACCCTGCCTCCGTGATGAGGTAGTCCGCCAGGTGGAGGCCCATCTTGGTGGCGAGGATCGAGTTGCACCCATGGGCAATGTTTCCGAATGGGCCGCCGTGGACGAAGGCGGGAGTGCCTTCGATGGTCTGGACCAGATTCGGCTTGATGGCATCCTTGAGGACGGCCGTCATTGCGCCGCGTGCGTTCAGGTCCTTCGCGGTGACGGGGCTGCCTTCGTTGTTGAACCCGACGATGATTCGGCTGAGCCGCTCCCGCAGGTCCATCAGGTCGTTGGAAAGGCAGAGGGCGGCCATAATCTCAGAGGCGGCGGTGATGTCGAAGCCCGATTCCCTTGGGACGCCGTTCGGCTTCCCGCCGAGGCCGATGACTATGTTCCGCAGGGCGCGCTCGTTCATGTCGAGAACCCGTTTCCAGGCGACGGTGCGGGAATCAATCCGGAGCGCGTTACCCTGGTGGAGATGGTTGTCGAGCATCGCAGCGAGCAGGTTATGCGCCGTCGTCACGGCGTGGAGGTCTCCGGTGAAATGGAGGTTGATATCCTCCATAGGGATGACCTGGGCATAGCCGCCGCCTGCCGCGCCGCCCTTGATGCCGAAGCACGGGCCCAGCGAGGGCTCGCGCACGGCGATGCAAACCTTCTTCCCCAGGCGATGCAGCGCGTCCCCAAGGCCGACGGTAGTGGTGGTTTTCCCCTCGCCGGCGGGTGTTGGGGTCATCGCGGTTATGAGAATCAGTTTCCCGGGCGGATTCTCCTTCAGCCGCTCCATAACGGCGAGCGATATCTTGGCCTTGTAGGGCCCGTAAAGTTCGAGCTCCTCCGCGCCCAGGGCCAGGGATTCGGCTATCTCTGTAATCGGTTTGGGCTGTGCGCTCTGGGCGATCTCCACGTCTGTGAGCATAATCCACGTCCCGCCTTGCCTTGGTTTGGGAGTAAATACTACCATATCTCCGTCTGCCCATTCAAGCCCAAAGGCGGTGCGCACTGATACACGAATGTCGGCGATAGGACTGCGGCGGCAATTAGACATCGCGTGGGTGCCAAAAAAATGACCCGCCGACAAAATCCGGCGGGTCGTGTCTCACGCGAGGTTGCCATCTCGCGAGGATGTAATGAAGAAAGCTCTTGCGATCACCCAGTAGTATTATGCGCAATTCCTGTGCCATTCTGGAGGTCAAAGTCTTTATCGGGGAAAAATGCCGGAGTTCTTGCGGATCGGCCGCGCGTGGAGGGAATTTCGTGCGCCTGGCGAAGCTGGACTTTAGGAATCGAGTAACAATGGGGGTCGCCATCGTGCAAATCGGATATATGATCGCCGTATGCGTGCTAGTCGGCATTGTCGGCGCGGCTCGAGCCGAGGGTGGAGACATCACTCTCGCCGAGGGCGGGAAGTCAGATTATACAATCGTCCTGTCGGAAGAAGCATCGCCTTCCGAGAAACACGCCGCCCAGGAGCTTCAGAGAATCCTCTCGGAGATCAGCGGCGCCAGTCTGCCCATCATCATAGAAGGGGGCAAATCCCCGAGGAGGATGATCGTCCTCGGCGAAGGGGAGACGCTCCGGTCGCTGGGTGTGCGTATCGACTTCGATGATCTCGGCAAGGAGGGATTCGCCATCAAGACATCCGGCGCGCACCTCGTCATCGCCGGAGGGAGGCTTCGCGGCACGATGTACGGCGTCTATACTTTCCTGGAAGACATCCTCGGCTGCCGGTGGTATACTTCGAAGGCCAGCTACATCCCGAAGAAGCGCACGATCATCCTCCCGCCGCTGGATATCGTCGAGAAGCCCGACTTCGAGTACCGGGAGCCGTTCTACGCCGACGCCTTCGATCCCGACTGGGCGGCGCGGAACAGGGTGAACAGCAACAGCGCCCGTCTCGACGAGGCCCGTGGAGGGAAGATCGCCTACCACCATTTCGTCCATACATTCGGGCAGCTTGTCCCGGCCTCGGAGTATTTCAAGGATCACCCGGAGTACTACTCGCTCCTCGACGGCCAGCGGAAGGTGGAGGGCGGCCAACTCTGTCTCACCAATCCCGATGTTCTGAGGATTGCTACCGAGACCGTCTTCCGCTGGATCGAGGAGAGGCCGGACGCGACCATATTCTCGGTGTCGCAGAACGACTGGTATGGGAGCTGCCAGTGTGACGCCTGCAAGGCGGTTGATGCCGAGGAGGGGAGCCCGTCCGGTGCGCTGCTGCGTTTCGTGAACGCTATTGCCGCCGAGGTATCGAAGAAGTACCCGGACAAGCTGATAGACACTCTCGCCTATCAGTACACGGAGAAGCCGCCGAAGGTCACTCGGCCGGGGTCGAACGTCCGCGTGCGCCTGTGCCCCATATTTGCGTGTGAATTCCATCCCTATGAGAAGTGCGAGCAGAACGCCGGATTTGTGGAGAACCTGCGTGGGTGGAGCAAGGTCACGGACAACCTGTACATCTGGCACTATAACACGGATTTCGCGAATTACCTGATGCCGTTCCCCGATCTGGACGAGCTGGCGAGCAGTATCCCGATGTACAAGCGCAGCGGCGTGAAGGGCTTGTTCACGCAGGGGAATTACTCTCCCGGCGGCGGCGGCTTCATGGACGAGCTGAAGGCGTTCCTCATCGCCAAGCTGCTCTGGGATGTGGACACGAACGCCGACCGCGTTATCGCCGATTTCCTGGTGGGCTATTACGGGAAGGCCGGGAAGCCCATCGGCGAATTCCTGCGCATCCTCCATGCGAAGGTGAGAGACGACCACATCCACGGGCACATCTACGATGGGGTGGACTCGGCATTCCTGACGCCGGAGATCATCGCGGAGAGCGAGCGGCTGTTCGACGAAGCGGAGAGGCTGGCGGAGAACCCCGAGGTGCTCGAGCGGGTGAAGCATGCCCGGCTGTCGGTCGAGTACGTGAAGGTCATGCGCGAGGTTCTCGGTGCGGGCGCGTCAGGAACGCCGGACGAGAAGGCGGCGGCGCTCAAGAACCTCGAGGCGTTTATCGGGGAATGCGAGGAGGACGGGATCACGCAGCTGAACGAGGGCTGCCCGATCCGCACACGCTTCGAACAGTTAGCCGCCCCCTTGAGGAAATGATTTGCCGCCGAGGCACAGCGCGCGTGGAGGAAACCACGTCAGTGTCCGCATTCCTATGTCGGCCGCGCGATGATTGAACCGCGGATTGCCTAGACCAGGCGGATTAGGCGGGCGGCGGGTTACGTCAATGTTTCCGGCATGTTGCGCCCAGTCCGTCTGACTCGGCTGTGAACGCGGTCCGAGAAACGCGCGTAATCGCCGGTTGAGTCCCCAATCTGCATTCCGCAATCCAGAACGGCCGCCGCTTGAGTCAGCGGCAAGGTCTAACGTCACGAGTCCAATGTCTTTTCTTCTGCCCAGGGCGAACGCATCTAAATAATCGCGCTTCGGGGTTATAGCTTTCTAGTGGTAGGAACCTCTGCCGTTGGACGCTAACCAGTAAGGTAAATACTTACTGGAGGTGTCCATGGCCGAGTTT
>Ga0114930_10004394_pt1 | contig 11930 bp, 9 predicted proteins | sample AnhtaG_FD_87300 | JGI IMG/M metagenome (GOLD analysis project Ga0114930, IMG submission 87300) | Deep subsurface microbial communities from Anholt, Denmark to uncover new lineages of life (NeLLi) - Anholt_01485 metaG | ecosystem: Environmental > Aquatic > Marine > Oceanic > Sediment | place... | reverse complement strand
TTTTTTTTAAAACAATTTTTTTTTAAAAACACCTCCAAAATTAATAATAAAAAATATTAGCCAATTTTAATATTAATAATAAAAATATTAGCTAAAAAATATTAATATTGGATAACATTTCTAAATTTTTGTTCTAACTGCTGATAAAATTTGGTCAAATGATTTTCGTCGGCCATTTCTAAGATATTAAGACCTCGAACGCTATTTCGTTTATTAATATCATAATTACTAGGATTAATATAATCTAAAATTTTATAAATAATATAATCGGGATCCCAATATAGGTACATTCGGCCATAAAAATTATCATCTTCAATCATAACCATTAATATATCCTCTCCAAATCGATTTACCCGATCAAAACTAAAATTATAATTATGCCATAAATAATCCATTAACGCACTATTATTACTATAAACGGCATATCCTAAAGCACTAATATCCACGGGGTCACCTTGGACTAAAATATAAATTATGTTGTAAATATTAGCATTATATTTATTAATTAAATATTTAACCATATTAATATCACCGCGATATATGGCCACTTGTATGGCTGAAATATTTTTAATATCATAAACGTAATCCAGTGGCATAGGCTCAACATAAGTCTCTTGATCTAATTCATAATTTATATCTAAATTATAGTTAGACATTAAATAATTGATTTTAGCGTAATTTAAATCATAAATAGCTTGGTATAATTGCATATATAACATATTCGTATTATAATTTTGTGATAAAAATGCAATCACATTATTTAAAGATGATTTTTCGACCAGATCATCAAATTGATCATAATTAGGCTCATCAATATAATCAAGTAATATATCTTTAACATTAGGTGTATTTAAATTAATATTTAAATTAGTACGAATATAATCAAGTAATATAATATTATTATTAATTGCAGCATAAAATATCATAGCTATTTTATGAGCAGTGGTTAAATACGGTTGTATAAATTTAAAATAATCTAAATCATTATTAGGGAGGATAAATCCATATATAATTGCGTTAACTAAATCATTTGTAATATTTTTGTTATTTTTATACTGGTATTTAACTATAATATCTTGGCCTAATTGATAAATATTAACATCATTTTTAATTAAAGATAATAGTACCTTTAAATTATGCTGTAATAAGTATTCTAGGTAATAAACTTTACTAACATAATTAAGCAGATCCATTTTATTTAAAAAGTTTTTAAATTTATTTTTCTATAGTATTAAAATAAAAAATTAATTTTAAAAATATTTTTTTCTAGAATTAAATAAAAAATTGAATTGCAAATTTCGTTTTTGCTTTAAAATTTATAAAACTACAAATAAACTGTTTTTTTTAAATTAAGAACCCAGTATAAGGATATATACTGGGTTCGTTGGCTCAGTTGGTAGAGCGCTGCCTTTACACGGCAGAGGTCGTCGGTTCGAACCCGGCACGAACTATTTCTTCAATCATAATAATTCCTTGTTAGGAGCAACATTATTAATAATGTTGCTCCTGTAGCTCAGTTGGTCAGAGCAACGTGCTTATAACGCGGAGGTCGTGGGTTCAAGCCCCACCAGGAGCAATCTATTATTTATTTTCCTACCGATATTTAATTAAATATCGGTAGGTTTCCCGAGTGGTTAAAGGGGACAGACTTAAGATCTGTTGCGTAAGCTTCGTGGGTTCGAATCCCACACCTACTATTAAATACCAATTTTCTTTTTACTACCCACATTTATTTAAATGTGGGTAGGTTTCCCGAGCGGTTAAAGGGGCGTGACTTAAGATCTCGTGCGTAATGCTTCGTGGGTTCGAATCCCACACCTACTATTAAATACCAATTTTCTTTTTTAAGCACCAATATTTCAATAATATTGGTGCTATAGTGTAGCGGTTAGCACGACAGACTTTGAATCTGTCGGCCTGGGTTCGAATCCCAGTAGCACCTATATTTTTATTATATTATTTAATTAAATAATATAATTTATGTTATTACGTATATTTTAAAAAACTATTAGTATTCTATATATAAAAAATTTTTAAAAAACTATTATTAGTATATTATATATAAAAATTTTTTTAAAACTATTATTAGTATATTATATAAAAAAAATTTTTTAAAAACTATTATTAGTATAATATAAGTTTTTAAAAACCGTTTTTTTTAACTACTCACATTAACTTAATGTGATTAGTGAATAAACAAAATACATAATAGTTTACGAACAAGATACTGTTAGTTCTATAAGTTTGAAAATAGCTGAAGTATCTCTAAATTTTTACCATCTGATTTAGTGCTGATTTATCCCTATGATCAGGATAAATTACCAAGTGATGTCATCCTAACAATTATACTAGTATAATTGTTCTGGATGACAGCACTTATATGCTACACAAAATAATATCATCACTTTATGACATTACATTATGTAACATATCGATTTTAGTTCCAATAAAATATGGCTGATGTATTCCTAAAATAGGTCATTAGTGTGTAGCATCATTGATCCTAACACATAACCTAACAAAATACATTCCCCACACTGTAAATAAACTCTAGATTTAGAGTTTATTCGTAGCAAAATGGAGATTTTTCACCCAATCAATATTAATACTACCTCTCAAAAAGTAGTACTAATATTAATCAGTGGATTAACAGTGTTTGAAAATTGCTGATGTACTCCTTACGAAACATAAAATTGCCCGTTCAACACGCATCATTTATCGTTTTTACATTACTAGAACAACTTAACGTTTCTTTACCGGAGTACATTTTATAACTAAATAATTGACTTAAAACAGAGTTCTAAACCAATTAGCTAGTTATTAATATCATAGTTGGTAGTTGCTGACCTATCTCTAAGACCGAAATAGGTTATATTTTACCCAACACATTATTAAAATTAATACTTAATTAGTTTAATAATGTGTCGCTGAAGTATTCCTAATAAACAGAATACCGGATAAAATATTAAAATTTATAGAAAAAAGAGCGCGAGGAGAGTTTTTAAAAAAAAGAAAAAAACAAAAAATGTTTTTCAATTTTTATAAATTCTATAAATTTTGAAATTACCAATATTAAAAATTGAAAAATAAATTTCCATTTTGATATATTTACAAATTACTAAATCATATTTTTAAAAGTTGTTTTTTAAGTAGTATTAATGAACCACGAAGTTGAACGTGATTTCCAGAACGCCGCCACTTTGGCCGCGGCCCTTAACCTTAACTATACTCCTCCAGTGATCAAGCCGGCCCAGTCCGCGGTTGCTTTTACTGAGAATGGGGCACTGGCCTTGCCTACCACTGGTTCGGCTTGTTTGGACTTCTTCGCTAAGATTACCCAATCGGCCGAGAAGAGCATGACACTGGAACTGCTGGAGCGGGCTTGGGATGAAAATCCACTGGTCGCGTTGCAAACCGTAGCCTACCTGCGGTCCTGTCTGAAGGGTGTTCCTGGACAAGGAGCCCGTGATCCGGCTCGGACCTCGTACAAATGGATTATCGATAACCACCCCGGAACCTTCAATGCCAACATGGAGACCTTTTTGAAGGTCGGTTACTGGGGTGACTACAAGCACTTGTACGACACCAATGTCTGGCCAGTGATCTTGGTCATCTGGGCCCGGCACATCATTGACATCAAGACCCAGATGCTGAACTGGCTTTCTTCCCAGGGAGTCACGACAGAACAGTATCGTTCTTCACCGTTCAATGATCGGGTGCCGATCGATGATGCGGCCAAGATGGCGGCAGTCAAGTACATGGAAGTTCCGGCTAAAGGTCAAAAGCGTTCTGACTTGAACGACTTGACCGCAGCTAAAGTAATAAATATCGGGGTGTGGCAGGTGTTGGAGGATTTGCCCCAGATCGAGTTCTTCGGGGCTATCAAGTACGTTCCCCCGCGACAGACCGGTAAGAATAAGCCTAAGACCGCCAAAAAGGCTCCGAATAAGGTTCAGGATGCTACGGTGAAGGATGATTCGCTGATTGGGTTGAACAATAGGATTCGGTTCCAGTTGCGCAAGGCCATCGCCACCCTGGAAAATCGGACTGTTAGTGATAAGTATTTCCGCCAGGTGTACCTCGGTTTAGCCTCGCACCGCCTTCAGACCGTTGAAGAGTTGGTTTGTGCCAAGCACCATGACCACATCAACTACTCGGGGGTACCATCTAAGGCTAATATGCGGCACGGTAAGTCTTTCAAGAATCATGATCAGGATCGCTACCAAGCACACTTGTCTAAGGTCAAGACTGGTGCGGCCAAAATCAACACTTCACGCTTGCATCCCCACGAAGTGGCCCACAAGGCCCGTCAGTTCGGGGTGGCCGATGATGATCAGTTGGACGCTTGGTGGGAGGGTGTCCATCAGCATCTGGATCAGGAAGAAGTGTTTTTGGATGGTTGGATTCCGGTGGTGGATGTTTCAGGCTCAATGGATTGCCCGGCCGGTAGTTCTGGTGCGAGATGCATGGACGTTTCCACTGCGGTGGGTATGTTGATTGCCGAGCGCAACCGTGGCCCGCTGGGTGGGTTCTTCCTGAACTTCTCCGACAAGACTCGCATGATTCAGCTGCCGGAGCGCAAGACCTCAACCTTTAGGAAGCGTCTTAAGAAGATGCATGAAGGTAAGGGTTACTCCACCAACTTTGTGGGAGTGGCCACGGAGTTGATTACTCAGTACCGGAAGTTGCAGGTCAAGCCGGAGGACACCATCAAGAAGGTGGTGGTCATCACCGACATGCAGTTTAACGCCTCGTGCTGCTTCTCTGGTAATCAAAAGACCCCCTTCGAGGCCTTCAGCAAGTTGTTCGTAGAAGCTGGCTACCCGGTGCCGACCATCGTGTTCTGGAACGTGTCCTCCCGTAACGTGTCTTTCCCGGTGTACCAAGGTCAGGCCAAGGTTGCCCTGATCTCCGGCTTTAGTTCCGATTTGCTGTACCTGCTGCTGAAGGATGAGGATTTCAGTCCTCTGGCTATGATGAAGCAGGCCCTCAACCATGATGTTTACCAGCAGATGGTGGTCGTGGACTAATCTCATTTTTAAAAAAATCTTTCAAAATAAAAGATTTTTTTAAAATCAAATTAAAGTGGAGTAAGATTGCTATGTTATATAGAGCATAATTTTTATTTTGTGGTAGAATCAGGGTTAAAAAAAACTGTTTTAAAATCATCACCATATATCCATTGTTTTGAATTTAAAATAAAAAATTGTGCTCTATATCGTCCATTATTATCCCTCATCTTAAGTCCACACCATCCAAATTCTTTGATATTGATAAAAACCACATCTTTTCCATTTAAGTGTATACATCGAAATTGATGTGGTGTTTGAAGTGTATATCCCCTAAATAAAATACTATCAATTGCACTATCAATTGCACTATTAGCATTTCGACCATAGCCCGGTTCAGAAATTAGCTGTAATTGGTCGGTTGAACTTTCAACATTGCCCATTTTTAAACATTTAAATAATATATTTATTTCGAATTCATTTTTATTATATATTATTTTCTAGAAAAATAAAAAAATGACTCAGAATTTATTTTTATTTTTCTTTAAAAATAAAATGGAAAAAATAACTGAATTACAGGAATTAATTGCTGTGCTGCAACAGCAACTCGATATTCAAGCAGTCGGATTAGAATATGCAAAAGATACAGGTACATATCAAGGTTTAACTGCGGAGCAGTATCAACAAAATATAAATCAGACTAGATTCGAATTAAACAATGCTAAATATGAACTACAAAAATTATCAAATATTCCATCATTTGATATTAATGCAATGTTTAAGAATTTATTAATTCAAATTCCTAGGTCACTGTTTAATAACCAATCTAAAACTAAATATTTATTACAGCCTACTCATAAAGGAATTATACTTAAATTCATAAATAATGATAATATTACCTATACTTTAAATAAAGATGAAATCACCAAACAAAGATTATTTATTAATGAAAATGAGTATTTCGAGTTTGATACATTTGATGATTTTTTAGCACTTTTATATAGTGCTGCTGAAAATAATCAATATATTGATGTAACTTTATTTGATCAAAATAAATATAGAGTAGTTAATAATAATGAAGTTAAATTTAACTTTATTCCGGCATTACCCATTATGGCTGATTCTATCGGTAATTATATTAAAATGTTATATATATTGGCTGAACATGATTTAATATCAGTTGGTGATTATTTTTAAAAAAACTTTTATTTTTATTCTAGAAAATATTATTGTATATCAGAAAGAAAAAAATGAATTCGAAAAATATAAAATATTCTTTCCAAAATATTTTATAATGTTACAAGATCCCAATCAATTACCCTATTTTTATGCCAACTGTCAAAAGCAATTGGTTAAGCGCTTAACCATTGGCCGTAAAGTTTTTAATCAGGAGGACCTTATTGCTAACTTTAAGGCTAATAATATTATGGTCAAAACTCGAAGTGATCAAACCCTTAAATTTAAATATAATGTCCTGTGCAAATTTAATCAACCTTTTCAACACGCCTGCCGGGGCACCACCGTATTAAGTGATGGGACGGTTATTCCGGCCTTAAATAAATTTTTTAATCATAGTCAATTAAAAAGACAATATGGTTTTACCTATCAACAATTATGGGATAGTTATGCTAAGCCCAATTGCAGTTTCAAGGTGCAAGCCATGTATAAAATTGATGGTACTAATATTCAAATAACTTATCTCAAAAATCAAGATCGGTTTGAAATCACCACCTTAGGATCGCTTAATGCCGTGGTTATGCAAGGTAAAATGCCTAATTCACCTACGTTTGAGCAAATGTTTACCAGGTTAGCTAAGCACGCCGCTCAAAATGATTCTAATAGTTTAAATGATTCTAATAGTTTAAATAGTTCTAATCAAAATAATGATTGTAATGATAATAATAGTTCTAAAATTGATTCAAACTCCGATCTGTTCACGGTTATGAAACAGTATCCTAATTACTCCTTAGTTTTTGAGATGTGTTCTAAATATAATAAAATTATTACCAATTATGAGCAGGAATTTATTCAATTATTAGCTATAATTGATTTAAATAGTGGTTATCCAGTTAAATGTCCGGAATTAGTATCGGCGTTAAATGCGGTTGGCATCGAACTGGCTATAACCTGGCCGATTTCAGCAGCTACTCCCCAAGACGATATTGATAATATTTTAACTGAAATTACAACTAATCCCCAGGTGTACGGGCATAACCCCGAAGGTTTAGTATTTAATTTATACTTTAAAGAGTTTAATGCCAATATTCCTTTCGTTAAGTATAAGCGTAAGGAATATTTACAACAAATTGGTAATGTTGTTATGGCCGTAGGTAATTTTCAAGATTTATGTCGGGTGGAACATTTAGTTTTACAAGATAAAGATGATGATTTACAGCATGAAGTTCAGCAACAACACGCTTATAAATTTCGTGAATTCATCGCTACAACCTGTAATCAAATTCAGGACTATATTGATCAACTAGCCCAATGTAGTTCAGCTAAGCACTATGCTAGTATGGTTCAACAATTAACTACTAAATCAAGTAAACAAGAGTTTAAAAATGATTGGATTAAACCATTTCTGTTTGAGATTAAAAATTTAGTTTTACAACAAGAAGATGCTGACGCTTGGCAATTACTTAGCATGTGGTTACTAAAGAGTACTAATAATGGTACTAAACTTAGTAAATTACAAAGTAAAGGTGATATTGATAATGTCTGGTTTGAAAAATAATTAAAAAAAAACTTTTTACTATATTAATATTATAATAAAACTTTTTATTATATTATAATATATTCTTGCCATAAAATATATGTGGATCACCTAATAATATCGCGCAAATTGGTTCAACATTATTAATTCTTTTAAATCCGTAATATTTTTGCAAAATTTCATCTTGTTTACCAACTGGAGCGACAATAATACGTTTAGCATTTAAATTAGATGCTAATTTTTCTACCGCCGGTATTAATAGGCTATTTAATTTTGGCAAATTAGCAACTAAATCTGGGTACATTAGAGAGAAAATTCCGGGTATTGGGAATTTAGCAATACCTTGCATCATTACATCATCCGGATTGTTTATATTTTGAAATACAAATATGGCACCATATGGAACATCATTTAAACTAGCCGCGATTATCCAAATATTACATTGAACGGATTGACGATATTTATTAATATTATTATTTGTATAAGAACGTTCAATTTCACCAATTCTAATCTGTTTGGAACTTAAATATGCCCGAGTATTATATAAATATTTTAACTGTTCCCGGTTTACATTATACAAATCTTTAATATTAGGATTATTATTTTTATCATACCAAAATTTTTGAATATTGTCAAACGTTATAAGATTATTATTATTAAAAAATTGGTTATTAAATGTATTTAATTTTGGCTCAAGTTCATAAATATCTGGTCTATATGGATCAATATATGAAGTCCAGGGGGTTAAAGCCTCAAATATCCATTCAGGGACATTTCGTAAATCTGGTAAAGTATTAATTGGTAACGTTAGTATGGAGGAGTTTATATTGTTTTTAGATAATGTAACTGTTTTTACCGAATTTAATATATTAACAATATCAGTATGATCATTATGCTGAGCCCAACGTAAAGCATTATTATTATTAGCCTGTGGATTGGCTCCAGCCGGTAATAATATTTTAACAATTTCACTATTACCATTTCTGGCCGCCCATTGTAAGGCATCTGAATTATTATAAGTGGGATCGGCCCCATTTTGTATTAGTAATTGTAATTTATCAATATTATTATTTTGGGCCGTTATAATTAATTGGTCATTAATCGATAAATCACTCATTTTTAATATATACAAAATATTTTTATTTTTAATAAAATTATTTTATATCAACCATCATAACACCGATTAATATTAATTTTACTAATTTATTTTTAATATTTTTAATACTATACTACGATATAAAAATATTAAATAAAAATAAGTAATTTCAAGTTTTGAGCATAAAAATAAGTAACTATATTTTTTTAAAATTTTAATTTATAACTATAATCTAAATGTTTTTCACAACAGGTCCTAATTATATCATTAAATATAAAACCGCATTTAAGTAGCAATTTTTGACAAGAAATATTATCCATATTAGTTTGACTATAAAATCCAGCATAAATATTACGAATTAACTTAATATTTTGATAATAATTAAGTAAACCTAATATTGCTTCCGCCGCAATCCCTTGTTGTTGATAATTAGTTAAAATTGTAATACCTAATTCTAAATAAATATTTACATCAAAATAGGGAAAAATAGGGATAATACCCACTAAAGTATCATCCTGTAAAAATATACATTTAATACCCATAAAACCATATGAATTATCAAAATAGGTATTCATATTTGATATGGTATTAAAAGCTTCACTTTCAGTCTTACAAACGGGTTGATATTGATGTAAATCCGGATCCATATATATTTTAATAACATCAATTAAATATTGCTCTATATAAGGCTTAATATATAACCGCGGAGTAATAATTTTATTCATTTTATAATAGATAAAATAAGTTTTTTTATTAAAATTCATTTTTTTAATATATTTTTTAATGGGTATAAGAATTAAACATTTCAAATTGGTTAAAAATTATTAATTATTATAAATGTATTTCGGTTATACCTAACATTTTTATTTCTTCTAGCCTAACCACACTTTCATAATCCGAAGCTTTAATTCGATTATATTCATTTCTAATATAATTTATTAAATTAGATATAATAAAATAATTAATAATCATACATGAAAATATAAAAACACTACTTGAATATCCAAAAATAAAAATAAATGTTAAAACTGGATACATTTATTAAATAAATATTTTTCTTTATTAAAATTCATTTTTAGCTATTTTTCTTTTTAAAAAATAGCTATCTTTAAAAATAAAATGGAAGTTTTAAACCATATTAGCAAAATTTATTTTTATGAATTTTTATATCGTAATAATCCGCTAACCGCATTTACCCTATTAAAATTAGACCGGAATAGTAAGGATTATTTTTATACTGCGGCCAGCCGGTACCGTACAAGTGGTAGTCCTTCTGAGCTTAAAGAGGTTGCCGAGATTACCAATCAGGCCACAATATCCGCTAAATTTCATTTTATACAACAATTAGTTCATTTTATGCAAAGATCGAACTGGAATAATTTAGATTCGGTGGGCGCCCGCAATATTTTGGCCCAAGCCGCTAAATATGATTTATTATATCCTTTTACTAAAATTAACCCGGAAAAGGTCACTGATAATGTTCAAAGATTTCTAACCGCGGAAGGAGTACCGGTTAGAGTAATATTACAGGATATTGATGTAGATGATCCCGGTATGACCTTTGAATCTAAACCCGGCACCGGCTACTTATTTGAAGAGGGGGCCTTATTAAATATTGCCACATTTTATAATAGTCAACAAGTGGCTAAATTTTTGATGCAAAATAATAACTATACCATTGACGTACATGAGCAAGTTAGGGATTATACCTATCGACCCAAATTTATAAATACCGCTACTTACACCGAATTTATAGATGAACCAGATTCGGTATATCATAAGGTTGATATCGCTAGTCCTTTAACACAATATGATGAACTGGAACAGCCAGTAGCGTTAGATATTGCCATATATCAAGGAGATTTAGATATGGTTAAGATTTTGACTGAAGGACGTAATTTAGAACGTTGGTGGGGTCGTCCCTTATTAATAGCGATTCAATTCAACCGGGTTGACGTTATTGATTATTTATTACAGCATCAGGCCCAAATCGTAGATGACGATTTAAGTTGGCGATCGGGTATAATTTATGCTATTGAAAATAATGTTCAATTAGCCGAATATATTATAAATTATATTATTAAACATAATATTAGCTACTATTTAAATGATACTGAAGTTAATGAATATATTTTAGAAGATGTAGATAATAAAATTATGATAAGGTCGTTTCAAAACCGCGTGAATGCTAGTGTCAAACGTCATGAACCTGATTATAAAAATTCATTTAATACTAGGTCGGAGTATTTGCAAGCCTTACAACGCATTAAAAATAAAATCGAAACCCATTTTAGTACCTAAAATTATTTTAGTTAATCTAATTACATAAAAAATTTTAAAAAATAATATATAAAAAATAAAATGGATATTTTGAATAATGTCACCAAAATTTATTTGGCCGAATATTTAGCTAAAAATTATGGTAAAGTTGTTTCTAAATTAATACGTTTAAATAAAAATATGTATCCTTATTTGTATTCGGGTTTAACTCGACCTAAAACTCACATTGATAAACGAGATATGCGGATGTTAAAAGGATTACAACCAAATTATTATGATAGGTATAGATATACCTTAGATCAAATTAAAGATGTACCTCATGAAATAAGAGACATTATTAGTCAGCATAATGGTTTAAAATTACCGGAATTTATTTTAGTTAACGATTATCCAGTATTAGATAATTTAATACAAAATTACCCTAGAATTCAACAAAGATTACGTAATAGTATCGATATTGTAGCACAAATATTTCGGTTATTATTTGAAAATGATGATATTGCTAAAATCATGTATATGGTTAAAGTATTACAACAATTACAGCCTAATTTTAGAGATTATATGCGAAGATTATTTAATTATGAATTTCATGGACGTATGGTAGATTATCGGGAATTTTTGGTTGGCTATATTCGATCTCCGACCGTGGCTAAATTAGTAGATGTGTTTACGGCCAATAAAAATTATTATCAAATTATAGCCAAAATTTTAGATTTAGTATATCAGGGGGGTAAATTATATGATACCGCTGGAGCCATAGATTATTTATTATCTAAAAATCAAGGTAGTTTTGATTTAACCGATTATGTTAATAAAAATGCCACCCGTAAAA
>Ga0114930_10004393_pt1 | contig 11931 bp, 10 predicted proteins | sample AnhtaG_FD_87300 | JGI IMG/M metagenome (GOLD analysis project Ga0114930, IMG submission 87300) | Deep subsurface microbial communities from Anholt, Denmark to uncover new lineages of life (NeLLi) - Anholt_01485 metaG | ecosystem: Environmental > Aquatic > Marine > Oceanic > Sediment | place... | reverse complement strand
TTTGCCAAAGCTATTAGCGTTCTTCTACCGTTCTGTAATAATAGTGGTGAAGGTTAGCATCATACCTCTTCTGGAGTGTCTCATCTTCAAATGTGCCAATGCCGTTTGTCTTAGCTTGATAACACGGGTTATAATAATAGTGCCAACTGAGTACGACTCAAAGCTTGACCAGACTCAAGAAATAAGGTCAGATGAAAAAGTTAATTGTTATTGGAGGAGCAGGGTTTATCAGTGGTTTAATACCAGTAAAGTGCCCTTTTTAGACAAATGGCTTTCGGTGGGCATTTTATTGACATTTGTCCACTCACCGATTATAATCAGGTGCTACTGAATCTAAATCCTTGCCTGATGTGCTAGAATGAGAATATGATGAAAAAGGTAGCTGTTACTGGTGGGGCTGGCTTTATTGGTTCGCACCTGGCTGAATTGCTGTCAAGCCAGGGATATCATGCTATCATTATTGATGACCTTTCCACCGGTAAAATGGGTAATATAGAACCGTTGCTCAAGAGTGTGAATGTAGAGTTCCTCCAGGGTAGTATTTTGGATCTTCCTTTACTCCAGAAGGTTTTCCAGGGCGTTTGTTACGTGTTTCATGAGGCAGCTATCCCCAGTGTTCCTCGAAGCGTAGATAGTCCCCAACTCTCTCATGAAGCCAATATAACTGGAACTTTAAATGTGCTTCTGTCAGCAAGGGATAATCACGTAAATAAGGTAATTTATGCCTCATCATCCTCAGTCTATGGCGATACCGAGACTCTTCCCAAAAGAGAGGATATGTTACCTAGCCCTCTGTCTCCCTATGCCGTGACCAAGCTTGCTGGCGAATATTATTGCCGGGTCTTTCATCAGGTCTATGGACTTCCCACCGTTTGCCTCAGATATTTTAATGTCTATGGCCCAAGACAAGACCCAAATTCTCAATATGCCGCTGTAGTCCCCAAGTTTATCAAAAGGAGCCGTGAGGGTAACCCTCCTGTCATCTTTGGCGATGGTGAACAAACTAGAGACTTTACCCTCGTTAAAGATGTTGTGGAGGCGAATATCCTAGCAGCAGAGAGTGATGCTTGTGGACTGTTCAATATTAGCCGAGGGGAGAGTATCACCATAAACCAGCTAGCTGAGCTTATTATAGAACTTGTCGGAAATAAGGTTGAGCCAATTCATCAAGAACCGAGACCCGGGGATATAAGACACAGTTTAGCCGATGTTTCTAAAGCTAGAGCCTTTGGTTATGAGCCAAAGTATAATTTAAAAGCTGGATTAGCTGAAACGATAAGGTGGTTTAATGGTAGATAAATTGGTGTTAAACAAGGCTATTGTGTGTGTCATCGGACTGGGTTATGTAGGTCTACCCCTGGCTGAGGCATTCTCTAAAAGCCTCAAGGTAATCGGTCTCGATGTTGATAAAGAGAAATTAAAGAAACTAAATGAAAACAACAGTAACCAGAATCTCATTTTCACTGATAAAACTGAGGAGATAAGCAGGGCTGATTTTATTATCGTTTGTGTACCCACACCGGTGACTAAATCTAAAGAACCTGATTTGTCTCACGTCGAATATGCAGCTAGGATTGCTGGGCAAAATATGAAAAGGGGAAGCATAGTCATTCTGGAATCAACTGTTTATCCCGGCGTCATGGAAGAGGTAGTCAAACCAATTTTAGAAAATGAGTCCGGATTGAAGTGCGGGGAGGACTTCAAGATTGGCTATTCTCCAGAGAGGATAAACCCCGGTGATAAACAGCATTCCATAGACAAGATAACTAAGGTAGTTGCCGGAATGGACGAAGAGACTACCGAACTTGTTGCCGAACTCTACCACAAGATAACCCCTCATGTTTTCAAGGCCAAAGATATAAAGACTGCTGAAGCAGCCAAGGCTATCGAAAATATCCAAAGGGACCTGAATATAGCCCTTATGAATGAACTATCCCTCATCTTTGAGAAAATGGGCTTAAGCACCAAGGACGTCCTCGATGCGGCAGAGACTAAGTGGAATTTCCAGCGCTACTCACCTGGCTTAGTCGGCGGGCATTGCATACCGGTTGACCCCTACTACCTGGTCTACAAGTCCAGGGAACTGGGCTACCATCCCCAGGTAATCCTCGCCGGTAGAGCAACAAATGATAATATGCCCAAGTATATAGCTGAGATGACCATCAAAGCCTTAAATAATGTTGGCAAGGTAGTAAAAGGTTCAAAGATTCTCATAATGGGCTTGACCTATAAAGAAGATGTGGCTGATACCAGAGAAACTCCGGCAAAGGGGCTCATCAAGGAGCTCAAGGAATATGGTGTGGAGATTTTTGGCTATGACCCGTTGCTAAAAGATATTGAAGATGAGTTTGGAATTCAGGTTGTGCCCAATCTTGAAGAAATCAAGGTTGATTGTGTAATCCTCACTGTTGCTCATAAAGTATTTAGGGAAATGACCGTGAATACACTAAAAGACATTATGAATGATAAGCCAATATTGATTGATGTTAGGGGGTTCTTCGATAGCAAAGAAGTAGCGGAGAAAGGATTGTATTACCTAACTTTATGAGATTAAGCAAGGCAAACGGCTGAAAAATGGAAGTGGATAGAGTAAAAAAGGAAACAGATATAAGCGCAGCACCCACTGTAGTTATTCGTCCCTCCCGTGGATGGGCACCAATTAACTTCCGTGCACTATGGGCGTATCGTGAGCTACTTTACTTCCTCACCTGGCGAGAGATTAAGGTACGCTATAAGCAGACAGCGCTGGGTTTTGCCTGGGCAATTATCCAGCCTTTCTTTATGATGGTAGTATTTACCCTCTTCTTTGGCACTCTGGCGAAAATTCCCTCAGAGGGAATCCCATATCCACTATTTAATTATACTGCATTACTCCCCTGGACACTATTTGCTGAGGGCATAACCAGATCGAGCATGAGTATGGTTCAGGATGCCAATCTAGTCCAAAAGGTTTATTTCCCCAGGCTGGTTATGCCCCTTTCCGGCATTCTCTCCCCGCTGGTTGACTTCGCCATTGCCTTTACCATTTTGGTAGGCATGATGTTCTATTTTGGCTACGCTCCTACTGTAAGAGTGTTCTGGCTGCCGGCATTTATCATACTGGCGTTGTTGACCTCTTTAGGCGTAGGTTTGTGGCTCTCAGCGATAAATGTGAAATATCGCGATGTTCGCTATGTAATACCGTTTCTGATCCAACTCTGGCTTTTTGCCTCGCCGGTGGTTTATTCATCGAGCCTCCTGCCACAACAATTTCAAGTAATCTACGGGCTAAATCCCATGGCTGGTGTAATTGAGGGCTTCCGCTGGGCACTTTTAGGCACAGAGCCGCCTGGTTCCTTGATAGCTGTCTCTGTTATTATTGTAATGGTGATATTGATTTCAGGAGCGTTTTACTTTCGACGCAGCGAGAAAACCTTTGCTGATGTGGTATAAGCAAAATGAGTGACATTGCCATTCGAGTAGAAAACCTGAGTAAACTTTATCGCATAGGCCAGTTTATAGGCTATACTACCCTGCGTGAGAGCCTGGTGAATGTTATCTCTGCTCCTTTCCGTCGCTTCCGCCCCACTGTTGCTGATACGGTAGTTAAATCTCGAAATCCAGATTCTGATTATATCTGGGCGCTGAAAGATGTCTCCTTTAAAGTCAAGCAGGGTGAGGTAGTGGGTATTATTGGTAAAAATGGTGCTGGCAAAACCACCCTATTAAGAATTCTCACCCGTATTACTGAACCCACGGAAGGGTATGCTGAAATTCACGGTCGGGTAGGTTCTCTTCTAGAGGTAGGCACCGGCTTCCACCCTGAGCTTACCGGGCGGGAGAATATTTACCTTAATGGCGCTGTCCTGGGAATGAAAAGGAAAGAGATTGACCGTAAGTTTGATGAGATTGTGGAGTTTTCCGGCGTGGAGAAGTTCATTGATACCCCGCTCAAGCGCTACTCCACTGGTATGCAGGTTCGCCTCGCCTTTGCTGTAGCCGCTCACCTTGAGCCTGAGATTCTGCTGGTGGACGAAGTACTAGCTGTAGGCGATACCGAATTTCAAAAGAAATGCCTGGGAAAGATGGGAGATATTGCTAGAGGAGGGCGGACAGTGCTGTTTGTCAGCCATAATATGAATGCGATTTCCTTGCTTTGCGAGAGGACGATATTGCTACAGGATGGCAAGATTGCAACTGACGGCTCAACGCCACAGGTAGTCGCTGAGTATCTTTCTTCTGGAGGTAACGAATCAGGGGAGGCAGTCTGGTCGTTTGAAGATGCTCCCGGCTCTGAATTGGTTAAGCTTCATGCGGTGAGAGTAATCAATGAGCAAGGGCAGCTCTCTTTTGATATGGATATTGCCAGGCCAGTTAATCTTGAGATAGAATTCTGGTGTCTCAGAAAGACCAGAATGACGCCGGTTTTCCACTTATACAACCAGCTTGGGGTTCTGCTCTTTCAGACGACAAACCTACATGACGAGGTCTGGGCTCAAAAGGAATACGAAGCCGGGCTATATCGCTGTTCTTGTCAAATACAGAGTAATTTTTTAAGCGAAGGGACATACTTCGTCAATGCTTACCTGTGTCGTGATATTCGGCAGCTACCTGAGGTACGTAAAGAACCGGTTGTGTCATTTCGCATGCATAATTTGGGTACTGGACAGAATGTCTACATAAGTGGGCCATGGGTCGGGTTAGTTCGGCCTCTTTTGTCTTGGACCGGGAGCCGTGTGGGGGATCTTCCGTGAAGAGAAGAGTATATGCTAGTCATGTTAAAGATTAGGTGCATATCTGCCAAAAGTGTGGTTATCCATAGAGCTTGGTAGAGAAGAGAGGACAGATGCATTTAGACCGTGCTTTGGTAGTGGTAGAACGGAGGGCTCCTCCGGATGGCAGTTATACTGACTTCGACATCCGTCACATAGAGGGGCCTCTCAAATCCAGCGGAATGGTAGATAACATTGATATCCTCTATTACAATGATTACACACCAAACTGCAACGATGCTTTAATTAATTATTGCTTACAGAAAAAGCCGCGAGTGGTCTTGCTATCCCTGCAGATGGTACCAACACAAAAGAAGGGGGAACCTACCCCTGATTGTATCTGGAAGATAACCCATCAATTATCTATACCTACCGTAGCCTTCTGGTTTGATGTATGGATAGACCGCGTAGCCGAAACTCTAGAACGTTATCTCCCTTCAATAACACTAAACATGATGTTGGGTGCTGATGGCAGCTCCCACAAAACCCTGCCACTAAAAGGTACGAATTATATATACACTGGTTTAACTTTCGACGAGCGTCTATTCAGTAAGCCTGAAGGTATACGGGATATACCAGTTGGCATTCTTGGTTCCTTACTCAATTACAGACGTCCGTGGATAGACGGACTTAGAGAATTCGGTATTCCAGTATACACAGGCGGCGGACAACTAGTCGGTGGGAAACTACCATCTTTATTAACTGACGAAGCCCCCCCTCTTTGGATGCCTTATGAAGAATACATCAGGCTTACGTCGAGACTAAAAATAGCCCTGAATTTTTCAGCATTCAACAACCCAGACTATCACTCTATAGCCTCGCCCGCTAGAAGACGAGCGCAGGAAGTGCTGGACTGGCTTGCGCCTACACTAAAATCATCATTCTCAGTATTGAAGAATCCAAGAAAAGCGAAAAATATTATCCCAACATTGAAAAATGGGGCTAAAATATTATTGAGGAAAGCGAGGTATCAGCCTAGAGCGCGAGTGTGGGAAGCACTCTGGTGTCGGACGTTTTTGTTAGAGGGGGATAATCCTGTCACCAGCATATACTTCGAACCATATGTTGATTACGTGCCATTTACCACGCTGAGGGACCTTGTTGACAAAATCAGGTATTATCTCGAAAATGAAGGAGAGCGTGATCGTATACGTATGCACGGGCGAGCCACCGTCGAGAAATATTACAATGCTAGAATATACTGGGAAAACACCTTCGAAGCCATCGGTATGCCGTCAGGCGGGGAGCATTACCATCATCCCGGGGAAATCTGGAACAAGGCGCATTTCGACAATTGGTATTTGAGCACTAGTACCAGAAATATGAGGGATTTATGAGCGGCCCCAAAAAAGGAAATCCATATTTGAGTATTGTTGTATTCTCACGGAACGACGACTATGCTGGGAATTATTACAATCGTTTTAAGGTGGGTATTAATGGAATATTGCTTCAAGCAGAGAGGCATCATTTGAGGTCAGAACTCATATTAGTCGAGTGGAATCCACCCCCTGACAAACCCCTCCTAAAGGATGTATTTCCTTGGCCACAGCATTCAAGTTTCTGTAGTATACGCGTCATTGTAGTACCAGCTTCAATTCATGCACGTTATGACTTCCATGAGAAGGTTCCTATTCATGGCGCAACTGCATTTAATGTCGGGATTAGACGAGCCCGAGGAGAGTTCATTCTATCTACCACCCCTGACATTTTATTCTCCGATGAACTGATAGAATTTCTAGCTTCAGAGGAATTAGACAAGGATGCCATGTATGGAATTGACCGCCCCGATGTGAGAAAGGATGTAACGCTGCTGCCCACTTTGGAACAACAGCTTAGTTACTGCCGGCAGAACATCATCGTCGTTAATCACGTCAATTCATGCTACTTCGGTTCAACTGAAGCTCCAACCCTTGATAAACATGGCTGCGGCGATTTCACTATACTATCAAGAGAACGTTGGCATTTGTTGCATGGTTCTCCAGAGATTGACATTGTCTCCCTTTATGGAGATAGCATTTTAAGCTATATGGCCTACCTTTCCGGTGCAAAAGAAATAATACTTCACGAACCTATGCGCATATATCATATGGATCATGCTGCCAGACGGATAAAATCTAAAAGCAAATTACTAACTCTATTAGTGGCAATCCGAATGCGGTTTAATTGGCCTGATCGCCTTGTTCATATCTTGAGATACTTGGTTTACAAGGTTCTCCCGCCTAAAAATGCGTTAGATATTTTAGGGGTTCCTTATTTGAGTCCTACCGAATACGAAAGTATAGTATTAGATATGATACAGGGTAAGCGGTCAATCATTTATAATGATGAGAACTGGGGTCTGGGGCAGGAATCTCTGGAGGAGTTTGTTATTAGCACTGCTGATTGGGATAAAGCTCGGAGTAAGGTATGATGATAGACTATAGCCGATTTATTGTAAAGGCAGCTACATGGCTTCCTTCTGCAATACTTAGAATTGCGGTGAAGAAGAACATTCCCAACCTTGCCGGTGACCGTGATATTGAGTGGTCGTGGGTGTCATCGCAGATGCCTTCAGGACCGGGGGAAGCGCTGGATTTTGGTCCTGGGGGTAGTGTCCTGGGGCTTATTGCTGCCCAACGAGGGTTCAAGGTAACTGCGGTAGACCTTGAACCAGCCCAATGGCATTATGTGCATCCTGAGCTCCAATTTATTCACGGTGACATCTTAGAACTATCCCTTCCCAAAAATCATTTTGACCTGGTAATTAACTGTTCAACGGTGGAGCATGTTGGTTTATCAGGGCGATATAGTGTGACCAAAAACAGTCCCGATGGTGACCTAGAGGCAATGTCTCGCCTCAGGGAACTGACGAAGCCCGGTGGAGTGATGCTACTTACGATTCCGGTAGGGCAAGACGCTGTCTTTGCTCCCTTGTGTAGAGTCTACGGAGCTCGGAGACTTCCAAAGTTACTTAAGGGCTATAAGGTAGAGAAAGAAGCTTTCTGGGTCAAGGATATCCAGAACCGATGGGTATTGGCTGAAAGGAAGACTGCTCTGAATTTCAAGGCTAAAGCGGGGTCATGGAATCCGCTCAAGAATGTTTATGCACTAGGATGCTTTAACTTACTTACAGAAATAGACCACAAAAAAGGAAAATGATATCGTGAATCAAATAAAAAAGGTTCTAATAACCGGTATAACCGGGTTTGTCGGCAGTCATCTGGCTGATTATATTCTGGCGAACTTCCCCGAAGTCCAGATTTTCGGTTTAGCCCGATGGCGTTCACCAAAAGACAATATCAGGCATATTCTCGATAAAGTTACACTTGAATTTGGTGATTTACTGGACTCATCGTCTCTGAAAACTGTCTTATCGAAACAGAGACCTGACGTTATTTTCCATCTTGCCGCACAGTCCTATGTTCCCTACAGTTTTACAGCACCGGTGGCGACATTGACAACCAATGTGATAGGAACCTGTAATTTATTGGAAGTAGTCAAAGAATTGAAGTTTGCTTCTGACTATGACCCCATAATTCACATGTGCAGTTCATCTGAAGTTTACGGACAGGTAAGAGAGGACGAAGTCCCGATAACGGAAGATGTGCCACTTCGGCCGGCCTCACCCTATGCGGTAAGCAAGGTAGCCGAAGATAGACTGGCATTTCAATATTGGCTATCCTGGCAGATAAAGACAATAACAACCCGTATGTTCACCCACACGGGACCAAGGCGAGGCGAGGTCTTTGTCGTTTCCAACTTTGCCAAGCAGATTGCGGCTATTGAGGCTGGGCTAGTAGCCCCGGTAATTAAGGTAGGTAATCTGGAAAGCATTCGGACATTTCTGGATGTCAGGGATGCGGTTAAGGCGTACTGGCTGCTGGTAAATAAATGTCCTCCCGGCGAGGTCTATAATATCGGTGGAGTTGAGACAATGACTGTAGGCGAAATGTTAAACAGGCTTCTCAAACTTTCGAAGGTAAAGGATATAAATGTTGAAGTTGACCGGAATCGTTTAAGACCCTCAGACGTAACTCTACAGATTCCTTGCATTGATAAATTTACGGAAGCAACTGGTTGGAAGCCAGAGATTAAGTTTGAGAAGACATTAGAGGATACGCTGGACTATTGGCGGGACTTTTTTAGAAGAGAAAGGAGTAGCTGAGGTTAGTATGCTAAATCTGGACCTTTACAAAAAACTATATCTGGCCAGAAGAGCTGAAGAAAAAATTCGCGAGCATTATATGGAAGATGAGATGAAAACCCCTATGCATATGTCTATGGGAGAAGAGGCAATAGCAGTGGGAATTTGCCATGCTTTAAAGGCTGAAGACCAGGTTTTTGCCACCTATAGGTCTCATGCCATATATCTAGCCAAGACACAAAAAATAGACGATTTCTTTGCAGAGATGTACGGAAAAGATACAGCCTTATTAAAAGGAAAAGGTGGCTCTATGCATATGTGTGCCCCCGAATGTGGATTTATGGGAACTTCGGCAATCGTAGCCAGTATTATTCCAGTGGCGGTGGGGGCTGCTTTCGCCAATAAACAGAAAGATAATGGCAAACTCGTTACTGTATTTTTCGGAGATGGAGCCACTGATGAAGGTGCCTTCTGGGAGAGTTTGAATGTTGCCTGCCTTATGAAATTACCTATTTTATTTGTTTGTGAAGACAACGGGCTAGCCGTCCATACGGCGACTTCCAAAAGGCAAGGATATGCCTCCATTACTGATATTGTCTCTAACTTTAATTGTAATGTACTTAAAGAGAATGCCACAGATGCCGAGGTTATTCATAAATTGACTCGCCAGGCAATTAAGTTGATAAAAACAAACCAGATGCCTTGCTTTATGCATTTGAGGTATTACCGATATCTGGAGCATGTGGGGGTTAATGAGGATTTTGATGCTGGCTATCGGTCAAGGGAAGAGTTTGAGGAATGGCATAAAAAAGACCCGGTAAATCTACAACGAAAGAAGCTTTTGCAACAAGGTATCAACGAAGAAGAGATAATAAAGCTTGAAGAAGAAATAAGTAATAAGATTGAAAACAGCGTGAGACTGGCTAAGGAAGCACCCTTTGCTGATGTCAACGAATTATATAAAGGTGTTTTTGTCTAATGAGAGAAATTAGCTATTGTGAAGCGCTGAATGAGGCTATGGCTCAGGAAATGGAAAGAGACCCCAGTGTTTTCGTATATGGGATAGGTGTGCCTGACCACAAAAAAGTATTCGGCAGTACAGTTGGATTGGTAGAAAAGTTTGGGTCGGAGAGATGCTTTGACACCCCACTTTGTGAAGATAGTATGACCGGCTTTGGATTAGGTGCTGCTATAAATGGGATGAGACCTATCAATATTCATATTCGTGTGGAATTTTTGCTTCTGGCAATGAACCAACTAGCTAACATGGTTTCTGGCTATAGCTATGCAACAGGAGGGGATTTGAATGTTCCCATGGTTATAAGAGCCATTATTGGTAGGGGTTGGGGACAGGGTTTTCAACACAGCAAGAGTATGTATTCAGTTTTTGCTCATATTCCTGGATTAAAAGTTGTACTGCCGACTACTCCCCGGGATGCCAAAGGGCTACTTATCTCAGCAATAAGAGATGATAATCCAGTAATATTTGTCGAGCATAGATGGCTATATTGGCAGGAGGGTGAAGTTCCAGAAGAGTCCTTTACTATACCATTAGAAGGAGCCAATGTTTTACACGAAGGTAATGATGTAACTATTGTGGCTACCTCGTGGATGAATGTCGAAGCTCTTAAAGCCGCAGAGATTTTGGATAGAAGAGGCGTAAGTATTGAAATAGTTGACCCCAGAACAATAGCACCTTTTAATGATGAGCTCATTATTAAATCAGTAGCAAAGACAGGCCACTGTATTGTAGCAGATAACGATTGGTTGAATTGTGGGTTTAGTGCTGAGGCAGCTGCCAGGGTTTCAGAGAAATGCTTTGGCAAGTTAAAATCTCCGGTGTACAGGATAGGCTTTGCTCCAACCCCGTGTCCTACAGTAAGGCATATGGAAAATGAGTTTTATCCTAATGCGGTTAACATTATAAGAGCTGTTGAAGAAATACTGGAGCTAGGGCCTACCGATTTATCGAAAGAAGATTTTTATAGTCATGAAAAGAGATTCAAAGGGCCATTTTAAATTCCTAATGATGTAATATTTGACCAAGATTCCGAAGGGGGTCGAAATATGAGTTCCTTTTATAAAGGAAAGAAGGTACTGGTAACCGGTGGTACTGGAACCATTGGTACTGTGGCTGTAAGACATTTGATTGCCTTAGAGGCTGATGTTACCGTAGTTTCCACTGATAACATGGAACGGGTAAAAGCTGTACTTGAGAACCCGGCGATTTTTCGCTGGGGTGACCTTAGAGATTATAAAACCTGCCTTGATGTCGCTAAAGGACAGGATTATGTTTTCCATCTAATTGCCGTCAAAGGTACTACACAGACCGGTGTGTCCAAAGTGGCTAGTGCTTATGTCCCTTTTTTGATGTGCAATACGAACATGATGGAGGCTGCTTTTCGCTCTGGCGTCAGCAGATATATGTTTGTTGGCAGTATTGGGCAATATCCAGATATACCTGTCCGCCATGAAGATGATGTTTGGAATGGCCCGCCACAAGCTAATGATCGATATATGGGGATTGCAAAGCGGGCTGGTGAGGCCCAAGCTGAGACCTATCTTCATGAATACGGTTGGGACGCTGTCAGAATTGTCAGGCTGTCGAATGTATACGGTCCTTATGATGATTTTGACCCTCGCACTGCACACGTTATTCCCGCTTTGATAAACCGAATGGTTAGCGGTGAAAATCCAGTGAAGGTTGCTGGAGATGGGAGTGCAGTGCGTGATTTAATTTATTCATATGATGTTGTGGAAGGTATGTTAACTGCACTTGAAAAAGCTCCTCCCTGTGTTCCCATCAACATTGGAAGTGGTCAGGGTTACACGATTAAGACGATTGCTGAAATTATTGCGGAGTTGGTTCCCCAAAAACCAGAGATACAATGGGATCCTAGCCGACCTACGGGTGACCAAATAAGAATACTGGTCACACAGAGAGCAAAAGATTTGCTTAATTTTGAAGCGAAGACCGACATCAGAGAAGGCATTAAAAAAACCATAGAATGGTATATTGCCAATAAAGATACTGCTGACATACGAGGGAAGGAACTA
>Ga0114930_10004392_pt1 | contig 11931 bp, 10 predicted proteins | sample AnhtaG_FD_87300 | JGI IMG/M metagenome (GOLD analysis project Ga0114930, IMG submission 87300) | Deep subsurface microbial communities from Anholt, Denmark to uncover new lineages of life (NeLLi) - Anholt_01485 metaG | ecosystem: Environmental > Aquatic > Marine > Oceanic > Sediment | place... | reverse complement strand
CTCCTGTTGCCGCCCCACCGCAGCGTAACGAAGGTCCACCGTGGACGCTCCGCCGACGGAGCGCGGACAGGTGTGTCGCGATGGCGGCCCGAGGTAGATGAGGGGTCTGACATGCAGCGTCGAAACCTGGCGGTCGCTGTCGCCTGGCTGCTGCTGGCGGTGAGTCCGGCAGCGGCGCAGACGGACTACTGGTGGCTGATCGATGACGATGGATCGTGGGACGATGCGTGGAACTGGGTTCCGACGGGGTATCCCGACGGTCCCGGCGACGGGGCGCTGTTTGACCTGTTCCTCTCGGGTCCGATCACGGTCGATGTCAACGCGCCGATCACGGTCGGCCGCATCCTCCTGAAGGACTTGGACTGGAACTCACCCCGGTTCACGCTGGCGCCGGGCCCGGGCGAGGGATCGCTCACGTTCGACGGCGGTGGCGGCGGGGCTTCCATCGAGGGATTCGGCCGCCACGAAATCGCTGCGCCCATCTTGCTCAGCGATACGCTCTGGATCGAGAACGCCAACGAGCGTGAACTGGAACTGGAACTCGTGCTGTCGGGCGGTGTCGCGGGCGGCGTCGGCCACGATTTCGTCCTGGATGGCATGTGGCTGGGCATCGAACTCACGGCGCCGACCAACCCCATCCAGGGAGCGATCATCGTCTACCCCACCGTTCCGTATGGCGAGGCGTCCGGGTTGAACCTCACCGACGCGGCAACGGTTCTGGGGTCCACCCGCTTCGAGGCCCATCTGGGCGCCATCATCGGGCTGGATAACACCGTCACGAACGTGAGCAACCGCGTGGATAGTCCCGTGCAACTGTTTGGCGGTGGACTGGAGCTGCACGGAAATGCGGCGGCAACGACCGAGGCGATTCCGCGCGTGGAGTTGGTCAAGGGCTCCTGCAGCCTCGCGGTGACGAATTTCCCCGGCGGGCTTGCGCCCACGCTCGACATCGGCACACTGGTCCGCGCTCCCGGTACGACCGTCGAGTTTCTGGGCTGGCAACTGGGGGCCGCAGGCCTCATCCGCATCAACGACCCGGCCGGCCCGCCACTCGACTGGGGCGGACTGATCGGCGGATGGGCCATCGTCAACGACTGGCTCGGCCAGAACTTTGCCACCTACGGTATGGGGCGGGGCGTTGTCGCTCTGCCCTTTTATGCGAGCGACATCAAAATGGCCGGCGCGTGGGAGAACGTCCTGCTTGACGCGCCGGATGTGCTCTGGTTCTCGAACACGATCAACTCGCTCAAGATTGTCGGCGATGCGACGCTCGACCTGCAGGGGCACTCGCTCGACATTACAAGCGGCGGCGTGCTTTGCACGTCGGGCCTCGGCCTGCCCGCCGCCATCACAAACGGACAGTTGACGGCCGGCGGCATGGTGCCCCAGGATCCCGAACTCATCATCCACGTCCGGCAGGACCTGGAGATCGCCGCCGACATCGTGGACAATGGCCTGGTCCCCGTCGCCGTGACCGTCTCAAGTTACTCCCTGCCGTGGTGGGCGTTCGCGCCATCTCTGGATCCTGTCCTGACCCTCTCGGGGCTCAACACCTATAGCGGCCCGACCACCATCTGCTCCGCCCGGGTGGCCGCCGACAGCGACGCGCGCTTCGGCCACCCTGCCGGCCCTCTGGTCCTCGCCGGCGGGATCGTTCAGGCCACGTCCACGTTCACGATGAGCCGATGGGTCGAGGTGTTCGACGGGGCCGCCTTCGAGGTCGTCGCGGGTCAGACGTTGACGCTGGCCGGCGAGGTCAGCGGAGATGCTTCCGAACTTCACGTTCGGGCGCTCGAGAACGGGGGTGCGACCCAGGCGACGCTCGTCCTGGCCGCGCCCAACACGTTCAGGTCTGACATCGTCGTCGGCGAGGGCGGCGGCACGGGACCAGTGCCCGTCCTCGAAGTCAGCAGCGATGCGAACCTGGGCGATCCGGACCACGACGTCGTCCTGAACCGGGGCACCTTCCGCGCCGCCGGCTCGTTTGCCGCGCACCCCGGACGTATCTTCGTTATCGGCGGGGGCGGGGGCACCTTTGACGTTAGCGCCGGCGAGGTCTTCTCGCTCGACGCCGACGGCCAACTGGAAGGCGGCGGGGTGGGAACGAAGGTCGGCCCCGGCAAGATGGTCGTCTCTGCGGCCAACCTCAACTACTGGGGCCAGGACATGGAGGTCGCCGAGGGCATCCTCGAACTGGGCGACGCCCAAGCCCTGAACGGGCAGCACATCACCCTCGCGGGCGGCGTGCTCAACCTGCGGCACGACAGCGACGTCGAGTTCCCCGACGACGTGACCGTCCGGGGCACCGGCGGCATCGACGTTGACGGGTCTGCGGCCGCCGACCCCGTCCTCTCGATCGCCGGCCTCGAACTCCAAGAGAACGCCACGCTGACGGTGACGGGAGGCCCCGGCTACAGCCTGGCGGTCGAAGGCGATACCGATGTGCTCGGGCTGCTTGGTGTCATCCGCACCGAGACGGCCGACCTTACGCTGGGTGGGACACTGCGGATGAACGAGCCCACGGCCATGCTTGTCAAGGAAGGCCCCGCCACGCTCACCATCAGCGGTCCCCAGGAGCCGGCGGCCCTCGCCAGCCTCCGGGCCATCGACGGCACAACCAACATCGACACGGACGGCGGCGGCCAGGGCAACCCGCCCGACAGGAACCTGACGGTCGAGGTCCACGGCGCCGGCGCGGTCGTCAACTTCCGGCACCCCCAACACCTGGCCGGCATCAGGCTCGCGAGCGGCGGCACGGCCACGTCGGCCGCCGGGGGAATCAACACCCTCGTAACGAACGCCCTGACGATTGACCCCGATCCGCACGGCGCGCCCGCGGGCACCCTCGACCTGGCCGACAACAACCTGGTGGTCGATTACGCCGGCGGAACCAACCCGTTTGACGAGATCGCCGACTGGGTCCGGTCCGGTCTTCAGGACGGGCCCACCGGTTACTGGGACGGGCCAGGCATCACCTCCAGCGTCGCGGCCGGGCACGCCAGGGCCCTGACGGCACTCGCCGTCATCGACAATAGCGACCCGAACCCCAAGATCGGCGGTCTGCCGCACCTGGATGGCGAGCCGGTGTCGGCGGAGTCGGTCCTGGTGAAGTACACGTGGTGGGGGGATGCGAACCTCGACGGGGTGATCGACTCGAACGACTACGACCTGATTGACAACACGTTCGCCCTGTACGACCCGCAGAACCCCGCGCCGCCGGCGGGTGGTTGGCGGTGGGGGGTGGGCGACTTCACCTACGACGGTGTGGTGGACTCGAACGACTACGACAAGATCGACAATGCGTTCGTGCTGCCGGACGGGGCGCTGGGTCTGCCCGCCGGCGGTCCCGTCCCGACGCCCGAGCCGGCCACGCTGGCGCTGCTGGCCATCGGTGCCCTGGTGACCGCGATGAAGCGGCGATAGGCGTCGCCGGCTGCGACGCGGTCGTCCGTAGGATGGGAACGAGGGGGGCCGGGAGCCTTTGCGGTTCCCGGTTCTTTGCGTGGCTCTCCGATCTTACTTCGTCTGCTCCTCCTCCGCCTTGGGGTTGACGATCGAGGACAGCCACTCGCCGTAACGATTGATGAGGCTCTGTGTCTTGACCGCGTTCTCAACGACCCTGGGCTTTCCGGCCAGAACGTAGGCCCGCCCGTGGGTTCCGGCCACCGGTTCCATCGTCACGCGGAAGTCGAAGGACATGTGCTGCTTCGCGTCCCTCATACGGAGCCGCACGTGCCCGGCGATGCCGAGCCACACGTGGTCCTGACCCTTCCTGTGCACCCACCGGTATGCCGGCACGCGATCCTCACGGAGCCACCCGTACTGCGCCCGCTCGGGCAGTTCGAAGAAGAGGTACTCGAAATCGGGGTCGGCCTCGCCGACGGGCGCGGCAGTGCGGCGAAAGAGAATGATCCGGACCTTCCGGTCGCGGGCCAACTGAAACGTGGCAGAATCGTAGTGGACCTGCTCGGCGGGGCCGCCGGTTGCGTATCGGATGGTGGCGCGCGGCTCCCCACAACCGGCCACCGCAAGGGCCACGGCGGCTGCGAGACACACCCCTGTCAGACCGACGTATCGCATCCGAACGCTTCTCCCCGGCCTGCACCTGCGCGAGGAAGTCTACCGCGCCCGAGCCGACGGCGGCCATGCAAATCCGCATAAGGCGCTGCCAAGGCAGAACTGTCGGGTGGCATGGCCACGCGAGCGTGGCCATGAGCATCGGCGCGCAGTGAGCACGACATGGCTACGCAAGTTTACCCGCCGTGGCGGGCGTGGCCATGTCACCCCGCGGTGGGAGGCGCCGTGCGGCTCACGGAAAATCAGGCCTTGCAACGGCTCCGGGCTGGCGACATAATGGGCACCCGGTGGCCCGCGGCGGTGTTGACTGGCGTCAGGTGGGGGATCCGCATGGGCGTTTACGTCAAGGTCAAACCGGACACCCCGATTCAGGGACCGTTTACGCGGAACCAGTTGAAGGGACTTGCCGCGTCCGGCCAACTCAAGGCCCACTATCTGCTGTCGAACGACATGAAGACGTGGTACCCCGTCGAGAACGTCCGCGGACTTCTCGGCGGGGAGGACCCGCTGGCTGCGGCCGCTGCAGCGACAGCACCCCCGGCCGACGCGGCGCCGCAGGCCCTTGAACCGAGGGCCGCCCCGGCGGCCCGACCGCGTCCGGTACCCGTCGCCCGGGAAGTGCCGCCGACGACGGGGCAGCCGGCACCCGCACCCGCCGGAGAGAGCCCCGACCTGATGGCGGCTCTGAAGGCCCGGCCGCTCCTGCTGGCCCTGGTGGCCGCTGCGGCCGGCGCTCTTGTCGTGCTGGTCATCGTTCTGGCGTGCCTTCTGCTTTTCGGCGGGAACGGGGAAGGCGGGCCGCCGCCTGTGCCGGCCGTCAAGCCGCCGGCCGGGACACCGACGACGACTCCTCCTCCCGCAACGACACCACCGGCGACCACGCCGCCGGCGACGACACCGCCGACGACCACGCCTCCGGCAACCGCCCCGGCGGTAACGCCTCCTGCGGTCACGCCTCCGGCCACGCCGACGCCTCCCGCCACAACGCCCCCCGCAGCCACCCCGCCGCCGGCAACGCCTGCGACGCCCGTGACGCCGCCTGCCACGCCACCCCCGGCGACGACCCCCACCGCCCCGGCGACGCCTTCCGGCCCGGTGGTCGTGCCGCCGCCGCGCGAAGCCCCGACCCCGCCGCCGCCCAGCCCCAACACCAAGGCCGAGCCGCCGACCAAGCCGCAGGCGTATCAGGTCATCACCGCGACGTACGGCGGGCAGGAGGTCCAGGCGATGGGGTCGCGGCTCTCGTTCAACCTGACGAACCGGACGGGACTGGACATCCAGTCGGCCAAAGGGCAAATCCGGTTGTACGACCCCGCCGGCGGTTACCTGGCGGGCCTGCCGACCGAGATCGACGAGCCGGTCAAGCCGGGCGGCACCGTGCTCAAGGAGGGCGTCTGGATGGAAGTGGGCGGCATGATCCTTGGGATGCTGAACACCTCGTCGAAGCAGATGAAGTTCAAGTTCGCCGCCGAGGAGATCACCTACACGAACGGCCGGACGGTGTCGTTCAAGTAGCGGCGGGGCCAGAGGTCACGGGCAGTTTGCTCACGGTTCGACCTCGACGACCTCTTCGGTGATGGGCGGGGGAATCGGGTCGCCGTGTTTGCGGAGGCTTTCCAGGTAGCCTGCAATGGCATCCTGGATGTTCGCGAGGGCGGCCTGCCGTGTCTCGCCCTGCGAGATGCATCCGGGCAGCGTCGGACACGTGGCAACGAACACGCCGTCCTCGTCCTGTTCGAGAAGCACTCGGAGTTTCATGGCATGGCTCCCTGACCACGGTCAAGCATAGCTGGCTCCGGCAGCGTTGACACACCGAACCTTTTGCCCCTAGCTGCTGACGGTCCGGCGCCTTATCGCCGAGCTCGCAGTGGGTCAGATCCTCTGCCAAAGGGCACACTCCCCCGGCATGCCATGGATCGTCATAGACCAAGACTGGGTGTCCGGAACACGCCGAGCCAAGTCACGAAGCCCGGCGATCAGATGTCCAATCTGCTGGTGAGCGGTCAGCGTAGGGCGCGCCGAAGTTGCGTAATCTGCACCAAACACAATATAGGCGTCGGTGCCGTCCTCGCGTCGGAGCAGTTCCTGTATGACGTAGTGCGAATCGAAAACCTTGCCCCTGGGCACGCCTCGAATCACTTCGCGAATGATTTCTTCCATGGTCTTGCCATCCTCAAGTGCCTACAGGTGCTTTCCTCCGGAGCGTGACAATCCCTGCGCCGAGCAGCACCGGCGCGGGGATTATACGGCCCGACGCGGGGCATTGCAACCGGCACACGGGCTCCAGCGGCAGGGCGCTCCCGCTCCCTTACGACCTCCACCCAGAAATTGCTCTGTTTTCTTGAAGTAGGACGGGTGACTTCGTACAATGCCGCTTGCTCCCTGCGGCGCGCATTGCCGCTAGGTCAGCCGTGGAGGTTAAGCGCTATGGCGAAGCACGAGGTGTTCGCAAACCCGACCGTCGAGAAAGTCATCTTCCAAATCCGTTTCCCAAATCTTTTCTACATGGAGCAGCTAATCGGAGAGTACCAGCAGCGAATCATCGATCGCTTTCCCACATCACAGATGCTGATTAGGCGCAACTTCTTCATGGCCAGTGTGAATCAGGCTGTCGAGGAAGAGGAAATACCGCCACCGCCGAAAGGCTTAGAAACGCAGCCAATTTGGAACTTCATCTCGGAAGATGGCGTACAACTGAACGTGCTCTCTGACTCGCTAGATATCACTTCGACTGTCCATAAGACCTACAACAACCCTTCTGAGTCAATGCGATTCCGCGACTCAATCGAGTTTGCAGTAGACAACTTCCTCCACATAGTGCAACTGCCCAAGTTCACCAGATTGGGGCTGCGGTATATCGACAAATGCCCAGTGACCAAGCAGGACAACAAGACGTACAAGGCATGGTACAAGACCGCATTTCCACTTACGCGGTTCCCGCTTTCGGAAAGCAAAGAGATGCTTTTTCAAGCGCGGTGCCGGCGCGAGGGCTACCTATTCAACTACAGGGAGTTTTTCCGGGAGACAGAAGAAGGCCCCCCGCTAACACTCGACTTCGATGGGTACGCCCAGGATGTGAAGGCTGCGGATTACTTGCAGGTTACGGACAAGCTGCATGATCTGATCCGGGCGGAGTACCTGGCCTCCGTCAAGGCTGCGCTCTTGGACTATATGCGCAAGCCAAAGCCGAAGCCGAAAGCAAAGGCCAAGAAGAAAGCGAAAGCCAAGAAGAAAGCGAAGACCAAGAAGAAGGCGACGGGCAAGGCCAAGAGACAGAGGCGGCGATGAACGGACCCCATGGCTCCTCAAGCGAAGAAACCGGTCCGAGCGACCCTCCAGAGCAAGTGGAAGAGACCGGCCCGGCCAGGCCCTCTGGAGGCACCATTGATTGTCTATTTGGAGATTACATGATCACGGTGAGGGTGGGGCCGCGGCGCGAGTTCCTGGGCATAGAGAGCATTGGATACTCGAAGGACCATCGATCTCCGAGACAGCGAATCTCGAACGTGCAGGACGACATGTCCCAATTCTACGAGGATTGAATCCAATCGCTGCCTTCTATGAAGAACAGAGGCCTGACGAAGCCTTGCGCCTTGGGGATATTGTGTCCGGGTTTGCCATTGGAACGATAAGCAGTCCGACGCGTGACTCTGAGGCTTTTAGCATAGAGGTGGACAAGCCTAAGACCGTAATTATGACACCCTGTTGTTCAATTGGTGCCGAAACGATCCTTCTTGTGCCCCTCAAGCGTATTGGCTCACGATGGCTAGAAACACCTTACCTTGCGGAAGACCTTACGAACCTCAACCGGCCGATGACACGCCTGCAGGCCATCCCGCCGGGTCATTTGCGCGCGATGAGTGACGATGATCGCGCGGAAATCGAAGCCGATACAAGGAAAGAACTCCGATTGCTTGGCTTCTTTGTCTATGCGCCTAACGACTTGTTGCCAGCGTACCCAGTGAAGGTAAACAAGAAGTCAGTTCCTGTAAGCCATTACTCCGTGGATTTCCGCGAGATACACCGGATCAAATGCAACGAAATCCAATCCGCGAAAAAGTCCCCCTGGAAGGCAAAACTCCTTCAGCTTTCACGCAACTCCAGGGAGCAACTTCGGACCAAACTGGCCAGTTACTTCGCCCGGCCTGCGCCTGAAGATGAAGTGTGATCGGCGCACCCAACCGTGACGCCTGCATACCGCGGCACAGAACACGGCCGGGCAAGACCGGCCGTGGCACATCTGTTGGGAAGGCTTCCCTACCCCTTCAGGCGCGAGCGCAGGTTGTCGAGGACGTTCATGAAGTTGATGTAGGAATCGTACGGCGACTCGTACGGGTTGAAGTACTTGTGCACGTCGCCGTCGGCGAACCACTTGGTGCACATGTAGTAGAAGTGGTCGGAGGTCTGGAGCCGCCGCCAGTCGTGCAGCAGGTCGGGGTCGCCCACCGCCTTGACCTCGTCCTCCATGCGGTACAATTCGTGGAGGGCGTTCGACTGCATGGCGTTGCCGAGCCAGGCCGACAGGTCGCGTTCCATGTCGGCCCACGAGACCATGTGGGGGATGTCGAGTTCGGCCACGGGTTCGTAGGCGGCGACGGCGGCCGAGAGCGTCATGAAGTGGTTCTTGCCGCCGGCCAGGATGCGCTCGGGCAGGTGTTCCATGAAAGAGAAGATCCCTGAGTCGGCCCACTGGTGCTCGCCGAAGGTCTCGTAGTCCATGAACAGGTTCACCACGTACCCGTTGCCGTTGACCTGGTCGACCCATTCGGCGAAGGTCTCGGCCCGCAACGGCCACTCGGGCCAGGAGCGGTCGGAGAAGCGGAACGCGATGTCGTCCGAGAGGCGGTAGTTCTTCAGCAGCAGCCGGATGTGGTCGGTCCCGACGGGCCGGTACACGAACGTCGGCGACCGGTAGCCCAGGATGTGGTCGGCCCCCTCGGCGGTGATGCCGGTGAAGCCGAGCCCCTCGACGAAGTGCGCCAGGTCGTTGTTGTAGATGAGTTCGGTGTTGCGGAACACCTTGGGACGCACTCCGAACACTTCGGCCATCCTGGCCGTATGGGCCATCACCTGCTCGCGGAACTCCTCGCGGCTGTACAGGAACGCCAGGCTGTGGTAGAAGGTCTCGGCCAGAAGTTCCACCTGGCCGGTATCGACCAGCGCGCGGAACGAATCGACCACCTCCGGCGCCCACCGCTCGAACTGCTCCAGCGCCACCCCCGTGATGGAGTAGGAGACCGCGAAATCCTTGCCGTACCGGCGTACAAGGTCCAGCATCAGCCGGTTGGTCGGCAGGTAGCAGCGCGAGGCGACCTTGCGGCACAATTCGGCGTTCTTGTAATCGTCGAAGTAGTTCGCGTCGGAGTCGAACACGCTGTACCGGCGCAGCCGGAACGGCTGGTGGACCTGGAAGTAGAAACAGACGCTTGCCATGCCGAAAGTCCAAAGTCCAAAGTCCAAGGTCCAAAGTCACAAGTCCAAGGTCCAAAGTCACAAGTCCAAGGTCCAAAGTCACAAGTCCAAGGTCCAAAGTCAAACGTCTAACGTCCAAGGTCTTGGTCGTTCACTTTGGACTTTGGACTTTAGACTTTGGACTTATTTATACTTGCTTCCCCTCATCGGAGACTGCCGCAGGTGTTTCATCAGGCCCGAGACCATCCGGCTGACCTCGGCAGCCAACTCACACATTTCGGCGTGTTGCTCGCCTGTCACGTATTGCCGGTCGAGGGCAACATGCAGGTGCGACCGCATCTCCCCGCAGGAACCCTTGGCCATGGCGAGGAAGTGTCCGAACTCCTTGTCCCCGCCGCGCTCGAACCCCTCGGCGATGTTGGCCATGACGGATACCGCAGCCCGACGAATCTGATCCCGAAGAACGAAATCGCGTGAAAACGGGCCGACCGCCGTCAAGTCGTAGATCCTGTTTGTCAGAGCCCTCGCCTTTTGCCAAGCCTCGATGTCCTCGAACCGCCGGATGGTTGCCACTCGGAGGCCTTTGACTTTGGACCTTGGACTTTCGACTTTGGACTAATCCTTGCCTTCGACTTTGAACTTTGAACTACTTCCTGCCTTCCGCCGCATCCCGATAGACTGCCATACATGCCCGTCCGGCGTCGGTCCAGGCGAATTTGCGGACCTCGAACGCCCCGTGCTCGCGGAGCGTCTTCTGGAGCGGCGGATGCCGCAACACCGCCACGATCTTGTTCGCCATCTCGTGGATGTCCCAGAAGTCCACCTTCAGCGCGTGCGTCAGCACCTCGCTCACGCCGCTCTGTTTCGAGATCAGCACCGGCACGTCGTGCTGAAGGGCCTCGAGCGGCGCGAGGCCAAACGGCTCTGAGACGCTCGGCATCACGTACAGGTCGGCCATCTCGAACACGCGGTCCAGGTCGGCGCCGCGCAAGAAACCCGTGAACGTCACGCGGTGGCCGATGCCCATGGCGGCCGCCAGTTCGATCATCCGCCGGATCATGTCGCCGGAGCCGGCCATGACGAACTTGACGTCGTCTATGACCTCCAGGACCTTCTTGGCCGCCGCCAGAAAGTACTCCGGCCCCTTCTGCATCGTGATGCGACCGAGGAACAGGACGATCCTGTCGCTCGTCTCGATGCGGCTGACGCTCGTCGGGATCGGCTCGCCGTTAACGGTAATGGCGTTGTAGATGACGCGGCACTTCTCCTCGGGGATGCCGTAGCGCCCGGTCACGATGCCGCGCGTCAGGCGGCTGACGCAGATCACGTTGCGTGCCCCGTGCAGGCCGGCGCGCTCGACGTCGTAGACGCGCTGGTTCACGTGCAGCCCGCTTCGGTCGAACTCCGTGGAGTGGACGTGCACGACGAGCGGCTTGCCGGTCAGCGCCGCCACGCTCAGCCCCGCCGGATACGTCATCCAGTCGTGCGCGTGGATGACGTCGAACTCGTGCCGCCGCGCCACCTCCGCCACCAGACGGGCGTACCGGTTGACTTCGCCGAAGAGGTCGCCTGAGTACAGGCTCGGCCCGGTCGTAAGGCCGAGGCTGGTCGGCCGATGCGGGTCGGGCGCTGCCGAGTGCGCCTCCTCGGCGCTCACCTGCCCGGTGCGCGTCTCATCCTGCCGCTGCTCCAGGTACTCCGTCTCCGTCTGGTACGGGCCGAGCGCTGCGGAAACCGGGATCAGGCGGACGTGTTCCAGCCCCTGGACGGTCCAGAAAACAGGCTGGCCGCGGTCGTCAGCGGCCGAAAGGACGTGGACGCGGTCGAGCCGACGGTCAGCCCCGCCGCGCGGAAGAACAAACAGGATCTCCGTGCCCAGGTCACTGAGGGCCTTCGTGAGGCCGTAACAGGCGGTCCCCAGGCCGCCGCTGATGAAAGGCGGGAACTCCCACCCCAACATGAGAACTCGCATCGCCGTGCCGCCCGACCCCCTCACACGCCCCGCCGCCCGTTCGGGCCGTATGGCCGGCGGGAAGCGCCCCTGGTGCGACCCCTCTGGTTATGCCGTGTGTGCGCAGACTACCACCCCCTCTGCCTCCTTGTCTTTGATTGTATATCCGCGTCGAGAGACTGTCAATCAGTAACGTATTCGCCGGCCGTCAGGACGGCGCTCATTCGGTCCTCTCCCCGCCGCCCGGCCCGTAGGGGCGAGGCATGCCTCGCCCCTACAAGCAAGATGGCGCATGGCCATACCACCCGCCCGGACAGAGACACCCGGACATGGCTGCTCCCGGCTTGATGCGGCAAGTTGTCCTGGCGGGCCGGGGGTGGCCTCTGTCACCCCGAGCGAGCGCAGCGAGTCGAGGGGTCTCGCCGTTCGCCGTTTCGGACAGCGAGATTTCTCCGCTCGGTCGCCAAGGCGACCTCGGTCGAAATGACAGG
>Ga0114930_10004385_pt1 | contig 11943 bp, 11 predicted proteins | sample AnhtaG_FD_87300 | JGI IMG/M metagenome (GOLD analysis project Ga0114930, IMG submission 87300) | Deep subsurface microbial communities from Anholt, Denmark to uncover new lineages of life (NeLLi) - Anholt_01485 metaG | ecosystem: Environmental > Aquatic > Marine > Oceanic > Sediment | place... | reverse complement strand
GCCTCATCAATACCGACTGTCGATACAAAATAACCCGGTGACCAGAACACATTCTCTTTCCAGTAAACCTTGTCCAACCACAAAAACTTTTTCCTTATTCGACTTGCCGTCATCCCTTTCAGCTTGCCCATCACTTCACACACAGCATATCTGGGAGGGATTATCATTACCATGTGAATATGATCTCTCTGCATGCTGTACTCTACAATCTCGCAGCCCGGCAAGTTCCCCATCACTTTCGGAAAAAGCTTTCGTAAATATCCTTGTACTCCAGGATTTAGGACACGGCGGCGATATTTCGGAATCCAGACTATATGATATTCCGTACGATAGGCACTGTGACCTGAATATCTTATTTCCACCTCGCCATCTTATCATATCGCCGCCTAATCATTCACCCACGGGCAAGCCCGTGGAACTCTGCCCTTCGGGTTATTAGAAACTCAGGACAGCAGACCCTGGACTACACTCTATCCGCTGATACCGATTGGGTAAGCTTTTCCCCAGAAAGCGGCACCTCCTCTGGCCAAACAACAGAGCATACGATCTCTGTTAATAAAAATGAACTGACTGCCCAAAATGAAGGCTATACTGCCACCATCACGATTACTTCTTCTCAGGCTTACAACAATCCGCAGACAGTGAGTGTGAATTTCAATATATCAAAAGAGCCGCCTCCTGAAATATGACAAACACCCAGCAGTTCACATTCAATGGCCAAGAAGGAGGATCGAATCCGGCCCCCCAAACCTTAACGATTAAGAATACGGGGACCGCAACTCTAAAATATAATATAATCAAAGATGCCAGTTGGTTAAGTGTCAACCCCAAGAGCGGATCGGTTAAATCAGGAGAGAGGTCACACACTGTATCTGTAGACACAGGAGGAATGAGCCATGGGTCCTACAGCGGTACAATCACGATTACCGATCCCGATGCCACCAATAATCCTCAGCAGGTCAGTGTGACCTTGGAGCTTTCTGAAAAGCCAGGACCAGGACCACCCCCTTCAACTGAAAATAAAGTGGGAGTTTCAATAAAGCCCAAAGAAGGTGGAACTGGCACAACTGTTAAAATCACTATCTCTATAAAAGGAAACACCTCCCCAATTTCAAGCGCTTTCGGTCTAGAACTGCATTATAATACTTCTATTTTCCAATATCTAAACACAAGTAAGGGCACCTTAACAGGCAGCCGTAGATGGAGGGGCAACCTCTGGGACAATCACTGTTGGAGGTTTTAGAGGCTCAGGAAGCATCATATCGATTGGAAGCCTTGCTGTTGTGAGATTACGAGTTATTTCTGCTAGCACCTCGGATCAAACAACACAGATTACCATGAACAATCTCATAGATGATATAGCAGGGATGATAATCAATCCGGGATCTGTGACGTTTACTTATAGGCATTAACTCGGTGATTATTTTCCTATAAATAAACTTTTCTGACACTTCAGGGATCAAGTCTCAAATTGAAAAATTTAAAACTTTTCGCCACTCCCAATGAAAAGTATCCCATATCGAAGGGTAATAAATACGCAAATTACAGTTTTTACATATACTAATTTGTTTATTTTGTTGAAGCCTAATGAATTTTTTGTGTCTGGAATTCCCCCATATCCCATTAAGATTATGGCTCAACAGATTACCAATTTTATAAGACGGATAAAAAGGACATGGAGTAACATCACCATTTGGAGTAACAGTAATCAGGGTCGTTGCTATATGACATTTCCTAAAATCATAATCTCCATATAAAAAGGATTTATCTTTAGCGACAATAAGAGGTCTAAAATCTATGTAGGTTTTATAATTGATACTTTTTATCTTATTTATATCTTTTCTTAATTCCTCTAATTCCTCCTTGCCAAAAAGGTGGGATTGCTCATCAGATGACGCATAATTTGGTTCGGGAGTAATTCCGTCTATTATTGAATCATTTATATTATCACTCTTAAACTCTCCAACAATTCTTGGATAAATTGCGTCGATATTATATCTTTCTAAAAATTCAACCAATTCATAGAAATTACGGTAGTTCATATTAGAGAGTGTCGTGCATACCACTATCATCGGGTATTTGTTTGTTCCTCTCATATTAAGAAACATCTCCAATGCTTCTCTCACCCTATTGAATGTTCCATCTACTCCTCTTATGGTGTCATGTTCGCTTCCAACGTCATCTATAGACAAATAGACAGTATACAGGCCTGAGCGGATCAAGTTTTTCACTGTTCCTTTATCACACAAGTTCCCATTTGTCGGAAAATGCGTATGGATCCCATTATTTGAGCAAAATTGGATTACATCAAAAATAGCATCCTTTCTGAGAAGGGCATCTCCTCCGTATATTTCAAATGATTTTATTCCGCTGCTCTTTAATTTGGTAAGTACTGCCAACCAATCCTCTTTGGATATCTCTCCTGAATTATCTTTTGCTCTTTTCCAAATATTGCATGTTTTGCATCTACTCGTGCACCGATAAGTTAAATAGGCCAGAGCATTCAATGGCTTTACTGCGATATGATGATACTCATTTCTTACGCCAACTGAAATCAGCTTGACGAGATTTGTTATTTTACTCATGATTTTGTATCAGGAACCTATATTGTTGCACAAAAACGTTGTCCATCATGCTGTTAAATTTAGCTCATCATGCTCAAATTTTGTTGGATTATCATCTCCTATACCTTGCATCGCTGCATTTCTAATATATTTCGGTTCAATAGATAGCGCTTGAAGCCCCATTTTTTTTCTTTCCTTTTCAATAATCTTCCAACCAAGATAATCAATAGCTACAGGATCATTCGAGAATAATATTTTATTAATTGTAGAAACATACTCCTGGCTTCTACTATTTACCCATTTATATTCACAAAAGATGGCATCTAAAACGATAAGTTTAGTTTTATATTTAATGGGGGGCAAATTGTTTAAATACGGCAAGTAATCCATCACATCTTCGTGGTGAAGGCTAGGGCCAGCAATAGAACCATAATGATTTTTCATACTGAGGGTAACTCCTGAACAGACATCCAAAGCCTTTAAAACCGGAACATTTATCAAATATTCACAGTTAAATCTGTTTTTGCTTTGAGGTAATATGGCTGAAAAAATCCTTTCAAGCATCCAGAGATTGCTATATGAAGAAAGCTGGAAAAGAAAATTCAAAAGGGAACTCGAATAACCGCCAATCAAAAGATTGGCGAGACGATCAAAAAACAATCGTGAGTAGCCGCCAAAGTCTGCGACTGTCCCCACTTTAATGCCGTCAGTGAGATTTCTTTTAAATCCCGCATAGGGAAAAGCATTATCTGTTCTATCATAAATAATTATATTATCTGGCTGGACTCCTCGCGCGATGAGGCTCTCGGTTATAGCTTTCACCACCTTTGCTTTTGTGTATATACCTTGGATCTGACAGTTCACCTTAATGGCTATCTTCTTACTTGGGTCAGGAATTATCAATGCCCATGCATCTCTGATGTTATTTGTCCCAGTAAATTTCTTGATTCCTTCATCGATCATTTGCTTAACAACTTCATCATTTAAATTGGCATTATCTTTTCCTTTTGTTCCATCTGTGGCATCAGGATGAAAAACAGAAACAACATTTGAACGTTCCATTCTGTTCTTTTCCGTTTCTCTCTCCAGGCCTTTTGGGAGGATCCTGAATGCGATTCCTGTCCCTAACCAAGAGAAAAGATTTGTTAAAACCTTGAGGCGCTTAAGTTCCTCTTTAAAAAAAGATTTATCAATATTTTGCAACTAAACCTCTCCCCTTTTCTCTAACCTTATCAAGATTTTTTGAAAAGAAGCGAAATCTTAATAACCTAAGATACCTTACGTGCACGACAGGTCTAAATCCAAGAGATCGATACAACCTAATAGAGGCCTCATTCCAGCCCGGAATATGGCAAAAAACGTAAGAAACTCCTATTCTTTCCAGTTCATTCAATGCACATTGGAGCATGATGCTCCCCAAATATCTTTTCCTGTACTCAGGAAGGATAAAAGTATCATAAATGAATACTTCATCATCTGCCAGGGAAATTTCACTCTCATAATCTTCAACATACACATGATCAATCCCTATTTTTATAAAACCAATAAGCTCTCCATCAGTTTTTAGATTAGAGTAGTAATGGTTGTATATATCAGAGGTATGAATTTCTTTCTTTTTTAAAATCCAAGGAAATTTATCTTGAATTTCTCTAATCCACTGTACGGTTTCAGAAAATTTATAAAATTCAAATCTTAATTCTGGATTTACTTTGAGAAAGCGAGTGCCTCCCTCTTTTAAATTCTTGCAATACCAGCATGCCCGGTTAGTTTTATAGGCCTTTCTTCGCAACTTTCCCAATTTCTTCCTTATCCGATACAAAGTTCTATTTTTTTTCATTAATTTTTTTCTGCGTTCTCAACAACGGCCTTAAATATGAGATGATCTTATGCTCATGTGCATGAATTAGCTTCGAATACAATCTTCTATTGAAAATATGTAATGTTATATGTTTCCTGTAATCATTTGTCCATTTTTGTTTGTAAAAATCAGCATCCCCTCCCATATCATATTCCTTGATTTCTCCATTTTCAAACAAAGATTTTACAATGCAATAATCGAGGAAAGCTCCAGGTGAAAATTTCTGATAGGTTTTTTTATACGAGCTTCTCAATCCATGAACTCTCTCACCAAATTTAAGATGATATTCAAAAGCTATTGGCTCTTCATTCAAATACAAAATCCAAATCAATAGCCAACTTTTGGAACTTGCTGCTTTAGAAAGTCTAGCAAAGAACTCCTTGTTTTCAGGGGTATTCAACGAATTACTCTTTTCTTCCTGCCAGCTATCTTTTGCGATACTATACAGATGATGCTTTATTTTTTTATACTCTTCAAAATCAATAATTTTATGAATACGACAGTCGCCACTTTTTTGAATCCTGTTTTCAACATTTCTGATTGTCTTTTTTCTCTTGCTTGACAAGTTATTAACAAAGGATTGCCAATCTGAATTGAATCTTAAATAAGGAGCGCATGTTCCTTCCTTTTGGGCCCAGAGGATGGAATTTGACCTGAGCACGTCGCATAAGATACGAAAATTTTTAGATTCCGGGGGGATTCTCTTCAATTCCCAAATATCCCACCTGGATCTTTTCTCTAAAAGAAAATTTTTCATCTTCTCCAAAATCTCATTCTTTCTGGTGGAACGAAGTAAAAAATTGTTATGGCCTGAGTTCCCATTATCGATGAAGCTCAGCAATCTTATGGGAAGGCCTCTAAAAAAAACTCTGCTGATCATTAACGGAGCAATCCCAACGATCAGATTATTCTCCCTTGCTACTAAAACAAACAAGCACTTTTTTTTTGAATAGGCTTGCCACCAGCAGTCGAACCACTCATAAGTAAGAAACACCATATCCTCAAGTGGATCATTCTCCCTTAGCATGTTCCATTCTTTTCGGAGATTCTGGAATTCTGAATAATCTGTAATAAGCTCGATGCTAATCATGATTTTATTCAGGGATTTTCTATATAATCTAACATTCAGCCCGCATCCTTAATCCAAATCTATCAGTGAATATTTTTTCTGTCAAGTTTACCATTTTTTGCTTAAATGGAATTTAATAGTCTCGTTTAATGATTATAATGATTATTTCCCCGGAAAAAATAAATCTTTTTACAATGCTTGATTAATTTTATATAATTACTCAACAATTTATGAAAGGATTATTAATAAAATGAACGTTTATTTAACATCAAAGGCCTGCTATATCGTTCAAACTGAAACTAATCATATTGCTGCATACTTAACATGGAATGGCCATAAACTTGTTGGAAATATCCATGAGGCTGATGCAATTATTATTACCACTTGTGCTGTTACGGGGAGTGCGGCTCAAACAACCTATGAGGGGATATTTGAAAGTATCAATAAGCGGCAAAAAAATGCGCCTGTGTATGTCGTTGGATGTTACCCACGGATAGAAAAGGAACGTATGCATGAATTGTCCAGTCATGAGAATATCTTCTCAGTACCTGAATACAAGGATTTAGAAACTATCTTTCCTGGATCAAATTCATGGGAATCTATAAGTTACAGCGATTTTTTTGCCTACCCTTTCGGTGATGAAAGATTAGAAGTTAAGAAAAAGGAAGCTTCATTGATTAAAAAGGTTGTTTTGCCAATTTTCTCCGGCATTGATTCTTTATTAAAGACAGATATTCTTTTTTATTTTCACTTCCGCAGGCATCTCTACAATCCTGAAATACAAAGACGTATTTGGCCGGTTATCATTTCAAAAGGATGTATTCATGCATGCACCTATTGCGCGGTAAGGAAGGGTCGAGGGAAGCACACTTCAAAGCCACTCTCATTAGTAAAAGAAGAAATCAAAACAGGGATTAATAAGGGATATAAAAAATTCTTGCTTATTGGGGATGAGGTCGGCACGTATGGTGTTGATCTTAAAGACGGGACATCTCTTTCCTCGCTTCTTGAAGCTTTAAATTCAGACGATTTTCCTATCTCAATAGGATTTTGGTATCTGGATTGTTTCAACTTTATGGAAGCTGTTCCTCAAATAGAAGAATTGTGTGAGAAAGGTAAAATATTTTTTCTTGGGATTACACTACAATCTGGATCTTATCGCATCTTGGGTCTGATGAATCGACACTATTCTCTAGAGGATACTATGGACGCTATACAAAAATTTAGAAAAAATACGAATATTGTTATAGCAACTCAAATCATGGTTGGTTTTCCGACAGAGACAGAAGAAGATTTCAAAAGGAGTTTCGATTTGATCGATAAGGGGTATTTTGATTTAGTTGAAGTGTATGAATACTCTCCCCGTCCAGGAACTAGGGCTGCTAAAATGGAGGATGATGTTCCTTCGGATGTTAAGGCCAAGCGGGCAACAATATTGAGGAAAATTGCCGCAAAAAAAAGTAGGAAGCTTTTTATGAAAAAAATACTCCACGAGCTGCGTCATTCTGGGAAATTGCAACCAGAAAAAGCTTAGATTCCTTACAGTGAATTTACAAGTGGCTTAAAACCTTTTTGATTCTTTCCTCTCTTTTCTCAGAATCTCCCAATTGCGCATTCAGGTCTCTAAGAAAATCTAATATCTTATTACACCATATTGTATCATCAAAGTCATTTTCAACATACTGGAGGTAATGAATATAGCTGTTGAGCAACTCATCTAATCCTGGTTTTGGAAAATAACATTTCTTACATTCGGCTATAGTTAGATCTTTTTTCCCCAAGTGTTGTCTTCTGATCTTATCCGCTTGTTCGGATCTCCAAACAGCCAAAAGAGGTTGTATGAGCACATCCCCAATGACCAATTTATTTTCATAATCACGACAGCACAGGGTGACCTGCCCTTCATTATTAACATAGATCCTGTTGAAAACACTGATATGGCACGGAACATTCAACCTGTAGAGGTTGGAAAAACTCAAGCTTCTCTCATCAAAATATGTCGTATCAGGTGAAAGACTATTGACAAGCATGAAATGGATGCATTCAGGAAATGTATATTTAGAAAACCGGTGCATAAACGTGGCGATCTCTCTGATGTTATCCTTGGAAATCACGCATGTGATGCTGAGGGCTATACGTGACATATGCCTGTGTTTATTCACCCTTAATATCCACTCACAGCTCTCCATAACTTTCTTAAGCTCCCCTCCTCTCCTCATTTTTTCATATGTCTGAGGAGTGGCACCATCCACAGAAAAGCCAAAACTCTCAATCCATTCAGGATTTGAGGCATACAGATTTTTGAGGCGTTCAACAAGGTTTGCATTCGTAGAGATTCCAATACGAATACCCATATTTTTGGCAATAGACACAGCTTCTTCTAACCAAGGATAAACAAGAGGCTCTCCAACCGTGTAAAGAGATACGATATTAATGCCTGCTTCCTTTACGCGCTCAAGAACTCTCCTGTAAGTGCCCAGGTCCATATTTTTTTTCTCCCTTTTTGAGAGATTCGTCGAGCACATCGGACATCTTAGGTTACATGTGTTATTTATTTCAATGAGACAGTCACTTGGTCTCTGCCTAGCTCTCAAGGCAAATTCGATAGGATCAAAATCCAGAGCCTGGTTGAAAAATCTTAAAATTTCCTTGCGGTAATATGACCTCCACCTATGCTTTATCCATGCGTTTTTTGCGCGATATTTAAGATGTCTCAGGTAAGGCAATCGAAAAACAACAACGCTTTTAAGCTTCGGGAGTTTTATTCTCGATTCAGCCATGGCAGAAAAATCAATCCCATATTTTATTCATTTACGATTTTTGTATTATATTCCGCCTTGAAGGAATCTTCAACCGTCTATGTGAATGTTTGAGCTTTGCAAACTCATAATAACGAAATTCGGTGAAAGAAGCTCTCAAGTTGGCCTGCATAAGAAATAGAGATAACTAAGTTCTTTCGTCTCTCTAGGATCCACGTCTTCTCCAAAACGATTGTACACACATTCGGTTTTGAATCCTGTTTCCTCCAATTGTTTCGCCTGATATTCAGGCCTCACGTAATAGGTTTTGAGCTGATAACGATGATCCGGAGGAGTTAAGATCGCGTACTGTTGTTTCCTGATATCATGAACATCGATATGCCTGTACATCCATCTTAAGCGAAGATTGTGCTTGGCTGCATATGCCCAGCGATACACGGAACGAAGAGGATTTCGAGTATTAAATACAGGGTATTTTTTCCGGAAAGGAAATTCATAAATGCTGTGCGTGGAAAAGAAAAAATGACCCTTTTTATCAAGGACACGATGGACCTCTTTAAGAATCTTCATCCTCTCATCATGAGAGACGGCATCGATACCATTCCAGCTGAACATCACGAAATCGAAAGACTGCTCAACGAACCTAGAAAGATCTCTGGCATCGCACACATAAAAGCGGGTCGAGGCGTTCTCTCCGAAAATTCGCAAGCATCTTTCAATCATAGCCGGCACATAATCAATGCCAACATATTCCTTCGTAATTGCGGCGAAAGTGTACGTTGTCCTCCCTGTGCCGACTCCGATGTCTAGCATGCGGATTTGATGCCAGCGAGACTTGAAACGCGAGAGAATTGCCCGCTCGGGGGGCCACAATTCACGCCATGTGTACTCATGGATGAATCGTTCATAAACACGTTGGTTTTCATCCATAAAATACTCCTTGCGTTTATCTTGACCAATGCTATTTATCGAATATCACAAATATAGATGAAATTCAATTTTTTCCTTTATGTGATTGCAATGCTATACTTTTCTTGACTAAAAATATTAGCCTATCTCATATTAGTCAAGAAGGCAGCAATACAAAGAGCAAAAAAAGGACCTTGGTTGTGTGAACGAAAAGAGGAACTTCCCAAGAGTGATAGTCCCAGTCTTTTATAGAGCTCCAAGGATTTTTGCAAGAAAGCAGCGGATTTCGAACCTGAGTCTGGGGGGTGTTCGGGTTTACAGTGATCAACGGCTTTATGTAGGGGAACGACTGGAGTTGGAATTTTTCCTGCCTGATGGGACAACAGTCGAAGCAAAGGCGAAGGTTGTGTGGATAAAAGAGATGCCGCCGGGATCAGAGGCAGTTTATGATGTCGGGATGGAGTTTGTGGGGTTGTCTGAGGGTGCGATGGAGAAGCTGAAGACGGTGTTAAAATGACAAGGCTAGACCACTAGGTCGTTTTTTATTGCATAGTGGGTGAGCTGGGCATTGTTTTCCATGTGCATCTTCCTCAGGATGCGGGCTCGGTGTGTGCTTATAGTCTTAACGCTTAGATTCAAATCCTCGGCTATTTCTTTAACCGGTTTTCCTGAAGCGATCATACACATAATCTGGTATTCCCTGTCAGATAATGTCTCGTGGAGAAGTTTTTCAGAGCTAGGGCCAATTTCCCCAGCCAGTTTCTCGGCCAGAGAAGACGTGATGTACTTCCCTCCCTTGGCAACCTTTCGGATGGCAGCGATCAACTCAACCGGAGCACTTTCCTTGGTCAAATATCCCGCAGCCCCTGCCCTCAAGGAACGCACAGCATACTGTTCCTCCGGATGCATGCTCAGGATTAACACAGGCAGCTCTGGCTTCGAACATTTCAGCTGCTTCAACACATCGATGCCGCTTCTCCCGGGCAAGCTTATGTCCAGAAGTACAAGGTCATAATCCTTCTTGTTCACTTTGTTAATGGTTTCCTTCCCATCCCTCGCCTCATCCACGACTTCGATGTCTTTTGTTTCCAGTAATATCTGTTTCAGACCTTTCCTCACGAGTGTGTGGTCGTCGGCAACCAATACCTTGATCATGGTTTGACTACCCTATCAACAGGGAGAGTGACTGTCAGGGAGGTGCCTTTTTTTGGAGTGCCGGTTATTTTGAGCTCGCCCCCAAACGGTCGAAGCCTCTCTCTCATGCCCATCAGTCCGAGTGAAGAAGGGGCAAAAACGTCATCTGGTTCGATTCCGCTTCCGTTGTCTTTGATTTTTAAAACCAGAGCACCATTTTCCTCTTTCAGGCTGATACTGACTCTAGTTGCCTTGGCATGTCTGGTCACGTTGGTCAATGCTTCCTGGGATATCCGGAAAATGGCCGTAGAACAGTCCGGATCTATGTTTACTAATTCACAAAAAAGCTGTATTCGGCAAGGAATATTTGTTTGGTTCTCAAACTCCTGGGCCAGCCATTCGATGGCAGGCACAAGGCCCAGGTCGTCCAAAAGCCCGGGTCTTAACTCTGCCGTTACCTTCTGGACTGTCTGAATCGTCTTATCCACAAGATCGGACATGGAATCCATTTTCTGAAGGAATTTATTCGCCCCTTCCTCCTCAGGGTCGACCCGGTTCGATAACCAGGAAATGTCCATTTTAAGGGCTGTCAATTGTTGTCCCAGCTCGTCGTGGATCTCACGGGCGATTCGCTTGCTTTCTTCTTCTCTTGCGGTCTGGAGATGCAGGGAGAGCTGACGGAGCACTTCCCTGGACTTGTGAAGCTCTTTCTCAGCCTGCCGGCGATCGGTGATGTCGGTGAGTACCGAAACTCTTCCCCTTAATTCTTCCTTTTCGTCATAGATATTTTTGGGAGAGAGGATGGTGAATATCCTGTCGCCGTCTTTTTTCTTCCAGGAAACCTCTGAAGCTTTACTGGTTTCATCTTCTTTGGACGCTTCCTGGAGTTCCTTCCTTTTGAGGATGCCGCCTCCAAGAAACCTGGTGATAGGTTTACCAACCACCTCCTCCTCGGTATACCCTATCATGTCAAGGAATCTATCATTTGTATAGGTGATGATGCCTTTCTTATTCTGCATCAAGATGCCTTCGCTTATGTTCTCGACAAGCTGGCGGTAGCGATTCTCGGATTCGAGAAGAGCTTTCTCCATCCTTTCTTTGAATTTTTTCTCCATGGCATGTCTGTGGAGCGCCATCTCGACAGTGATTTCCAAGTCTTTTTCGCCGACAGGCTTGAGGAGATAACCAAAGGGCTCTGTTATCTTTGCCCTCTTCATGATATTTCTCTCGGAGAGAGCTGTAAGATAAACGATCGGGACTTCCAGTTGGGCGCGGACTTTACGGGCGATGTCGATTCCCCGCACCTGGTTGTGAAACATGATATCCAGGAGTATCAGATCAGGATTCTCCCTTACAATTTTGGAAACGACTCTCAATCCCGTGGTGAGGATGATGCGGACAGAATAGCCCAGGTCGAGAAGGATTGTTTCTATATCCTTGGCTATGAGTGCTTCGTCTTCGACGATAAGTATCTTATTTTTGCGCATTTTTCTCTCGGCATCACATTTTCCCCTAAAATGGCTTACATTTCAAGGGATTTGGACAATTTCCAATGGTCCCCAATCAGAAGCCATTCTATCATAAATATGGCAATTTTCAAAAAGATTTTTGTCAAACATATCTTGTGGAATATTCGTTTTTTTGTTAAGG
>Ga0114930_10004384_pt1 | contig 11946 bp, 11 predicted proteins | sample AnhtaG_FD_87300 | JGI IMG/M metagenome (GOLD analysis project Ga0114930, IMG submission 87300) | Deep subsurface microbial communities from Anholt, Denmark to uncover new lineages of life (NeLLi) - Anholt_01485 metaG | ecosystem: Environmental > Aquatic > Marine > Oceanic > Sediment | place... | reverse complement strand
TAAACGCTTTAATTGTGAAATTGGAGCCGGCGTTGACAGTTATTATGGGCACCATCGTCGGATTTATCCTCATGGCGGTATATTTGCCAATGTTCGATTATATGAGTCATTTGTAAAGAGATGCCTTATCATAGGTAGTGTGAAATATGTGGGATAGACGGCCCAGAACTGCTCGTATGTCTCATCAATGAGTCCATCCTCAATCAATGATGTCCCCGGGCCTTTTCATTCTGTAGTCCCTTTATTCCAATCGGCCAGAGCCATTGCTACCGTAGGCGCTTGCCTAACTCACTCAAGGCTTTAATTTCTTGAGGGTTTAACGCTGGGATTTACTTCCTTGGGGTTTTCCGCTATGTTTTCCAGGACTTCTACATGTTTTTGGTAGAGTTCGGCGGTCTCTTGCCGTAGCTTTTCATTGATGGCTGTTAATTCGGTGATTTCTTGTCGTTGCTTTATGTTGGTGGCTCTTGATTCGGCGATTTCTTGTCGTTGCTTTATGTTGGTGGCTGTTAATTCGGCGATTTCTTGTCGTTGCTTTATGTCGGCGATTGTTAATTCAGCGATCTTTTGATTAAGGTAATTCTCAGAACGTCTGTACTTGGAGAATACCCAGAACAAAAGTACGACCGATATGATTAGAGCAACCACCGCAAACACTGTTAACAACGCCGTGCCTGAGGAGTCAGTATTCAACGGCCCCCTGGCAGCTTTCCACTGCTCAAATCGTGTTAGCGCCAAAGAGATAACGTGTAGCCCTTGTATTGTCATGCTTTCTATTATCATGTCGTACCCTTACAATTTTACAATTTTACAATTTTATCGGCCAGATGTGGTGCTGACTTAACCGGGATTTCCCAGATATGTGGAACACTCGCGCATAAAATTAAAAAAGCAAAAATTGATTACTTCCGATAAACACTACCATGAGCGTGTCTTTGTTCTGCTGATGAACCGAACTTAAAGTTGCCTTGATAGTCTTTTAGAATGATTGTGATTAAGTATCCGGTGTCTTGTGCCGATAGTTTTGTGAACACTTAAGTTTAGATATGGTTCTTTTTTGAATTTGAAAGGGAAAAAATATGCGAAGCGAAAAAGGTTTTACGTTAGTTGAGCTGATGATTGTCGTTTTGATCCTCGGTGCACTGGCGGCAATTGCTATTCCAAGGATTCTGGGAGGCGCAAACACTGCCCGGATCAATGCCTGCCAAACTAATTGCCAAGTGCTAAACTCACAGCTCGAATTGTGGAATGCAAACGAGGGTGCGTGGCCGACGGTGGTGGAGCTGACTAGTGAGCCAAACTATTTTCCCGAGGGTCTGCCTGAATGCCCATTTGGGGCGGCCTTCCCCTACGTTTTAAATGTGAACAATCGGATTACTCCGCACGGCCATTAGTAGCGTCCTAGTGGCGTCAGTTAGTGGCGTCAGTGGGCGGGTCAAAAGCCAGACACAGTTTCTATAGAGATAAATCAACAAAGACGGCTGTGGACCGATCGACAGCCGTCTTTTACTTTTTGGCTGGTTGGTACCAATGAAGCCAGAGAAAAGACGAGCCTTCAGTTTGGTTGAGCTGATACTGATAGTGGCGTTTCTCGGCATATTTGCCGTTATTGCCGTGCCGAGACTCAATTTCGCTATCATTTCAAAGCAAAAAGCTGAGAACATTACCAGGAAAGTTGTTACCGACCTTCGCCTCACACGCAGACTTGCTATCTCCGACGCCGCAGGCAATACGAAGGGCTTTCAACTGAAGATGGTTGGTTCCTCTCCCTATACCAGCTACGAAATTGAAAACGTCGATACTCACGTAACAGTTGCTACGCACACACTCGATCCAGGTGTTACTATCACCTGCCCCACTGGTATTACGTTCGCATTCGGCCCCCTGGGAAATTCCGTAAGTGCGGATGAGATGGAGATCAACGTTTCTGCTGAAGGCAGAAGCTTTACAATCACTATTTTATCAGCAACAGGTGCGGTAAAATGCGTCGAAAACTAACCAAGCTGTTCATAAGAATGATAAAGCGTAACACGGCTTACGAATCACAAGTTACGAGCCACGCACAAGCGGGCTTTACTCTCACAGAGGTTGTTGTCGCATCAGCTCTGCTAATTATCGCAATAGTCCCAATTCTAAGAGCTCTGACCATTGCCCATGTCACTACCAGAGTTATTGACTGTAAAACCCTCAGCCTTATACTTGCCCAGACCAAGCTCGATGAAATAAGGGCACGCTCAATCTACAACTACTCCGGCACATTTACGGAATCATCTACATCCCTTGATGGCCCATACCTGTGTAGTGTGGTGGATACCGGTGGGGGTTCCAACCTCAGAACAATAACGGTATCAGTCGGCTACGACCAAGATGGCGACAGCAATCTCGATAGCGATGAAATTGAAATCACTCTGGCCACACTCGTTGCAAGAAGATGGTAAACCCTATCAGAAATAAGACACCACAGGTTTGCCTTGCTTTCGGCAGGGATTTCTCTTGTTTCCGGCAAGGATTTCTGGCAAACTTATAGGACTTTTTGGCTAACCAAATAAATTTTTTTTTATAGTAAGCGCTAATTCCCGATAAAGACAAGCCAACATTGCCAAATAGTTCGATTAATCGCGACTTTTTTTATTCTCGTTTTCACCGGCCGATAATTCAAAACCCAGTGAACAGCCCTTTGTTTTATGCCGAAAATACCAGCAGGAGCGGCCAATAGCGTGCTCGTCTTGACTAATCGGAGTTTTTGGGACAGCAAATAACTATACGATTCCTGGTCGTTACGCTCCAAAAACCTGGTATAGCAGTTGGAGCAGCTTAAAGATACTAAAAAGATTAGCCCCGAAGGATGCAGGGAAATCGATTATCGACGGTTAACTGTTATGCAGCACCAAAACAGTAAAACTCGGCTCTCCGCGGCCCTAACTCTGTTGGAGATGGTTATAGCCATGGCTATAATGGCCATCATCTTTGCGGTCATAGTGCAGCAATTCAGGGTGATTCAGAACAGTTGGGACTCCCAGGCCGGCGCTGCTGAGACGTTGCAGAACGGCAGAGTTTTAATGGACCATTTATACCGTAACCTCTCAAAGGCCGTGCGAATAACCGCCGTAAGCGGCTCGGCCGAAACCAACGGCTACATCGAATTCCAAGACAATGATGTCAACAATGTCAGATATGATGTTAATAGTACGACCAACTACGTCCAATTTGGCACCGTCGGAGACCTTTCCGACCTGGCCGGGCCGGTCAGCCAGTTGCAGTTTACCTGCTACGATGCGAACGACCTGGATACACCCATAACAGATGTGAATTCTATCCGCTTCGTAAAAGTGGAAACGACCCTGACCAATTCTGCGGCAATGGGTCAGGACAAAACCTTCATTGCGTCGGCTTACCTCCGCGCAAATGGCAATACTCCGCTGGAGCTCACCAAAAAAACGCTTTTTGAGTTTGACAGCATAATGGGCAAAACGCCGGCCTTATCAAAGATAGACAATAGCCATTATCTCTGTGCTTACTCTGGCAATGTGGATGTTGGCTGGGCGACGGTTCTAACGGTCGATACGGGGACCTGGGCAATAACAAACGAAACGCCTTTTGAGTTTGACACCACAAAGGGCACGACGCCCGCCTTATCAAAGATAAATGATACGCATTATCTTTGTGCTTATGCTGGTGATGATGACCATGGCTGGGCGACGGTTCTAACGGTCAATATCGGGACCTGGACAATAACAAACGAGACGCCTTTTGAGTTTGACGCTGTAAGTGGCAAAACGCCGGCCTTATCAATGATAGACAATACGCATTATCTTTGTGCTTATGCCGGCGACGGGGATGATGGCTGGGCGACGGTTCTAACCGTCAATACCGGGACCTGGACAATAACAAACGAGACGCCTTTTGAGTTTGACGCATCAAACGGCGAGACGCCCGCCTTATCAAAGATAGACAATACGCATTATCTTTGTGCTTATGCCGGCTACGGAGATGATGGCTGGGCGACGGTTCTAACCGTCGATACGGGGACCTGGGCAATAACAAACGAAACGCCTTTTGAGTTTGACATTAGGTTGGGCCTTAACCCGGCGCTGAGTCAAATGAGCAGTACGAATTATCTGTGCACATACCAGGGCTACAAGGATACCGGCTGGTCGGTCATTCTCAAGGTCGATACCGGAAGCTGGACAATCAGTACGGAAGATACCTATGAGTTTGAGGAGAATTACGCAACCATTTCGGCTTTGGCCCAGTTAGACCAGACTCATTATCTTTGCGCCCATATGGGGGCATTTAGCCACGGCTGGGCGATTGTGCTGGCCAGTACGCCTTCGCTTGACACGATCAGTAAGCAAGGCGCGGGTCTTGAGTTTGATCCCGACACGGGCTTGGCGCCTACTTTGGTTGAGATAGATGACTCGCATTACCTTTGCGCTTATCAGGGGCCGTGGGAAGATGGCTGGGCAGTGGTGCTAGAGACATACCGTCTACGCCCGTGAGTATTTCTGTGAATATATGGAAATTAGAGTGAAAAATAATGGTTCGGTGCTTCTGGTAACAATCTTTGTCGTAGCGCTGCTCTCTGCGATTACTATCGGCATACTCCAGATGAACACCGAGGAAATACAGCTTATGCGTAATCAAATCCGCGCTGCCGAGGCCCTGGCTACTGCCGAAGCCGGGCTTAATGATGCATTCAGCGAACTTCGAACCGACCCGAACTGGAGCGCCGGCTTTATTGACAAAGCCTTTAATGGCGGCTCATACACGGTCGATGCGATCACAGGTACTTTGCCAAATCTCACGATCGAATCTACAGGAACTTCGTCTCAGGGATTTGTGGCCAGAGTCGGATCTGACGTAACAGTCTCGAGCAGCAGTCCCTACATAATAAGAATTGATAGTTTGAGGATAAACGAGTAATGGTTAGGTCTAAAACCGCATTGGGTATTGATATTTCGGATGGCCGGATAAATCTGGCATTGCTTAGGCAAAACGCCAATGGTATTAAATTACTCAAAGCTGCCAGCAGTCCAGTTCCCGATGGAGCAATAAAGGATGGCAACGTTGAAGATTCTGTAAAACTTTCTCAAGCAATTAAGGGATTGAGAACTCGCAATAAAATACGAGGGATAAATCGCACTGGGGTATCGTTACTAACAAGCCCTGCAGTTGTGCAGATTTTAGACATACCCAAAGGAGCTCCGACAAATATTGGACGTTTGGTTCGAAATGAAGTGAAAAGTTATGTTACCTTATCAGGCAAAGAAATAGCCTTCGACTTCTGCCGAATTAATTCGGGACAAGGTCAAGGGAGCCGTCTCTTGGCAGTTGCTACTGACGGCCAAAAGGTAGCTAAGCTTGCCGAAGCGTGCAGTCGGGCTGGTCTTAATGTTGAGGTAATCGAACCACCAGTGTTATCCTACACCAGAGCACTTTATGCCAAAAAAATAGCAGGGAGATTTGATTGTGACGTGCTAATTGCTATATTGCGGGACAATGTCTTAACCTTGTGTGTATTCAGAAAACAGACCTTGGATTTTGTTGGGACGAGGAGCATTAGTAGAGAAAAAGCGGAACCGGATGAGCTATGTCGGTGGCTTGTTGAAGAAATAAACGCAATTATTCGATTTTATGATATCGAGGTGGCGGACAGTTCCGGAAAGTGGGAAGTCACAGTTGTTGCAGATTCTATTCTTTTGCCTGAAGATGTTGAGCAATCTCTGAAGGCTAAAATCACAAGTGTGAGCCTGCAGGTCAGAACTGATGAAACCGCCTGTCAAGACACACTCGTTGCACAAGACAGCAGTCTTGAAAAACCTTCAGTGGCTGCGATTGGTCTGGCCATGAGGCTTTTGAATAAAAACGACAATGGTTTGAGAATAAATTTAGTTCCTCCAGAATCGGCTGAGGTTAGAGCTGCCAAAAAACAAATGCGCATAACCGTCACAATTATCGCAGCGTTACTGTTGATTATGGTGCTGGCCGGGACAGGGTTGAGCTTGACGGCCGATAAAGTGAAACGAGGTATAGCCCAAAGAAAACAGACAGAGCGGTCACAGGACACATATATCCTCCTTAGCGAACAGGAGTCCTTAGACAGACAAACCAAGCTATTATCAGAAAGACCGGCCCGGTTAAAAGACATCTTGGATTCTCGCTATAGTTTGGATTGGGCCGGTATCCTGGAAGATGTCAGAAGCCGGACACCCGGAGCCGTGCGTATAACTGACCTTTATAGCAAAGGCAATACCGAGATGCACCTGGAAGGTCTTGCACTATCATATGAGGTGGTTCGTTTGTTTGTGGAGATGCTGAACAAATCGGAGCACATAAGCTCGGCTTCTCTGACTGAGACAGTAAGAGAAGACGAGGGAGGTGGATTAGTCATGTATACGATCAATTGTTCGCTGACCAGAGATAAAGAAGAATAGCTGATGTTAGTCAACAATCTTGCTAAATTGAATCGCTCATCGAGAAACGCTACTTCGGCGTCGCTGATTGTGATTGCAGCGTTAGCGATGTATAACTGGATAGTTGCACCACATGCCACCTATCTGTCAGCAGCGCAGCGGTATGAGTCTGTTACGGACAACATTGTAAAGAAAAACAAAGTTATCGGCAACAGGGTTAAGACCAAGAAAATGAAATTGCAAGAATTGCGCGAACAGTCTGCTCAGCTTCAGAGCACACTGTTTACACCTGATCAAGCAAGAGAGTTTTTCAGTGATTTACAGGCCATTTCCGAAGAAACAGGCTGTATAGTCTATTCCGTTAACTTGATTACCAGTCGGCCAGGCCCTAAAGGCGGACAATCGAAAGATACCTCGGGTGTAGTCACTAAGAGTGCGGCGCTAAGCGTTATAGGGGTATACAGGAACATAACCAAGTTAATGGGAAGGCTGCAAGCGCGTACCCAAAAAGTTTGGATAGATTCAGTAAAAGTGCGAACTCTCGACTACAGTTTGGATCGGCCCAGGTGTGACATAACTATTACAATTTGCGTGATCACGGACAAGGAGAATACCTTATGAATAAACAAAAATACGCAAAAATAATCTTATGCTGTGCCATTTCAACTATCTGTGTATGGTATGGTCTGGGACAATCCCAGCCTGTGCTGGGGGCGCAGAGCAAAGCATCGACGGTTGGTCGTGAAAACCCTTTTGCAGAGATTCCCAGAGCTATAAGACCCGTCTCACCGATAGCTCTTCAGTCTTTACAATCCGGTCAAGAACTACCGGTGTTGTTTGTTCGGACCATAATGCTTAAATTTCTTGATGCCGAAAGCCTTAAGCCCATTATTGAGAGTCTGTCTTCAAAATATGGTAGTGTTTCTGTCGACAGTAAAAGTAACTCTTTGATTATTTGTGACACAAAAGAAAGTCTCGAAAGAATAATGAAGGCGATACCAAAAGATGGAGTCTTTGAGATTAAGGAAAAACTTACCACTGGGATTTATCGAATTGTCTACGCTGATATCAAAGAAGTCGAAGAAACACTGAAAGCGTTCATTTCAAAAAACGGCATCGTCGCTGTCAGCCCGCGTACAAACAATATAATCGTCACCGATTTCGAAAGCAGAGTCAAGCTCATCGACGACTTTATTAAGGAAATGGACCGCGTAACACCGCAGGTACTGGTTGAGGTGAGAATCTATGATATAAGCAGCACAGAAGGCTTCATGTTGGACGTCGGCTGGAATGCCGGCCGCAATACCCCCCTGACTGACATTACAGAAACAAGCACTCATAGCGGAACCGTTACTAAAACTGGCGCAACTGGCCCTACGACCACAACCACCCGAACAGTGACTGATACTATTGATACTGTTGTCCCGACTAATACCGGCACAGTCGACAAGACTGTAACTACAACGACGAGTGGAACCGCCGGAATAACGAACGATACTACCACGGATGCCGACCAGATAACTAAAGAAAAGTCTGAAACTTGGATGAGGGACGCATACAGGAAGAGTAAACCCTTTGTAGGCGGCTCGTTTAACGAGTTGGGGTTAGGGATTGGTACTCTGCGTTTTGGTCTTCTGAACGATGCAGTTGATATAGATGTAACGCTGAATGTTCTGCACCAGCAAGGATATGCCAAGCTTCTTGCAAACCCTCGAATTCTGGTAATTGATAATGAAACTGCTATCTTCAAGATCACACGCCAAATTCCCTACAAAGAGTTAACCGAGACATCTATGGGTGGTAGTTTGACCTCGACCAAATTTAAAGACGTCGGCGTTGAGCTTGAGGTTACCCCGCACATCACAAGGGATGGTATGCTAACGTTGCACATCAAGCCGCAATTTGGTATTCACGTGAGTGGTGGAACCCTTAATGAACCGCCGGTTGTTGATACCCGCGAAGCTGACACAAAGGCATTGGTAAGAGACGGTCAGACTATTGTGCTGGGGGGCCTTCGCCAATCAACAATTACCAGAGATACATGGAAAGTGCCGATACTTGGCGATATGCCACTTGTGGGGGGATTATTCCAGTCTGAAACCGAATTGGTCAAGGAGACCGAGTTGCTTATTTTCATAACACCAAGGATTTTTGTGCAGCCGACTCTTTCGCCACGAGAGGTCACACTTTTTGAAAAGACTGAAGTGCCCACACCCAAGGAACTGACTAGCAGACTTAAGCCTGCGAGTGAAAAATTAGAGTCGCCGATGCCTTCATTAGAAAAAGTCAGAGACGCTAAAAAACAACTGCTCCTGGAAAACATAAAGGCACTACAATAAAAAAACCAAGATATTACTAAAGAAATGTTGTCGATTAGGACTCGTTGGAGAAGATTCTTAGCGAAAAAATACAAAAAGCTCTGCATAATTTAAGAAGATTAGCCGGCGGGCAGATTCAAAACCGGAAAAAATTAACGGTAAATTGGTAATTCCCAATCAACATTTTCTACTTCATATCCGCTTTTTTATAGAATAAATGGCACTTCAGCTTTAAAATCACTAAAAAAGACTTGAATTTTCCTGATAAACCTGATATAATATCGGACGTTAATTTTAACGGTGGTGAAGTAGGTATAAATGGAAATCCCAGGTATATGGGAAATTCCGGATTTACTTCTTTCGCAAGATGAATGAAAAGACTGAATAGTAAGGTTTCAGCTAATCAAACACATCTTGTGGCGAAAGAAGGCAAAACGAGAGGAGAGCTAATCATGAACAAAAAACATTTTTACGCAGTCGTAATTCTTTTATTATTCCTGGCCGTTGGTATCAAACCAGTTCTTGCAATAGACATCCCTGATGACGAATCGGTCGGAACGTGGGACAGTATGAACCGCATATACACTCTGACCTCCAATGTGACCGAAGGCTTGGTGATAACGGAGGACAGCCTGACTCTCATAGGAGTTGGAGAAAACGGAAAAACTATAACGGGTTCAGGATCGGGCACGGGTATTTCGCTTGAAAATAGAAAATCCGTTACGGTTAAGAATCTGACAGTCGAAGGATTCGTTTCTGGAATTTCACTTGGCTCTTCCAGCGGTTGCACTGTAACTAACAATACTGTCTCTACATGCTACTATGGGATCCGCCTCGCCGGTTCCAGCAATAACCCAGTGACATATAACACTGTTGAGTCGAGCGGTGAGGCCGGAATCTTCCTCTATAATTGCAGCGGCAACATTCTGACAGGCAACACCCTGACGGGTGACGGTTCGAGTTCGTTAATTGGAATCTACCTTGAGATTGGTAACAACTCTAACAAATTGATGAATAATATCGCCTCAGATAACACAACTGGAATCCAAATTCGATGTTCCAGCTCCAACACCGTGACATGCAACACTGTTTCGAGCAACAGTTGGGGAATCCGGATTAGAGCTTATGCAGGTGAGACATCGATCGAAAACGAAGTCTATAACAACAACTTCTTCGAAAACACACAGGGGGAACAGGCCGAAGTGTTTGGAACTGGAAACATTACCGGCAACGTGTTCAATCTGGATTTTCCAATAGGCGGAAACTACTGGAGCGACTGGTCGGGGCCGGACGAGGTAGAACCTTTCGGTATTGTGGATGAACCCTACGTAATCGTACCTCCTCCTGACGTCGTGCAGGATAATCTTCCCTGGACTGTTGAAGATGGTTGGTTAATTCCGGACACGACTCCACCTATTATTAGCTGTCCGGGAAACACTGCGATTGTGGGTCCAGACGGGGTGCCAGTTTATGACGAACGAATCCAGACTTTCTTGAACGGCGCCTCGGCAACCGACAATTGCGGTCAGGAACCGACCATTACTTACAGTCCCCTGCCTGACATCTTCCCCCCCGGGGATACGGTAGTGACCTTCACCGCTACGGATGCATCAGGCAATTCGTCAAGTTGTTTCTCGACGGTGACGGTGGTGGACACGGAAAGTCACCTTCGGATAATCCCGTCAATAATCAACCGTGAAGGCAGATTGGAAAAAATATTAGCAGTGATTCGTTTCCCTGAAGGCACTACCGAAGAAGACATTGATATCGGCCAGCCGCTTATACTGTATCCCGGCGACAGTCTCGACGGCATTGATGCAATCAATCAACGGATTGTTACATGGTACAGATGGGGAACCTTACGCGTCAGCGTCTTTGCATCCTTCTCCAAGGATGAGGTAACGGCCGATGTACCGGATGGCCCGGTGGAAATGATGGTTATCGGTCGGTTTGATGATAGTGCGGACGGTGAATACTTCTACGGCTTTGATAATGTCTGGATAATTAGCTGGGATTGGTGACATTAGTGCGAGACGATGGTTATTAAGATTCTGCTGTGAGGTTAGCTAAACACTCAAAAAAAGGGCTGCAAATTCACCGTTTGCAGCTCTTTTTCTTCTTTTACAGATATATGCGCCCAAGCTTAATCCAAATTAGTAGTTAATTCTCTTGGTCGTTTTTGAGCGTTTTGTATATGTCTAATAAGCAAAGGGTACGTACAATTTAATTGACCAGACAAAGGGCTGTGAGACACGAGGCAGTCGGGCTCACGGCCTTTTTTTATAAACTTCAGAGACCCTTACGGTCTCATAAATAAATTGATTTTAACAAAGCTGGTAGCTGTCCTGCTGTTTTCCGCGGGTTAATCGCATTTTGCTAATATTGTGCTGATTTCAGGCCGATAAAGATTTGTTGAGCAGCTTTACGAAAAAAAAACTCGATAAGTTCGGGAAGGGAATCCTCGGAGGACAAGGAAAGAATGTTCGGATTATCTAAGTCAAAAAAGAAGTCCATCCCGGCCAAGATACTTGTTATCGATGACGAACCTGACTGCATTAGCATCATCCAGTGTCGCCTTGAATGGTGCCACTATAAGGTTATTACCGCCACCAATGGAAAGGATGGGTTGGAAAAAGCAGCAAATGAAAAACCAGATTTAGTACTATTAGATACTGATATGCCCGTCATGAACGGCCACGAGGTGCTCGAACGCATGAGAAAGGATCCCGTATTAAAAGACACACCTGTCATAATGGTTACCGCGCTCTGCGAGGCACAGGATGTAGTTAAGGCCTCCTCTTTTGGTATTTCAGATTACATTGCCAAACCGGTCGATTTCGCAAAGCTAGTTGAAAAGATTTCCAATACTTTGGAGCAGAAAACACTGAGCAGTACGAAAAAATAAACCAAAAAAGCATAGCAGAACACCTCCCACCACAGGATTCGACAGATTCACAAAAGCAATTCGACGACAGTTTCCTGCTCAGTCCTCAGCCTGATGTTGATGTAGTTACTACTGGCAGGTTCATCAGGAAGTCTTTACTCACCGCTTCTTGAGTCCGAGATTTCTCCATGTTGGTAGTATTGGACCACGAAGGTCAGGATCGCCTGTTTTCTGCTAAAGTACACGTCATCTGGTGTAACATTACCCAAGGCCTCATGATAACGTTGGCTGTTGTACCACGCAACAAATCGCTTGATTTCTCTTTCCAGCT
>Ga0114930_10004380_pt1 | contig 11953 bp, 6 predicted proteins | sample AnhtaG_FD_87300 | JGI IMG/M metagenome (GOLD analysis project Ga0114930, IMG submission 87300) | Deep subsurface microbial communities from Anholt, Denmark to uncover new lineages of life (NeLLi) - Anholt_01485 metaG | ecosystem: Environmental > Aquatic > Marine > Oceanic > Sediment | place... | reverse complement strand
TGGAATCGATAAAAGAGGACGTCAGGTGGCTTGGATTCGATTGGGACGACCGGCTGTACTATGCATCCGACTACTTTGAACAATTATATGAATACGCCGTGCAGTTGATCAAAGCCGGCAAGGCGTACGTTTGCGACTTGAGCACAGAGGAGATCAGAGAATACCGCGGCACCCTGACCAGACCGGGCAGGGACAGCCCGTACCGCAGCCATTCCGTGGAAGAGAACCTGGACCTGTTTGAGCGCATGAGGGCAGGAGAATTCGAGACCGGCGTCCGCGTACTTCGGGCAAAAATTGATATGGCGCATCCGAATGTGGTTATGCGCGATCCGGTCATCTACCGCATTCTCCACCAGCCGCATCACAGGACAGGCGGCAAGTGGTGCATTTATCCGATGTACGACTTTACGCACTGTCTTTCGGATTCCATCGAAGGCATTACACATTCACTTTGTACGCTGGAATTTGAAAATAACCGCCCGCTGTACGACTGGGTGCTTGACGAACTGAATGTCGAATGTCATCCGCAGCAAATCGAGTTTGCCCGCCTCAATCTCAGCTACACTATACTGAGCAAGAGAAAACTTCTGGAACTTGTGAACCAGGGGAATGTAACCGGATGGGACGACCCGCGTATGCCGACGATCTCCGGGCTGCGGAGACGCGGATACACACCGGAGTCGATCCGAAACTTTTGCGACCGCATCGGTGTGGCAAAGAGTAACAGCCTCGTTGATATGGCTTTGCTCGAGTACTGCCTCCGTGAAGATTTGAACAAGCGTGCGCCGCGCGTGATGGCTGTGTTGAATCCGCTGCGGGTGGTTATAGACAATTACCCGGAAGACAGGGTGGAAGAAATGGACGCCGAAAATAATCCAGAGGACCCCGGTATGGGCTCGCGGAAGATTCCCTTTACACGCGTGATATACATAGAACAAGAGGATTTTCGTGAAGACCCGCCGAAAAAGTTTTTCCGTCTGTCTCCCGGTCGTGAAGTACGGCTGAAACATGCGTATTATATAAAATGTGTCCGGGTGGTTAAGGATGAGCAAACCGGCGAAGTGGTCGAACTGCACTGCACTTATGATCCGGAGTCGCGAGGCGGTTGGACGTCGGACGGACGCAAGGTCATGGGTACGCTGCACTGGGTTTCGGCTGCCCATGCGCTCGATGCAGAAATACGCCTACACGACCGCCTCTTCGTAAAAGCAAACCCGGTCGAAGGTCCCGATTTTAAGGCACATTTGAACCCGGATTCATTGAAGATTTTGACATCGTGCCGTGTTGAACCGGGTCTGGCAGGCGCTGCGCCGGGAAGCCGGCTCCAGTTCCTGGGAAAGGGCTATTTCTGTGTCGATCCCGATTCCACCGAAGGAGCGCCGGTATTCAATCAGACGGTATCGCTGCGTGATACATGGGCAAAAATCGAGAAAGCGGGTAAGAGTTAGGGAAATTTTGTATTATTACGGAGAGCATTGAATAGTTGTAAAGATTTAGCCATCTGACTTTACTCTTTTCCGCCTCAGGCGGATCTGCCTATGGCTGAGAATAATTCAATTTATACCTGTTTGTGACCCCGAGAACTCGGGGTTATCATATGTGTTTTCCCAAATACTCGGGGGTACGATACCCTCTCCCTTGAAGGGAGAGGGTTAGGGTGAGGGTGAAAAATTAAACGAGTTCAAATAACTAAATCTATACGAATAGTTTACATTTTGGAGAAGTCGAAGGTGACCCGAGTACTCAGGGTCATTTCGCGGCTAAGCGGGAACATCGAAGACACTTTTCACTGTCCCGAGTACTCGGGACAGAGAACTTAAATGCAGACAATTTTATGACCCAAGCAGTAAATATAAGCGAATAGATTCTTCTGTCACGAAGCGGCTGTGTTCATAATGGCGAATACAAAAAATAAAAATAAATCAGCCCTGGTAACAGGGGCGGCGCGAAGAATTGGAAAAAGTATTGCCCTGTTTCTTGCGAAAAATGGATACAACATTGCGCTGCATTACGGTTCTTCAGATGATGAAGCACAAAAAACAGCGGCGGCAATCAGAGAAACGGGCGTTATATGTGAAACATTTAAGTGCGATTTTTACAATGAAGATGAGACGCTCTCTCTCCTGCCCCGTGTAACAAAAACATTTCCGAATCTCACACTGCTCGTAAACAACGCTTCGATTTTCAAAAAAGCGGCAATCGCCGATACGGACCCGGAGAAGTTTAACCGGCACATTGCCGTTAATTTAAAGGCACCGTTTTTTCTGATGAGGGATTTTGCGCGCATGTGTAACACAGGTCACGTTATAAATATACTGGATTCAAGAATTACGCATACTCCCGCTAAGCGGGACAATTATGCCGTGTATACGCTTGCAAAAAAGGCATTAGCGGAACTGACCAGAATGTCAGCAGTAGAGTTTGCACCGGAAATACGTGTTAATGCCATAGCCCCCGGACTGATATTCCCACCTGCCGGTAAATCAGAAGATTTCCTAAATAAAAAAGCGCAGAATATCCCGTTAAAGAGGAAAGGAGCGGTTGCCGATATTGTAAAAGCTGTGCAATACCTGTTAGAGAACGAATTTATTACCGGACAGATTCTGTATGTCGATGGAGGGGAGCATTTGTGAAGAGAGCGGTGATTAAATAAAAAAATCGTCATTGAGAAACAATTGTCGGTATAAATGACTGGGAATGGGAGAAAAAACAGGATTTGATAATCAATACAACAAAATTATTCCTGTAAAAGCACAAGTATCAAGAAAAAAACAGGTATTGTGCCACCGAATTCGTAAAGATTTGAAATAGTATTTGACTAAAATGTTCTGAAAGTGTATCTTTATAGAGGCAAAAAGGTCAATTGCGTTTATATCATGTTCATGGCGGAACCATTCCTTACGTGATAGGAAATTTTATTTGAATTTCGTATAAATTTTTAAAATTATATCTCGCAAAGCCGCAAAGGCGCTAAGAAGCAAAAAATTTTATAATAAAAATCGGCAATAATATTTTTTAAAATTAGCTAAAAGCCAAGAGCTGACGGCTTTAAATTTCCTTTGTGTCTTTGCGTTCTTTGCGGTTAAGTTTTGCAATTTGTGTGTTGGTGACAACACCAACACACAGCTTAATAGTGAATATCTGCATGTTTTGCGGTTAAGTCTTTTATTTTACGCTGGCATAGCTCAGTTGGTAGAGCAATTCACTCGTAATGAATAGGTCGGGGGTTCGAATCCCTCTGCCAGCTCGAAACTACATGATAAATCCATACTGCGTTATTTTGAATCTTGGTCTTGTGTGTTTTCCTTATCTTACGGGATGACGTATAATCTGCCGGGATTTATAAGATATATTTCCCGCCCTGCTAATTTGAGCCAATGAATTTTAAAGAAACACTCCTAATCGTCGACGACGAACCGAATACCCTCGAGGGTCTTAAGGAAATCATGACCCAGGAAGGGTATCATGTTTTAACGGCTTTGTCCGCTGAAGATGGACTAAAACAGCTCAATAATGATGACGTTGACCTTTTGATTACTGATTTGATGCTGCCCGGGATGGATGGTATGGAATTCGCCCGTACTGTTCTGCATGATTATACCGATATTCAGGTTATCATTATTACCGCATTCGGCACGGTAAAAAGCGCTGTCGAAGCATTGAAAGAAGGCATTTATAACTATATTACGAAGCCGGTCAACATCGATGAACTGCTGGTGATAACAAAAAAGGCGCTGGACGAAAGCCGGCTGAGAAAAGATTATATTGACTTAAAATCAAAGGTAGATGCTAAATATAAATTTAAGAATATTATCGGCTCTTCGGGGGCTATGATTAAGGTCTTTGAAAAGGTATTGAAAGTTGCAAAAACCAATTCGACGGTGCTGCTGCGCGGTGAAAGCGGAACCGGGAAAGAGTTAATTGCACGTGCAATCCATGAAAAGAGCGCCAGAACCGAAAAGCCTTTTATAGCAACCGACTGTACCTCATTTCCCGATACGCTGTTGGAAAGCGAATTATTCGGCTATGAAAAAGGCGCCTTCACCGGTGCATATAAAACTAAAATAGGGCTTTTCGAGGCGGCAGAAGACGGAACAATTTTCCTGGATGAAATCGGCAATATCAGTCCCGATGTTCAGATTAGGCTGCTTCGGGTGCTTCAGGAAAAAGCATTTTCACGTCTCGGCAGCACCAAAATGCAGAAGGCCGATGTGCGGGTAATTGCGGCGACTAATACCAACCTGGAGAACGCAATAAAAAAAGGCACATTTCGGGAGGATTTGTACTACCGGTTAAATGTGATTCCCATTGTGCTGCCCCTGCTGAAAGAACGAAAAAGCGATATTCCCCTGTTTATTGACCATTTCATAAAAAAATATGCCGCAGAAAACGGCAAACAGGTCATGAATTGTACCACAGAAACGGAGCAATTACTCATCGGTCACAACTGGCCCGGTAATGTGCGTGAACTTGAAAATGCAATCGAAAACGCCGTCGTTATGTGCGATAAGTCTGTTATTACAGTCGATGACCTTCCAAAATATTTAATAACAAAATATGAAAAATCCAAACCTGCTAAGTTGCCGGAAGATGAGTTAGATCTCGCCGCTCAGCTCGAATTGTCGGAGCGGCGAATCATCAAAAGAGCGATTGAAAAGGCAGACTACAACAAGACTAAAGCAGCGGAACTCCTCGGCATCAACCTCCGCACCTTTCACAATAAAGCGAAAAAGTATAATTTGTGATTGTGAAGGCTTAAAATTCAACTGCCTGGTGAAAATGTCCCTCCAGAAGTGAGTTCCTTTTCCTTACCCCGTGCTTATTGTCATAATGTGAGAAGCACCAATTCGTGGCTCGTAGAGACCCCTTCGTGGCGAAATCTGGATTGCCACGAAAATTTCAGGATAACCCTTTTGATGAACACATTGCGTTGCAACAGATTTAAATTGCCTAATAATATTCGACAAATTTTGAATTATTATCTTTTGTTCCCCCTGTAGAAACGCATGATAATACGTCTCAGATTCAAATTTACGTTTCCCATGTACTATTTATATCAGCAAAATATCTTCGATTATCTGTCCGAAAAAGCTTCATTTACGGATTTTTTCAACTCGGTCAGGTCAGCGGACTTCAGGACATATGCCGAAGCGGGCCAGGTGGAGAAATCATCCTGATACATTGGATATGCAGTGTTGAGAATTACCGGAATGTCTCTGGCAAATGATTTAATTTCATTCATGGCTTCGATGCCGCCTAATCCCGGCATGCGGATATCCATGACAATTAAATCGGGTTTTTCTTTTTTTGCCTTTGAAATTACCTCTTTACCGTTTTTCGCCAGAATTACATAATAGCCATCTTCAGAAAACTCTTTTTCATACAACAGTCTTAAATTTGAATCATCTTCGGCTATTAAGAGTTTCTTCATAGTTTCCTCCTTTATGTTACCGGCAGATAAATTAAAAATGTGGTGCCTCTTTGATAGCGACTTTTTACCTCTATCCTCCCACCGTGATTAGTCATGATTTGCTGACTGATAGACAGTCCTAAACCTAATCCCCTCGATTTAGTTGTATAAAATGGTTGAAAGAGTTGCTCCAAGTCCTTCTTCTTAATGCCGATACCCGTGTCCTTAATTTCAACCACAATAAAATTCATATTTTTGCGGCACTTTAAGGTGAGTTTTCCGCCTTTTGGCATAGCCTGAATGCAGTTGCGAATGATATTTAAGAAAACCTGTGTCATCTGGTTGGGATCGACGAGCACAATACTGTCTGCTTCATCGAGTTCTAATTGCAACGCTATGGACTGCTTCTGCAAATCATCCATTATTATTAACAAATTTTTTTGTAATAAATCTCCAAGATTACAGAGTTCTTTTTTTGGTTGAAACATTGTAGAATAATTTAAGATATCATCGAGAATTTTTTCTAATCGTATGGACTCTTTTGAAATTATATCAAGATATCGGTAGGCATCGGATTTCGGTTCGGACGATTTCATTAGTCGATTTGAAAATCCTCCGATATTAACAAGGGGGTTTCGAATTTCATGGGAAACTTTTGCCACAACTTCACCAATCGCTGCGAGCCGTTCAGACCTGACTAACTTATCCTGGCTGTCCTGCAGGGTACTGTAAGCTATTTCAAGTTCTTTGAGACGCGCCGAAATATTTGCCTGGAGCCGGGCATTCTCCAGTGCAAGACCCGCCTGAGTTGCAAAAATCTCAAGTGCGTCGATGTCTTCCATGGTAATCTGTTCCCTGTTATATGCATTATCAACAATCAAAATACCAATTGCTGCCTCCTTGACAATTATCGGAATAACGGCAAATGTATCGTTATTGAGAATATAACAGATTCGCGGGTCAAAATCAACATCACATTTGCCATCACGAACCAAGTAAGATTTTCGATTTTTTATTGCCTGAATCATGATACTTGACCCATCCCCAAGATGGGTAGTGAGCGCATCAACACTTTCCATAATTTTTTCATGTTTCTGGAGGTCTCTATTTCTGAAAGAATCGAGTATTTCCTCTAACGAATTAAATTGCTGTGGAATTTGCTCCCAAATTTTTCCTGCTTCCTCTAAGTTTGCAGGACCCACTGCAAGCTTACCTTCCAGGAGTTGATTGTCATAATTAGTCATCAATAAAAATGCGCGGTTAAATTTAAGCCCCTCTCCCGCAGTAACAGAAACCAGCATAATCTGGTAGATTTCTTCTTCAGAAGTGGAACGGTGCAGTAAATCTGAAATTTCATGTAACTTTGCCAGCTTTTCAATTGTCTTGCGAAACATATATTCCAGGTTTTTGCGTGCACTGATATCTCTGACGATTAAATATGAACCCATCTGCTCTTTACGCTCAGGTTTCACGAAGGCACGCGTTATCTCCACCTTAACAAGTTGCCCATCCTTTTTTCGTAGTTCTGTTTCAAAGTTTTTCAGATATCCCTGCACATGAAGCAACTGCTGCATTAAGTTCAATTCCTGTTTCGTCTGCTCCTGTTCCGGAAAAATTATATGAAAGTCACTATGAATCACTTCATCAAATCGATAGCCAAGAAGTTTTTCGGCTCCTTTGTTCCAGAAGGTAATCAAATCCTTCTCATTAATGACAAGAATCGCATCGAGCGACGTGTCTGCAAGGTTTCTTAACAAAGCATTTTGTTCACCGGAAACAGAATCGAACGCTACATCCTTGCTGATATCCCATGATATTTCAATTATATTTGAAAGGTTTCTTTTGTTGTCATACACCGGAAAGGTAAATACATTAAAATACTTGATAAATCCGTTTTTATCCTGAGTCTTGAAAACGCTATTTTGAATTGTACGGGCTTCACATGTTTTTCTAATCAGATATCCAGGACACCTCTCATCATCGTGAAAATGGTCGAGACAGGTGCGTTTAATTTCATCAGGATAAACACCAAACTCCTCTCTATAATTATCGTTCGCCCATAATAGCGTGCAATCCTTCTGATAAATTGCAAGCTGTGCACCAAGATTAGTGAGAACCGGTCTGATCAAATTACGTAATATACGGGGATCAAGTTCACGTTTCAGGCTTTCTGGAATAGTGTTTTTAATCATGTTTTTAAAAAGTGTTAAAAAGAGAAATAAAACCCAATCACGCCGTGATTTTTAAGTCACTTCATGAATTCTCTCTATGGTTGTTTGCGAGAAAGAACTTTTCTAAAGAATCGCAACATTTTAAATGTAAAAATATATTCTGAAGAATGCAAAATATTTTATTACTGACGGACTTTAATTTATCCTATCGTGGGATTTATACACAATTGAGTAGGAAATATCATAGGGATTCACGAAACTGGTTTTAGAAATTAATCTAAATATTAAACTCAAAATAGCATTTTGTTAGTCCCGCTAAGCGGGATCACCTTGTAATTCCCCCGAGTACCCGTGGGAATATGTTTTTTGTTTAGATCCTGAAACAAGTTCAGGATGACAGGGGGGGTATAGGATGACAGAAGGGTTATAAAGGGGAGTTATATTATTACATGAGGATAATAAATCAGATAAGGTTAATAGGTACCAGGACGCTGGACAATAACAACTTATTATAATTCGGTATTCTTTAGTTTTTAGCTCTGTGATCTCTGTCCCGAAGCTTCGGGAGGGGTGCCACCCCTGCTGTCGTCCTGAACTTGGTTCAGGATCTTGTTTTTTTAAGTTAGATTCTGAGCTTATAAAGCAGGGTATAATGTTATAAAGAAAATTTATGAATTAATCAGGATAAATATTAGCTTCAGGTTTTATTATTCATCGGTTTCTGCCGGGCATCACGCATAGTGATACCCTTACACTGTATAAAGAATTGAATCTGCAATTTTCTCATTAAACGGGAATATGGGCTGATTGCAAAATTTTCGGATGATTACCATCAGAGAAAACAAACAGTTACGGCTCCGATTTCGCTTTATTGTATCTGTGTCAAATCACTTCCCCTGCTTTGCCAAGACGGGCTTTAAGTTCCTCACGATATTCATCCATATCTATTTTGACTTTTGCGACACCGGAATCCATCGCAGCCTTTGCGACAGCTGAAGCCTCCCATATTAATACTCGCGGATCGAACGGTTTAGGAATGATATAATTCGGACCGAACTCCAATTGTACTCCTCCATATGCCTCTCTTACAGAATCAAGAACAGGTTCTTTAGCCAGTGTAGCAAGAGCATGAGACGCGGCGGCTTTCATTTCCTGGTTTATTGCTGTGGCACGTACATCAAGAGCACCGCGGAAAATAAAAGGAAAACCTAACACATTATTTACCTGGTTGGGATAGTCGGAACGACCCGTAGCCATTATAACATCCTCACGCGCAGCAGTCGCGTCCTCATATGTTATCTCTGGGTCTGGATTTGCCATAGCAAATATAATTGGATTTTTATTCATAGATTTTACCATATCCTGGCTCACGAGACCTTTTACAGAAACACCCGTAAAAAAGTCAGCCCCTCTCATTGCTTCCTCGAGTGTTCGCATCTTTGTATCGGCAGCAAATTCCTCCTTGTATTTGTTCATTCCCACTTCACGACCTTTATAAATCACTCCCTTGCTGTCACACATGATAACGTTTTCTTTTTTCATGCCAAGTGCAATATACATCTTAACACATGCGATTCCTGCTGCCCCGGCTCCGGAAAAAACGCCCCTTACTTCTGATATATCCTTACCGGCAATCTCCAGGGCATTTAATAATCCAGCGCCTGATATAATAGCCGTACCATGCTGGTCATCATGAAACACCGGAATATTTAACGCATTAATCAAAGTCTCTTCTACATAGAAGCATTCAGGGGCTTTTATATCCTCGAGGTTTATCCCGCCAAAAGTAGGTTCTAATAACTTACAAGTTTTAATTATGTCCTCAGGGTCCTGGCTGTCAATATTAATATCAAAAACATCTACATCGGCAAACCTTTTAAAGAGAACAGCCTTTCCTTCCATTACAGGTTTTCCTGCGAGAGCACCAATATTGCCAAGCCCAAGTACAGCCGTTCCATTTGTTACAACACCCACAAGGTTTCCTTTAGCAGTATATTTATAAGCAAGTTCCGGGTTTTTTTCAATTTCAAGGCATGGTTCTGCTACACCGGGTGTATAAGCAAGGGAAAGATCGAGTTGAGTTTCGCAAGGTTTTGTTGCTTTTACTTCAATTTTCCCTTTTCTTCCCTCAGAATGATAGGCTAAAGCTTCTTCTCTCGTGAACATTTTTATCTCCTAAAGTTTCTACGTTTTTTACTAAGTTGAATATTTTATGTTGCAAATTTTGCACCATCCTTTTTATGATTTTTTTACATGTTTTGATAGTAATATTTAATTTTGGAAAAAAGCTCAAAACAAAATTTTTCTCAGTAATAAGAATGTTATATTGATAGATTACCGATATTTAGAAATATACACTCATAAGATTAGTGAAGAATCATAATACAGATTCAACTAATGTATTAAGATCCACGGGAAAAAGAAGAAGTAAATGAATCAGCTAATTTTATTTCTTTAAAATACAAAGAAATGCTCCATATTTTACATAAAATAGCATATTTTTTAATGGTAATCAAGCGGTAAATGTATAATTTCAATTAACCGTTTTGCTGGATGCGAAATAGAACAGTTACTTTAGGAAAGATATGGGAAGGGTGTATTAGCCGTCGGCTGTCAGCATTCAGCTATCAGCTATCAACCGTTAGCTTTTGGTGTTTTTTCTTTTTCTCGGTGTGTTTTGTGGTTATTATAAACCGTTATAATTCCGATTAGTACATAAAAATGGGGCAATGTTTAAAGTAAATCCTTTTTACCGCAGAGACGCAGAGGCTCAGAGATGAAAAATATTGAAAAAAATGGGGCGGGGCGACCCCGCACCTACGAGTTTAGTGGAAATCGTCAGGAGTGCAGGCGCAAGACCTGCCCCTACTTGCAAGAACGGCATAGGAACACGCTCCCGTAAGAACACGCCATGGCGTGTTCCTACTTCTCAACAATTTTGTATTCATAGACGCACATTTCATCAAGCATGTCTATAATAAATAATCTATCTCCAGATATTCGAAATTTGTCAACAACACTTTCAACCGGAATTACACCTAAAAAAATTCCATTCGGATCAAAGACATGAAATTCAAAAAGTGAACTTAATACCTCCCTGTCGGAAGGATTTTCAAAGTCTTTCAATTCCCTTAACCAGGACAAAATCCAGATACGCCCTCTAGAATCCACTTCAATGGATTGAGAAATAGTATTCATAAGATATGTTTCACGAATAGACCCATCTAAAGCCCTGATCTTTCGCATTTTCAAAGAACCAGTTTCATAATTGAGAGGCCGGTCAGCTCTAAATATGAGTTTTCCACTGGAAGTATATTTTTCTACTCTATTCAAATAACGGAAAGCCGTGTAAATATTGTCTACAGAATCAACTGCTATTAGAATTTTCCGAGCCTTATCCAGTAATTTCTCATCAATGTCGTTTAGTTCTGCAAATTCACGGAATGGATTACCTGCAAGATCGGTGATTTGAACCAGCCCGGATCGAATGCCGCTTAAAGGTCTTCTTATTATTTTTTCATGTACTATTTCGCCTGTGCTCAACAGACGAAAAGGCGGCGGAATGGGGGAGGTGTTAAATCTCGTACTGCCCAGGTCTTTTCCATCCGGCGCAAAGACCTGAATACGCCCGTTGCGCTGATCAGGAACATAAATATTTCCTTCAACGCTGACAGCAATTCTTGTGGCGGCGCCTATCTCACCGGGACCCTGCCCTTTTCGGCCGATCGTCATTTTATATTTGCCATCAGAGTCGAACACTTTAATTTGATTAACAGTCTGTTCAAGTACATAATAATTCCCACCGGCGTCTCTCCCTATATCGCTAGGTCTGAATAGATAATAGTTCTCATCATCGCTTTCCTTATCGCCGATCTCTTTGACGAATTCAAGTTTAATTCTCGGTTCATCTCCCCACAGCGGCGCGTGGTTGTGGATGTGCTTGACACCTTCAATGGTTTCGATAGTGTATGTTTGATCTGATGTGCCACATGTGATTGTCACCGCAGCGAGAAAAAAAAGAGACGCTAAAACAGTTTTAATTTTCATTGTACCCTCCTTGTAAGAGCAGGAAATGTTTATAATGTTTTTTACCGCAGAGGCTCAGAGAGAAAGATAATGCAAAATGCAAAATGCAAAATGAAAAGTTTAAAATGTAAAATTGCAATCATTCGTATTGTGAAAAAGTTCTTTTTAAAATTATTCATTTTGCATTATACATTGTACAATTTACATTATACATTCTTAATTCTTAATTGATAACTAGCAAGACATCGTTAACACTTTCAATTGGACGTAAGTGATTTTGAAACACCCCCAAATTGTTTGTAAGGGGTGTTTCAAAATCATTGGTTTTATTAAAATTAATTAACAT
>Ga0114930_10004377_pt1 | contig 11958 bp, 8 predicted proteins | sample AnhtaG_FD_87300 | JGI IMG/M metagenome (GOLD analysis project Ga0114930, IMG submission 87300) | Deep subsurface microbial communities from Anholt, Denmark to uncover new lineages of life (NeLLi) - Anholt_01485 metaG | ecosystem: Environmental > Aquatic > Marine > Oceanic > Sediment | place... | reverse complement strand
TGGACATGCAGGATCAGATTGCGGAGTTGGAGAATGCTAGAACGAGCCTTGTGGCTGCCAGAGCATTGCAGCACACAGTGACTCTCTCGAAGGTCAAAGGCACAGTCGAGGAGGGACTGTCAACCGTGCGATCCGTTGACAAGGTGTCCACAGAGGCGCTGGCGAAGAGCCGCCGTCGAGACAATTCGCTGCTTGCCGCCGGAATCTTTATCGTCCTCACGTCGGGCGTGCTGTTCTGGAAGTGGCGGCTGTCCTACGAGCGATGGCTGCGCGGCTCGAACGCTGAATGACGAGCTCAGGCGTAACACGTTGCTATGGATGCGAGAGGTAACCCAGTGCACAGGAAGTATACGCTGGGCCTGATGTCGATGTTCTTGGCATCAGGCTTTTTCGCGGTATCGGCAGCCGTTTGCTTTGCAAGCATACCGGTACATCTGGAAACGCCGGAAGACAACAAAGTCTGTCTTGGCTGCCACGATGACCCTGAATTGAAGAAAACGCTGGGAGATGGCCGGGTCATTTCGCTCCACGTCGATGGTGACGCATTCGAAAAGACCGTCCACTCGAACCGCGTGTGCACGGATTGCCACACCGACATCAAGGCGATCCCTCACACCCATGCAATCCAGAAGGTCAACTGTGGGAGATGCCACTACGTGGAGGAGATCCAGGGCACCAGGATGCCCAAAAAGCCGTCAAAGTATAAGGAGAGCGTCCACAAGCACGCCCTTCAGGCGGGAAACCAGAATGCCCCGACCTGCCAGAACTGCCACGGGGCGCACGATATCCGCCACCCATCGGACCCCGAATCCCATGTCCACCGGGAGAACATTCCGGAGACGTGCGGCGCGTGCCATATTGACATCTACAGCGGCTACCGCGAGAGCGTGCACGGACTGGAGCTCCTGGCCGGCAATTCTGACGTGCCTGTTTGTACGGACTGCCACGGCGAACATAGTATTCAGTCGCCCAAGAGCCCCGGGTCCAAAGTTTACGCGACCAGGGTGCCGGAAACCTGCTCTCAATGCCATGCCGAAGAGCGGGTCGAGGACAAATACGGCATCCCGAGGGAGCGATATCAGACGTATCGCGAAAGCTACCACGGGATAGCGAACAAATTCGGCAGCGTCACGGTGGCGAACTGCGCGAGCTGCCACGGGGCGCACGACATACGACCTTCCAGCGATCCGAAGTCGAGCGTAAACAAGAAGAACCTGCCGAACACTTGTGGCAAGTGCCATCGGGGAGCGAACGAAAACTTCGCCAAGGGCAAGATACATATAATCATCTCGAAACGTGAGGCCAGCTTGCTGTACTATGTTAGCAACGGATTCAAATGGCTCACCATATGCGTGATGGCGGCCCTCGTCGGTCATATCACCCTGGATTTGCTGGCGAAATACAGGCGGCGCAAGAGGCGGGGTGAGGATATCCTGCAGTAGCCGCGGGTTAACCTGGGGGGCAGAGAGAGAATTCGGAGGGCAACTTCCGGCCGCAGCCCACTGAGCGTGAACTGTTGACCTTATTACCCACGTTGGCGGCCCGTGCCGGCGTCTGCAGTCACTCCAAGCAGTCTGCGTTCCGGCGGATGCAGCCGGACAGACCGGAATCGCGAGTTGAGTCGCCGAGGGCGGAAACGCGGGTGGACAAGTGAGAATTTGCACAACGTTACAATATACGGGGAGATGAGGGAAATGGGTAAACCGACAGCCGTGTATAGTCTGGCGATTTCGGCATGCATTATCCTTTTCGGTGCGCCTCTCGTCCATGCGGGCGACACCGGGAAGTGCCTGATGTGCCACAGCGCCGACGGTCTGAGCAAGAGGATCAACGGGAAGCAGGTGTCCCTATACGTGGACCCCGCTGCCTACAAAGGATCCATACATGGCAAGCTGGCATGTGTGGAGTGCCATGTAGACTTCGAGGGCCAGGGCTTTCCGCACAAGCAGACGGCGGAACGGGTCCAGTGCAGCCGGTGTCACCAAAGTGGAAACGTTGTCGGAGCTCCGGATTACACGCCGATGGAGGAGTACGCGGATAGCGTTCATGGGAAAGCAGTTCGGAGAGGCGATCCCGACGCGCCGAAGTGTGGAGATTGCCACGGCACCCACAACGTCCGAGCCGTGGAGGATTCAGAATCCAGCATCTATCGTGCCAACATCGCTGACACCTGCGGCAGATGCCACACGGATTTGACGTTAGCCACCAGGCACAAGATTCCAGGGCCCGAAAAGGTGCGTAGGTACAAAGAAAGCGTCCACGGCAGGGCCGTCGGCAAGCAGGGCCTTCTTGCCGCTGCGGTCTGCACCGACTGCCACGGCGTGCACCATATCCTGGCGGCGAAGGATCCAAGCTCGACGGTTGCCAAGCCCCATATCCCCGAGACCTGCGGCAAATGTCATCGGGAGCTGTACAAGCGGTACGGGGAAAGCATCCACGGAGTGGCGCTTGCCGAGGGCATCGAGGATGCGCCCGCATGCACCGACTGTCATGGGGAACACACCATCATGCGGCCCGCCGAGCCCGAATCCTCCGTTTACCCGACGCATGTAGTTGCCACGTGTTCAAAGTGTCATGAGGACGTGCGCATCGAAAAACAGTTCGGCCTGCCTGCACACCGATTGAGCACATACATCGACAGCTACCACGGCGTGGCCAATAAATACGGCGATACAAGCGTCGCTAACTGCGCCACCTGCCACGGGGCACATGACATACGCCCCTCCAGCGACCCGAAGTCGGCCATCCATAAGAAGAACCTGCCGAAAACTTGTGGAAAATGCCACCCGAACGCCAGCGCGAACTTCGCCAAAGGCAGTATCCACGTCCTGCCGTCAAAGGAGCACGATAGGGGGGTCTACTGGGTGCGAGTTTTCTACACGGGGTTCATTGCACTCTTGATGGCCTCGTTCTGCGGGTACATCGCGCTGGACCTGTTTGCCCGGTGGAGAGGGAGGATCAGGCGCTCACGAGATAATCGCGGAGGTGTTGACCAATGACGAAGATGGAAGCAGCCGCCCGGGCCGGCGAAAGGCATTTTGAGAGGTTCGCCCTCAACCAGAGGATACAGCACGTCCTCCTTATGGCCAGCTTCTTTGTTCTGGTGATAACAGGCTTCCCTGTACGCTATGCGGGTGTGCCGGTGTCCTCTGAAGTCATTGGCTTCCTCGGCGGTTTTACCGCCAGGGGCATCATTCACCGGGCAGCGGCCATCGTTCTAATCGGGCTCACAGTCTACCATATGTTTTATGTAATGCACTCCAAGGTCGGCCACTCCGATTTTCTCGCTTTGATTCCGAACAAGAAGGACATCCGGGATGTAATCAACATGCTCAAGTTCTACTTTGGATTGACCTCCGACAGGCCAAAGTTCGACCGGTTCAATTTCGTCGAGAAGCTCGAGTATGCGTCCGTGGCTTGGGGCTCGGTCATCATGATAGGGACCGGCGCGGTGCTCTGGTTCGAGGAACAGGCCATGCTGATCCTGCCGAAGTGGACGCTCGACATCGCCAATGTGGTTCACAGCTACGAGGCCCTGCTGGCATTCCTGGCGATAATCGTCTGGCATTTCTACCACGTCCACCTGAATCCTGAGGCGTTCCCCATGAGCCGGGTTTGGCTTACCGGTAAGATGTCCGAAACCGAGATGAGGGAACAGCATCCGCTGGAGTACGAGAGGCTGACCAACCAGCGCCCGGACACAATAGAACGTGTCCGTCCGAAGGCCGAGGCGGAGAAGTAGCCAATGACGGACGAGCAAGAGATTTCCCAAACTAATCAGGATGGGTCGGACGAGGAGGAAACGCAGGTCAGCCCGGACAACCAGAGCTTTGATGGCGAACTTGAGGCGGCGATCGGCGATCTGGAGCAGAAGATCGACCCCGAGGCAGTTCGTCAGGCCGCTAGAGAGGTCCGAGAACAGCTCAAGCAGGAAGTCAGAGACAGGCTCGAGATAGCGGCGAAGAAACGTGCGGCGGAAGCGCTTGCCATTTCAAAGAGGGCCTTGCAGACAGAGGAGCAGGAGTTTGAGCGCTTCAGTATCTGGTTCCGGATCCAGCATATCGTGCTGTTCACGAGCTGCATACTGCTGATTATCACCGGCCTGCCTCTCAAATTTCCAAACACCGCATGGGCCGGCGCGTTCTTCCAACTGATGGGCGGTGTTACGGCAGGCGGGGTCATTCACAGGATCGGCGCCACAGGGTTGATCGTAGTTGGGGCTTTTCACATGATTTATATCTATCTTATCCCAGAGGGCAGGAAGGAGTTTAGGGAACTCTTCCCCAGATTTAAAGACGTGAGAGATGTGGTGAGAAACGTTTCCTACTTCCTGGGAAGATCGAAGACCGGCGCGCGGTTCCGCCGGTTCAGCTACATAGAAAAATTCGACTACTGGGCAGTGTACTGGGGCATGGTGGTGATGATTACCTCCGGCCTGATGCTGTGGTTCCAGGATCGATCGATGGCGGTTCTGCCGAAGTTCTTCCTCGACATGGCCCACGAGGCACACAGCGATGAGGCCCTGCTTGCGACCCTGGCGATAATCATCTGGCACTTCTACAATGTGCACCTGAACCCGGATAACTTCCCGATGAGCTGGACCTGGCTGACCGGGAAGATCTCGCGCGAGAAGATGATCCGCCATCATCCGCTGGAGTATGAGGGGATCGTCGCCGAGCGTCAGAAGCTTGCCAAAGGCGATGGGAAACGACATCAATCCCGCGAGGTTAGAGAGGAGTAGCAGTTGTTGAAGTTGTCCGGCCTCGAGCTTGCCGATAGGTTCGGTTCCATTCGGGCAAAGCTCAGCAGCAGAGTGGCTATTCCGTTCGTCAGGTGGACTGTGAGCTGGTGGCTGCTGCTCTTATTCGGCGGGGTGTTTGCCCTTGTTGCAGTGGTTGGCCTGGCCGTGTCGAACCAACCCATCTTCTGCATGAGCTGCCATGAGATGGGCGAGCATTACGAAAGCTGGCGCGTCTCCTCACACAAAGGCGTTACCTGCGAAGAGTGCCACATCATGCCGGGCATGATGAACATGGTAAGGAGCAAGATCTCCGCCATGCGCCAGGTGTACAAGCATGTAAAGGGAGGCGCAGAGCGGAGCGCAATTCAGGGGCACGTGGAGGACGAGAACTGCAAGGAGTGTCATCCGGAGAGTCGGGATTTGGTGGTCTACCACGGCCTTAAAATCACGCATAAGAAGCACTGGAACGTCGGGGTAGGCTGCACGTTCTGCCACGACCGCGTTGTCCACGGCCGCAATGCGGCCACGAAGAATACGCCCAAGATGGCCACGTGTTTCAAGTGCCACGACGGCAAGAAGGCTCCAAACACATGCAGCCTCTGCCACGAAACCCTGGGAATCCGGCAGCCGACCGTATTCAGTCCGGAATGGGTGGAGGGTCACAAGCAAGAAGTTAAGGCCGGCAAGGATTCGTGCAAGAGGTGCCATCAAGAGGACTTCTGCATCAACTGCCATCGCATGGCGAGCCCGCATCGCGGCGACTGGATTACCATCCATCCCCAGCAGTTCCGTGAGTCGAAGGGGAGTTGTGACGTATGCCATGAGAAGAACTTCTGCCGCGACTGTCACAATATCAAGCGCGAGCACCAGCTCGGATGGCTCACACTGCACCAGACGGAATTCCGCGAACAGCCGAGAGCCTGCGACCGATGCCATGAGAGGCACTTCTGCTCCGACTGCCACCAGCGGTACCAGGCCCATCCGAAGGGTTGGCTGCAGCTTCACCCCGGCCAGGCCAAGAAACGGCCGAAGAATTGTGAGACGTGCCACGTCGAGTACTTCTGCATCGGCTGTCACCAGGGGAAGGTGCCGGAGTCGCACGAGGACGCCAGTTGGCTTCGTACCCACAGACTCCAGGTAGGGGAGGGCGGTTCGAAGTGCCAGATGTGCCACAGGTCCGGCTTCTGCATGAAGTGCCACAAGACGCAGAAGCCGGCCACGCACCAGGCGGCCTGGCTCAAGCAGCATCCAACCCAAGCGATGGTCGGTGGCGATGCCTGCAAGACCTGCCATACCGGAGACTACTGCAATAAGTGCCATGGCATGGCGATGCCGCATCCTCAGAACTGGCGGTCTGCACACAAGCCGGCCGCGAAGCGCAACAAGACGGTGTGCAAGCAGTGCCATGAAGAAAGCTTCTGCGTCGCCTGCCATCGCGGAACGCGGCCCTCAAGCCATACCGCCGGCTGGGTCGGGAAGCATGGTGCGTCGGCTCGGAAGTCGTCCGCCGTATGCTACAACTGCCACACCAAGAGCTTGTGCCAGTCCTGTCACAGCAGCGTCATGCCTACATCGCACAAGGGTGATTGGCACAAGACGCACGGGAAAACGGCGGAGAAGGACAGAAAACTTTGCGCCAACTGCCATACGAATAAGAGTTGCCTGAACTGCCACAAGCTCCAGATGCCGCATCCCGGCGGCTGGGTCATGGAGCACAAAGCGAAGGCCCAGGCGAGCCCTCAGACCTGCGGCAGGTGCCACGAGCGCACGGATTGTTCGAAATGCCACGCCAGCCCGCCTTCGTCGCATGCCGGTGACTTCAATAAGAAGCACTCCGCTGCCGGGAAGTCCTCGCCGGAACTGTGCGGCCTCTGCCACGGTAAGACGTCTTGCAAGGGATGTCACGGCGTAGACATGCCGCATCCGACGAACTGGATGATGGACCACAAGAACAAGGGCGCCAGCCTTGCTGAAGGCTCCGTCTGCTACAAATGCCACGAGCAGACGTACTGCGCCATGTGCCACCCTAGCCAGTAAATGGGCTGTAGACCGAATCTCCGGAGCCGGCGGTGTGCCGGCTCTTGGAGAACTATTAATCTCTTCCTCTGGCGAAAAGCGCGTTGCAGAAAATCCGTGCAAAGGATAGAATGTGCGTTTTGTAGCAGATTGCCAGTATTATTAACGGGTAAGTTCATCTGAAATCTGCACACAATCCCAAGAAGGTGTTGACAAAGATTGTGCAGTATGGTACAATGCGTGCGCTGCTGTCTGGGTATTGTTACCAGGTTTGCGGCTGACCGTTTGCTGGCTTAAGGGCGGTGGTATGCAAAAAGAAAGTGACTGACAACCGCTTCCGGGGTAAAAACGATTCTGGATTCCGGTCGGCGAATAGGCCGGCGATACACGTACCGATTGGCGGATAGCCCGAATCGCCGCTGAATCACAAGCATTCAAACGCAAGGAGGTGGGGCCGAACATCCGGCGGGCGTAACTCGGAAGGCGTGCCGGATGGCAAGGCGCGGATTTGACGAAGCGGAAGATTCTCTACATGCTCCTACTCTGCATAACCCTCGGGTCTCTGTGGATGTATTACCCGCAGACGCAAGGGGTTGCGCAGGAGGAGGCGAAGTACGTCGGGAGTGACGTGTGCGCCAAATGTCACGCCGAAGTAACGAAGACGTGGGCGTTGACCGTCCACAGGCGCACGTTGTTTAACAAGGACCCCTCGCGGAACGGGTGCGAGGCGTGTCACGGTCCGGGCGGCCCGCATGTCGAAGGCGGCGGCAACCCGGAGAAGATGATCAAGCTGGGCAAACTCAAGCCCGAGCAGAGCGCCGCCATCTGCCAGAAATGCCACACCCAGGAGAAAGTAACTCTGTGGGCCACCAGCCTGCACTCCAGGGCTAAGCTTACCTGCATGAACTGTCACGATCCGCACAGCCCAAGCAGCAAGAGCTTACTGGCCGATGCCGAAGATGCCAAGCTCTCGATCGAGGGGCTGTCTCGATCCATTAAGCAGGCCGAGCTGGCAGCGGGTATTGCCGCGGAGGGCAGTGACGAGAAGGCAGAAGCGAACAAGCAGGTCGAGCAGCTCAAGGCGAAGAAAGAGAAGCTTCAGAAAGAGTTGAAGGGCATCGAAACCGTCTATCGGCGGACAGCCGAGCCGTATGTCTGCTACAGCTGCCACAAAGCACAGGAAATCCAGGGCAAGATGGTTTCACACCATCCGATCCAGGAAGGGAAAGTGAAGTGCGGCGACTGCCACAATCCACACGGTGGACCGCACGGCATGCTCAGCAAAGAGTCGGTCACCGAAACATGCTACCGCTGCCATGCGGATAAGGGCGGACCATTTACGTTCGAGCATCCCCCCGTAGCTGAGGACTGCACGATATGTCACAGTCCGCACGGTTCGGTTCAGAATAAGCTGCTGGTTCAGAGCCAGATCTTCATTTGCAACAAATGCCATGTCGGCCATCACAGCCGGAGCGCATCCCTCGGGGATCCGGTTCACCTTTCGAGGTACTATACGCAGTGCACGGAATGTCACACCCAGATTCATGGTTCGGACAGTCGCCCCTCTCTCCGCTACTGATACGGCCGGCAAGAACAGGAGGTAACGAAAATGATGAAAAGCGTTTCTAGGTTGGTGCTCGTCTTACTGCCCGTCATGGTTGCCATAGCCTCCCCTGCGCTCGGCCAGACTGATCTGTTGACAGGTGAACAAGCACAGACCGAGCTCAGCTTTGGCCTATATATCGACGATGCCACCGGCAACCAGGATTGGATCCGGGAGTTCGATGGGCGTAAATTCAACGTATGGGGACTCGAGTCTCTTAATTCTTATGGGTACAGCGGCTCGCGGCAGTACTGGTTCGAGGCGCGTGATTTGATCGTCGGTGATGAGAGTCTTAGCATTGATCTCAGCTTTGAGAATCGAATGGGAGTCAGATTGAGCACGGATGCCCTGACTCACCGGCTGGCCAGAATCCCGGCCATCAATCCGTATCTGGGTAGCATCATCTATACGCCTTTGGGTGATCCGGACGCCGCATCGCCGCTCGCCGGGATCGATGACGGGACACCGTTCGGCGACGCGGTTATCGACCTTACACCCGATACCGAGTTCGCCATTGGCCGCAGGGTGAACGACTTCGGTCTCCGACATTACGTTGGACGCGGCCAGGGCGTGGCCCTGGTGGCAGGCTGGTGGCAAGAGATCGAGAGTGGACCGCAGCAGATTCTCTTCTATGACTCGCCGGGTACCCGCAACAGGTCCGCTAGTGCCCTGAACATCGATCGCACTACGGGCAACGGAGTATTGGGAGCGGACTTTCGGCTCGGGCGTGGTTCCGTGGTTAACTACACTCTGGAGAGTACGAGATTCTCGGATGCCACGGCGCCGGCGACTTCCAATACGGCGCTTACGGACATCCATTACCCGGATGTGAAGACCGCGTCGAACAGCGTGAAGGCCAGGAGCCGAATCACGGATCGGCTCTACTTCACCGGTGCTCACACGAGCAGGACCCGGAGCAACGAGTCCGCCGTTGTGTCTTCGAGGTATGAGGGTGCGGGCGGCCCTATCGACGACAGAATCAAGGTGAAGTCAACTAACCTGGCTCTTACATTCGTCGCGACTGACACTCTGTCGCTGACCGGCAAGTGGCGGAAATACGACCTCGAGAACTTTATTCCCGGCTTGGTCCGGCCAGGTCGGACGGCAATTGAAGGGCATGCTTTGTCCAGGGAAGTCGAATCGCTTCAAGTGGGGGCCGCTTATACGGGCATCAAGAGGGCCTTCGTACGCTTGGGATTCGAGCGAAGAGACACGGACCGCGAGGAAGGTTCGGTTCACGGAGGTACATTGGCGGGCAACGAGATGATTCGGGAATCAACGAAGTCGGACATCTGGCGCCTCCGGGTGCGATACCACCCAAGCCTGAAGCTCAGCTTCTCCGGCAACCTGGAGAAATGGGATACGGAGCATCCGGGATACTTCGGGCTGCCTACCGACAGCACTCGCGTGAACCTGAACGCGACTTATCTTGTTCAGGATAATCTCGCGTTGTACGGCGACTTCTGCCGCGTAGATGACAAGAACGAAGAGGTGCGCGTTGCGGGTACGATCTCAACCTTGGTGGACGAGCCTGATCCTCCTCTGACCGAGGAAGAGGAGGCAGCTTACGAGCATGCCCGCGAGCTTGCAGCCGGCCAGGGGTACGAGAACGAGTTCACCACGACAACGATAGGCGCCTGGTACGCGATCAACCCGAAGCTGACGCTCGACGCGAATATCTCGAGGGTCAAGACGGACGCCGCAGCGCTCTGGGTGATAGGTGCTGACCCTGGACAGCTGCCGCATCTAGCGCCGGACTTCGTGCCCTACGAAGCGGACGACGACGTGTGGTCTGTGGGCCTCACGTACGCCGTGAATCCGAAGTTGCGGGTCCATGGACGCTTCCTCAACTCCGATTCTCAAGGTCGCAGCACTTTCAGCGTCATCCCGGGAGCGGACACCGGAGAAGTGACCCTGCCGCTGGGCTGGACGCCGGTGGACGTGAACACGAAACGCTACACCGTCGGCTTTGCCTACCAGATCTCCTCGAAGGACAGGCTGCTCTTCGACTTCTCCGTGGCCGACTGGAAGGACGGGATCGACACGGACAACAACGGCCGCTATAACCTGTGGCGGCTCGCCTGGTCCACCAGATTGTAAGGCGCCCGCCGTTCTTACCACAAATGCGTCCCGTGCTTCGGGCGAGTTCCCCTGGTTCGGGCGGGAGTTCAACTCCCGCCCGCTTCTGTTTTCTTCTTGCATCCATCCGCATTTGGGCCGTTACTCTTTACCGCACGGGTTGTACTCGCTGGCGGAAACAGAATTCGCCTGGTATAATAGGGCCGCGCAGATGCCCGGCTGCACACCACGCTGCCGGGTGGTGTGCGTTGCACCGGAAGGAGAAATGCGCGGATGGACTATGACGTCATACTCATCGGAGACGCCGGGTTGGGTTCGGGAGACCCACAACTCGGCGGGCTGATACTGGCGAACTTCCTCAGACTTCTGGGCGAGCGCGAGGCGAAACCCGAGTACATCGTTCTCTGGAACGAAGGTGTGAGGATCGCCGTCGAGGGGTCGAACTGGATCAACCACCTCAAGCGCCTGGACGAGCAGGGCGTGAAGATCGTCTCCTGCCGCACGTGCGTCGAGTACTTCGGCCTCGAAGGGCAGATCGCCGTCGGTGAGATCGGCACAATGATGCAGATCCAGGACATCCTTTTCTCCAAGCGGGTGCTCACGGTTTAGTTGCTGACGGAACGGTGCATCCGCTCTCAACCAAATACGATGATACCGTGTCTAAATACTGGAATGCCCAACTACAGCGGCAAGCTCCAAGGAGGAATCGAGGAAGAAGATGATCATCCTGCTCGTGATTGCTATCTGTATCTGTCCGGCGTTATGTCAAAGCGCCAAACCTCAATCCATCAACGTCTCCGTAGACCCGCGCATCGAACTTCTGGCGGCGGTCCAGCTACTCAGCGGCTACGGCGACAAGTACGGATTGATCACTCGCCACGATTTCCCGTACAAGCAGGACGTGGCCGAGTACTTCGCTCCGTACAAGGGCCATCGTGTGGTGAAGCTGTTCGCCGAGATGAGCAACCAGGGCTTCAGTTTCGATGCTCCTCCCGCTGCGATGCTGTACCTGTCAGACCCTCCTAATCTGCGCCAGCGGGTGCCGTTCTTCGACTACATCAAGAAGCGCGCGGGCGGCGAGAGGCAGTTGAATGATTTCGTGCAGGCGCTTCGGGCCTTTGCGCGGGAGACCAACTTCACGGCGTTCTTCAACGCCCACAAGGGCACTTACCGGGCGATAGTACTCAATGCGAAAAAGGAGCTGAAGGGAGCGGACTGGATCGGCTCGCTCGAGGACTACTACGGCACAAAGCAGGCGAGCTACAACATAATCCTCGTGCCTCTTTTCCACCCGGGCGGATTCGGACCCCGTCTCGAGCGGACAGACGGTAAGTACGACGTATTCAACATAGGCGGTCCCAAGGAGGCAAGGGATGGGTGGCCCGTTTTCGGAACGAAGGAGAGCTTCAAACAACTGGCGTGGCATGAGTTCGGCCATTCGTTTGCCGATCCGCTCGGGGAGAAGTACGACAAGGAGCTTCAGAAGTGTTCATCCCTATTTGATCCGATAGAGCCCAAG
>Ga0114930_10004376_pt1 | contig 11963 bp, 8 predicted proteins | sample AnhtaG_FD_87300 | JGI IMG/M metagenome (GOLD analysis project Ga0114930, IMG submission 87300) | Deep subsurface microbial communities from Anholt, Denmark to uncover new lineages of life (NeLLi) - Anholt_01485 metaG | ecosystem: Environmental > Aquatic > Marine > Oceanic > Sediment | place... | reverse complement strand
GAACCGATACAAATACCATACAGGCACCCAGCCAATAACACCATGTTCCCCATTAATCCTACTCACAAGGCCCTCAACCTGCTTTCTCAATTCCATATAGTCCTCAACGTCAGTGCGAGATGGAACCGCTACGAGTATTAGAGTAACCTTCTCCTTGTATTCGGGATTCTGTGACAAAAACAAATCGAACGCTTCGAGTCTCTGAACAATGCCCTTGGTGTAGTCTAATCTGTCGATGGATATGATTATTTTTCTCTCGCCAACTTTCTTGCGAATTGTGGTTAATCTTTTCTTGACCTTTTGGTCTTCTACCGCACCCGAGTATCTATCGTAATCAATCCCCATCGGGAATGCGTCCACTTTTACAACCCTATCACCTACGGTTAACTCCCCCATAGAGTGCTCAGTTCCGACTATTCGGGCTGTGCTGCTGAGAAAATGACGCACATAATCATATGTGTGAAAGCCTATCAAATCGGCTCCAAGGAGCCCGTTTAGAAGTTCTACCCTCCAGGGCAAAAGACGAAACAGCTCAAAAGAGGGAAATGGTATGTGAAGGAAGAATCCAATTTGTGCATTGGGAAGTTTCTCTCGTATGAATTGTGGAAGCAGCATCAATTGGTAATCGTGGACCCAGATTTGGTCATCAGGTTCAGCTATTTTTACGATGGCGTCACAAAAGGCTTCGTTGACCTGCTTATAGGCCTGCCAGTATCGGTTTTCGTACACCGTATACAAAGAAAAATAGTGAAAGAGCGGCCAAATGGTCTTATTACAAAAGCCATGATAAAAATTTTGAATGTCCTTCATAGAAAGAAAAATAGAATGGCAATTCTGCTCTTTAAGGTTATTTAAAATTTGCTGCTTTTGCTGTTCCGAAATTTTATCTGTAGCTATACCTGGCCAACCAACCCACTGGCCCTGATGTGACTTACGGAATGAGGACAGCCCCGTAGCAAGACCACCTACACTCGGCTGAAAACGCAACTGATTAGTGCGTTTTGTAACACTAACAGGTAATCTGTTTGAGACTATTATCAGTGTAGCCATTATCTCCTTACACCATTGGGCAATATGAACAAAAATATACTAATTGTTTTTATTGTATTTTTACAGAGAAAATTTAATTTTAGGAGGAGTGTTCTACGGAATCGTCAAGATGGCTTACGCCAAAGCAGATTCGAGGGTATCTTAGCCCTTCAAGACAGCTAAAGGCACCATTCTGGCGACGGGTTTTGCCCAGCCGCATTCGGTAACAATTCTGACGACTTCGTCAATGTCTTTGTAGGCGTCCGGCGCTTCTTCCTTTATTTTGCGTCTATTGCCGGTGATGAGCTTTATACCTTCCATACTGCGTTTGAATCGTTCATCGCTAATCCTGGCCGGCGTAATGACTCTGCCTCTGCGGATTTTTCCGAGGGCGGCGGTGCGACTCATCACTCTGCCCGCTCCGTGGTTGACCGAACACAAAGATTCGTCTGAATTTCCTGTTCCGACAAGTAGAAAACTTGCGGTACCCATTGAGCCGGGTGTTATTACAGGCTGGCCGATATTTGCGAAGGCGGTTGCGGCCATACGCCCGGGCCCGAAGGCGCGTGTAGCACCTTTGCGGTGTACCCAGAGCTGGTTTCCCTGGTGTGTTTCAAGCTTTGCCATATTGTGAGCGACATCGTAAACCAGTTTGAGCGGCGTATGGCCGAACATTCTGTTAAAACATCGTCTTACAAGCAGGGCCATAATGTGGCGGTTGGTGAAAGCGAAGTTTGCGGCGGCGGCCATTGCGGCGATGTAGTTTTTACCGGCATTGGTTTCGGTTGGCAGATATGAGAGCATTTTTCTTCTTTCGGCCATTTCCGGTCTTCCGGCGGCGATACTCATATATTGGTCGGCGATTTCAAAGCCGAACCGGCGGGAGCCGGAGTGTATCATTACAACGATTTGGTTTTCAAAAAGGCCGAAGGTTTTCGCTAAGGCAGGGTCAAAGACTTTCTGAACATACTGAATTTCGATGAAGTGGTTTCCGCCTCCGAGAGTGCCGAGCTGGCCGGAACCTTTTTGTATTGCGGCTTTTGGTACTGCGGCGGGGTCGGAGGGCAGCCGGCCATTTTCTTCGATTCTTTTAAGGTCGTCGGCGAACTCATCAGGGTCGAATGCCTCCCAGGCCTGGTGGCTGATTCTTTGTGCGAGTGTTGGTACGGCGGCGGCGCCCTTATTGATGACGAGCTCGATGCCGGCTTTGTCCAACGGCAAATTGGCCTTGCCTTCGCCGAGCGGGATGTCACGGGCGATAGAGAGAGCGATGTTGTCGGTGTCGATGTCGCCTTTTGAAAAGGGCGTTCGTAAGAGGCGCATACCGCAGTTTATATCGTATCCGACGGCGGCGGGCATTATGGCGCTGTCGAGTCCCATCACGGCGCCGATAGGTATGCCGAAGCCGACGTGGATATCGGCGGTGGCGAGAACTTTCTTTGCCGGCGGCAGAGAGGCGGCATCGTAAAGCTGGCGGACGGCATCAGGTTCGAGCTTGATGGCTTCGGAGGCGAAAATGGTTGCGTCGGTAACCATCTGGCCGTGGCGTTCCATATACAGCCGTAAGGGGTCTGTGCGAACAAGTTTTGGAGAGGATTCGACCATAAATGAACCCCTTATTGCAATTTGAAAAACAAACGAAACAAACAATTAGCCCAAACACTCGAATAAGGCATTTTCCCCACTCCCAAACAAGTTTGTACTACTCTGCGAAGCAGCGCTTCGCTGCGAAGCACGAGAGGGTGCCACCCAGGTTTCATTAGTAATTCAAAGGTCAATAATAAAGCTTATCGGTTCTCTGGATATTATTATACCGGCTTTTGCGCTTTATGGACAGGAACTCTTGCGAATATAGTAAAGAAAAACTTCTTGTTAGACGAGTGTAGAATAGACGAGCCGGGGTCTGAATTTGCTTGACAAAAGCCGGTGTTAACGTTAATCTGGATAATACTGAACGCAGGTCCAGGGTGAAATCTGCTTGTTTTTGAGGGTGTTTATAATAATGAGGGGTAAACGGACGTTTTTTGGTGTTCTGGCGGCATTTTTGGTTTTAGCGATGCATTCGGGTTCTGAGGCCGTCAATACCAAGGGGATTGACAGGGTGCGCAATAAGGGGGTGCTTGACAGCAGAGATTTTCAGATTATTGACGATTTTGTGAATGAGGCGGTGCGAGAATTGGTCGGGACCAAAGATTTTTCGTCTATAGCAACGATTCGTTCGGTCATTCTGGCACGCCGCTCGAGCAAGACGAGCGTTCAAGCCCAATATGTCGAAGAGTTTTCCAAGTCGGCCCTTAAATACATCTCTTCAGGCTTTCAAGAAGTCGAGAAACTAACGCCGGAAGGTCGCAAACTCAAAGTAAAGGTTAATCTTTTGATTCTGATGGATGGTCTTAGCGATGTGCGGTTGGCGGATTTGGCTATCGGGATGCTGAAAGATAAGAATGCGGTTATTCGCTACCTTGCGGTTCGTTCTCTTACTAACGCGGGTATTGTAAAGCAGTTAAATTCTGGTGGGGCGGACAATTCTAAATTGGCGCGCCGCATCGCCGAGCGATTCGGCGGGCTGGTTGACAAGTCCGGTCCTGAGGTGATACGCTTAATGGCTGAATTTGCGGCTGCGGTGAAGGTTGCGCAAGGCGAGGATTTATTAGGCCAGATAGCTGATATGCGAATGAAAAGATACGCTGACTGGACGGTGAAATACGAACTTCTGGATGCTGCCATTCTAAGATTGCTGTACAAAAAAATATCTTCCCCCCCCTTCTTGCTTTCGCAAGAAAGCATGGGGGGGCGCTTCGGGCAGCTATATTCTTACGTGCTCCAGAGATATATTAAGGGGCGGGATTCTCTGAATACGACCCAGAAACATCAACTGGCTTCGGTACTGGTGGAGACAGAGCAATCGTGTATTAGTAAGCTTTTGGGGATGCGACAAACGGTGATAAAGAGAGCTGTTGAGGGGGGTGATTATACGGCTCTTTTGCAGGAGCATAGTAGATTACTCGGAGACAAAACACAAGCCGGGCGATTAGGGTTGAAGCTGAAGTTTGACTACGGCAAGACCAGCGATGGGGTCAAACGCATCGCTCCGCTTGCTTTGCCGGAGCGGCCCAGGCCCAAGGCGTCTTTGCCACAAAGGCACCAAGACACCAAGTTTTTCTAATTTATAATTTCTTCGTGACTTTGTGACTTCGTGGCTATTTTTGCAAAACGGCGTTCCCAAACATTGGAGGTTTGGTTTTATGAACGGTCGCGGAGGCGTTGTTACATTTTTCATCTTTCTGTTCCTGTCGATTGTTATCCTGCTGCAAATTCTTTCAATGGTGCAATCGGACCGATTGTACGAAGGTCTTAATCGGCTCGATGAGATTTTTGAAGGCGCTGCTCCTATGCGCGGTGCTAAGGGTGAGCCGAATGTCCCTGCCGGGATGGGTAAAGAATATCCGGGCGATGAAGGCGATTGGCTTGTATGGGCGTTTCGGGTCGAGCCCAAGACTTTGAACCAGATTTCCGCGGACAGTGATATATACTCAAGATGGATTACCACGCCTTATATTTTTGAGCCGCTTTTAGATTACGACTATGACGAGATAAAGCTTGTGCCCTGGCTGGCGGAAAGCTATGAGGTTTCCAGTGACGGTCTGGAAATAACTTTTTTCCTCAGGGACAATATATACTTTTCGGATGGCGTGCCCGTAACCGCAGATGACGTTATTTTTACCTATGAGACCATAGTAAATCCCGGGGTTGATGCGGCAAATTTAGCTAATTATTACAGGGATGTTGACAAAGCTGTTAAAATCAGCGACCGCGAAGTGAAGTTTATAATGAAAAGGCCTTATTTTAAGTCTCTTGAGCAGTTATCCTTTATAGACACCGGGATATTTCCAAAACATGTGTATGAGTTCAGCGACGCTGCGGACTTCAATAAGCACATTTCCAACCCCGTAGGCAGCGGGCCATATTTATTTGAGAAGTGGGATGTGGGCAGGGAAGTCGTTTTGCGTCGCAATGAGAACTATTGGGGCTGCAAGCCTAAACTAAAAAAAATAGTTTATAAGTTTATTCTGAATACCATTGCGTGCCTGCAGGCGCTGCGTTCCGGGCAGATAGACATTATGATTCCTGAACCCGAACAATTCGCCGACCTGGACGGAGATGCAGAGTTCAAGAAGCAGTTCTACTATCTTTGCTATTATGAGCCGCGTGTTCCTTTCTTTTATATTGGATGGAACCAGGATACTGTATTTTTTTCCGACCAGCGGGTGCGCCTGGCTATGACACATATTGTAAATCGTGAGCAAATAGTTACTCACCTTATTAAGGGCAGTGGACGGCTGACTACGGGCCCGTTTTATATTGGTGGGAATCAAGATGACCCGGACATTGAGCCCCGGCCTTGCGACCCTGAGCGCGCCAAAGAATTGCTGGATGAGGCCGGCTGGGTCGATAGCGATGGCGATGGCATACGCGACAAGGATGGAACCGCTTTCAAGTTTAAGTTTATGTACTCAAGTGAGAATACGTTTTATCAGAGATTGGTCAAAGTGCTGAGGGACGAGGCGGCTAAAGTGGGAATAGAATTGATTCCCGACCCCTTTGAATGGTCGGTCCTTCTACCCCGGCTAAATGACAGAAAATTTGAGGCGATGGTTATGGGCTGGGGTGGTGATGTAATCGACGACCCTTATCAGATATGGCATTCATCCCAGATTGGCAATCGGGGTTCAAATTACGTAGGCTTTAATAATCGGCAGGCAGATGCGCTTATTGAAGAAGCCCGCAGAACTTTAGATGAAAACAAACGTAATGAGCTTTATCATCAATTGCACCGAATTCTGCACGAGGAACAGCCTTATACGTTTTTGTTCGAAAGGCCCATTATGCGTCTTTTGGACCGGCGATTTGAAAATGTTATAATTCACAAAAAGGGACTAAACTGGTTAGAATGGTATGTTCCAAAAGAAAAGCAAAAGTACAAATAGGCGGCAATGATTAGAAGTTAAAATGTAAACACTTTTCGACAGGAGTTGACTTATGAATGGTCGTTCGGGATTGCTCACGTTTTTTATTTTCCTGTTTCTCGCTGTGATGATATTGCTTCAGGTTTTGTCGATGGTCCAGTCGGACCGATTGTATGAGCGTCTTAATTATCTTGTAGATACGTGGCAAAGCAGGGGGCCTGTGAGGGCGGTTCGAGAGAAGGGACGCTCGGCTGATTTGCCGGGAGAAGAATATCCCGGCGACGAGGGTGACTGGCTGGTGTGGAGGATTGGGGCTGAGCCGGCCACTTTAAATTATATAACATCCAAGGATATTTATGCTAATTGGATAGTGGGCGGGAACATTTTTGAAAGTCTTTTAGAATATGACTACGATGAAGTCGAGCTCAAACCCCTGTTGGCTGAAAGCTATGAGGTTTCTTCCGATGGTCTGGAAATGACTTTTCGGCTGCGGAAAGACACACATTTTTCTGACGGGGTGCCAATAACCACCGACGATGTCATCTTTAGCTATGAGACAATAATAAATCCTGATGTGGATGCGCACGCGCTGGCCAACTATTATTACCCTATCGAGGAAGTAATTCAGATTGACAGCCACACGGTGAAGTTTGTTTTTCGTGAGCTGTATTTCAAAGGCCCTGAGATAGGCGGGCTTATGCCGATAATGCCGAAGCATATTTACGAATTTTCCGATGCCGCGGAATTCAATAAGCGTCGTTCTGAGCCAGTGGGCAGCGGGCCATATTTATTTGAGAAATGGAACGTTGGGCGTGAAGTTGTTCTGCGGCGGAATGAAAACTACTGGGGCCGAAAGCCGAAGCTGGAAAAGATTGTTTACCGGGTAATCACTAATGAAGTGGCGGCACTGCAGGCCCTGCGTTCGCATACGGTGGATTTTATGGTGCCGAATTCGGAACAATTTGTTGAGCTGTCGGAAGATGAGAAATTTGTCAAGGAATTCGAGTGTCTTTCCTATTGGAATCCGGGGGTGGGTTATTCGTACATAGGTTGGAACCAGGGCGCCCCGTTTTTTGCTGACCGCCGGGTGCGATTGGCTATGACGCATCTTGTGGACCGGGAAACGATTATCAAGCATCTTATGAAAGGTCTTGGTCGCATCGTTACGGGGCCGTTTTATGTCCTGGGCAAACAGTATGATTCGAGTATTGAACCCTGGCCGTACGACCCTGAGCGTGCCAGACAATTACTTGACGAGGCCGGCTGGCGTGATACCGATGGAGACGGAATGCTGGATAAAGGAGGAGTGCCCTTTAGATTCAAGTTTATGATAGTTAGTGGTTATCTTATAGGGGAACAAATAGCCAAGTTGTTAAAAGATGAGATGGCAAAAGCAGGCATAGATTTGATTCCGGACCCTTATGAGTGGTCGGTTTTTGAAGAACGGCTTAATACGAGGTCCTTTGATGCTACGATGTTAGCGTGGGGCGGGACAGTGCTGACGGACCCCTATCAGATATGGCATTCTTCACAGATTAAAGGGCGCGGTTCCAATCGGGTCGGGTTTGACAACCCCGAAGCGGATGCCATTATCGAAGAAGCCCGAAGGACTCTGGATGAGAGTAAACGTAACAAGCTGTATCACCGTTTCCATCGGATTTTACATAAGGAGCAGCCTTATACGTTTTTTCGGGCCAGGCCGTCACTGCGTTTTCTGGATAAGCGTTTCAAAAACGTCAAGATTCATAAGCTGGGACTTAATCCATTAGAATGGTATGTACCTGAGGACCAGCAAAGGTACAAATGAGGAGACAGAAGACGGAGGACAGAAGACAGAGAACAGAATAAAATCTTAAGAAGCAGAGAATTTGAATAATAAAGTTTGATAAATGACAACTTATATAGCAAGACGTTTATTGTTGATGGTTCCCACGCTGCTGGGGATAACCGTAATGGTTTTTGCCATCAGTCGGATTGCGCCGGGCGACCCGCTGAGCCTACGTATGGGGCCTGGGGGGCAGATGGACGCTAAGCAGGCAGCGGTTGTTCGGGAGGCACAAATGAAACTTCACGGATTAGATAAGCCGCTGCACGTTCAGTATGCGATTTGGTTGGAGCGGGTGGTGCGTTTTGATTTTGGGGATTCAATTAAGCATCATCGGCCGGTTATTGAACTAATCAAAGAGAAATTGCCCATTACGCTGACGCTAAATTTAATTGCTTTTGTAATTATCTATGTGGTATCGCTGCCGTTGGGGGTTTTAGCGGCGGTGAGGCATAAGCAATTTTCGACCGCGCCAGCTCAGTGGCTCTTTTTATGCTGTGGTCGCTGCCGAGTATGTTGGTTGGCCAGATGCTGATAGGTTATTTTTGCGGGCCGACGTTTAAGAATTGGTTTCCACCGGCGGGGCTCAGCAGCAATTACGCAGACCAGCTGCCTTTTTTCCCGTGGTTGGCCGACAGACTTTGGCATCTGGTTTTGCCGGTGTTTTGTCTGACATACGCGGGTTTTGCGTATCTTGCCAAGCAGGTCAGAGCGGGAATGCTGGATAATCTTCAGGCCGATTATGTAAGGACCGCTCGTGCGAAGGGGCTGTCGAACCGGGTCGTGATATTCAGGCATGCATTTCGCAACAGTGTGATTCCGGTGATTACGATAATGGCTACCCTGCTGCCTATGATGCTCGGAGGGTCGGTAATTATTGAGCGGATATTCAGTGTTCCCGGTATGGGGCTGCTGGCGTTTGAAGCGGTTACGACCCGTGATTATAACGTGGTTATGGCTGTGGCGACCATCGGAGGATTGATGAATCTAATTGGTCTTTTGTTAGCCGATATTGCTTATGCCATCGCTGACCCAAGGATAAGTTTTGAAAGTTCCGTGTAGGAAAAAAATTAACCGCAGAGAGCGCCGAGAGCGCAGAGAAAGAACTAAAATTAAAAAACTCTGCGGTCTCTGCGAGCTCGGCGGTAAAAAAGTAGGAAGTTATGAGTAAACAAGTGCGGGAAAAAGCGAATTGGGGTGTGTCTTACGGCGAGATGGTCTGGCGTGAGTTTATCAAAAGCCGGCTTAGTGCTGCCAGTTTGATATTTGTCGTGGTTCTGTTTTTGTTAGCTATTTTTGCACCGTTCCTTGCAAATGACAAGCCGTTTGTGGTTCGCATCGGCGGCCGGTTGCAATTCCCGCTGTTTCGCTATCTCCGGGCCAGCGATTATTGTGTTTTCCTCGCGGCAACTGTTGGCGTTATTCAACTGCTGCTGATTCGGCGTAATCGCAGACGCCTTGACCCTTCTGTTCGCGGGGCGGTGCTGTGGCGTCAGATATGTATCAGCAGTTTGATAATTCTCATAGGAGTGATACTGATATTCGTTTTTGTTCCCCGAAAGCTTGCTAAAGATTACAAAGCAATGGTTGCTTCGGGGGAAGCGAGCGATGCGATTTTTGCTCCGATACCCTATGGTTACGGTCGTACCGACCTTCCGGTGCGTGAGCAGCCGCCCAGTCGCCGGCATTGGCTGGGGACCGATGATGTCGGCTCCGATGTATTATGCAGGTTGATTCACGGCAGCAGAATATCGCTTTCGGTGGGGTTTGTGGCGGTTGGGATATCGAGCGTTATCGGTATTTTTGTAGGGGCGATTCTGGGATATTTCGGGGGCAAGGTTGACTTTGTCGGGATGCGTATTGTCGAGATAATGATGGCCATCCCCACGTTCTTTCTTATCATCACAATCGTGGCGTTTTTCCCGCGAAGCCTCTTAAATATTATGATAATTATCGGGATTACCAGCTGGACGGGAGACGCACGTTTTATCCGGGCGGAGTTTTTCAAGTTACGAAAGCAGGATTTCGTTCAGGCGGCGGTGTCCCTCGGATTGCCGTTGCGCAGCATTCTTTTCCGGCATATGCTGCCGAATGGCATTGCACCGGTGCTGGTGAACGCTACGTTTGGTATTGCCGGCGCCATATTTATAGAGGCGGCCCTTAGTTTTCTCGGTTTTGGTGTTGCCCCCCCAACGCCGAGCTGGGGACAGATGCTCAGCCTGGGTGTTGGTACAACGGGCAGGTTTCTCTGGTGGCTGACCCTGTTTCCGGGACTGGCGATATTTTTTACCGTGATGGCGTACAATCTGGTCGGCGAGGCCTTGCGGGATGCGATTGACCCGCGGTTGAGGAAAGCGGTATGAGCAAAGACGGCGTTTTGTTATCGATACAAGGGCTGAGTGTCAGCTTTTTTACGGACGAGGGCGTTGTAAAGGCGGTGCAGGATGTGGGCTTTTCGATAAAGAAAGGCCGAACGTTTGCGCTTGTTGGCGAGAGTGGGTGCGGTAAGAGTGTAACGGCACTTTCGATTATGCGATTGGTCCCGGAGCCGCCGGGAAAAATCGTTGGCGGTGAAATTGTTTTTGAGGGTCGAAACCTGCTGGCGTTGAGCGAGAAAGAGATACGGCGGGTTCGCGGAAATGAAGTTGCTATGATTTTTCAGGAGCCGATGACCAGTCTCAATCCGGTCTATACGGTGGGCGACCAGATTGTTGAGGCCATAAAGCTGCATCAGAAAAAAAGCACAAGCGAAGCGTGGGCGGATGCGGTCGAGATGCTGCGAAAGGTAGGCATTGCTGATTCGCAGCAGCGGGTGCGCGAATATCCGCATCAGATGTCCGGTGGGATGCGGCAGCGGGTTATGATAGCTATGGCGGCAAGCTGCGAGCCGGTACTATTGATTGCCGATGAGCCGACGACTGCGCTGGATGTAACAATTCAGGCACAGATACTGGATTTGCTCGACGATCTGCAGAGGCAAAACGGGATGAGTATTTTGTTGATAACCCACGATTTGGGCGTTGTGGCTGAGCGTGCTGAGGATGTTGCGGTGATGTATGCATCGCGAATAGTGGAAGTGGCTGATTCGCAGCGGCTTTTTGCGGAGCCATTTCATCCTTATACGCAGGGGTTATTAAAATCTTTGCCGCGACTGGGTTTTTCAGCCAGGCGTTTGCGGACAATTTCGGGGACTGTTCCTGAGCCGTTGCATTTTCCATCGGGGTGTAAATTTCATCCTCGCTGTCCGATAGGTTGCGGGGACAGGCGGTGTCAGACTGTTGAGCCGAGGCTGAGAGAGGTTGAAGCCGGGCGGTGCGTTGCCTGCTGGTATGCAAAAGGTTACGAGACAGAATAAGAACACAGGTTATATAAGACGAGATATGGAAAGCACAAACGGATATCTGCTGAAGGTTGAGAACTTAAAGACCTATTTTCCTATAAAGAAAGGTCTGCTTCGTCGAACGGTTGGTTACGTCAGGGCGGTTGACGGGATAAGTTTCGGTATCGAAAAGGGGCAGACGCTGGGTCTGGTCGGCGAGAGCGGCTGTGGCAAGACGACAGTTGCCAGGAGTATAGTTCGGCTGGTGCCGGCAACGGCGGGGCAGGTAGTTTTTGAACAGACGGATGTTTTGTCGGCTGACAGGGTCAAATTGCGTCAGCTTCGGAGGCAGATTTCGCTTATTTTTCAGGACCCGTACGGCTCGTTAAATCCGAGAATGACCGTTGGCAATGCCGTTGGTGAGCCGTTGAAGGTTCAAGGAGAAGCGGCCGGTAGTGAGCTGATTGAACGAGTTGCGGCATTGCTTTCAAAGGTGGGGCTGTCGCGTGACCATATAAACCGTTATCCACATGAGTTTTCGGGTGGGCAACGGCAGCGAATCGGGGTAGCCAGGGCCTTGGCGCTGGAGCCGAAATTGGTTATTTGTGATGAGCCGGTCAGTGCTCTTGACGTTTCGATTCAATCGCAGATTTTGAATTTGCTGAAAGATTTGCAGGAGGAATTTGGGCTGACGTATTTATTTATCGCCCATGATTTGGCTGTGGTGGAGTTTTTCTGCGATATTGTGGCGGTTATGTATATGGGCAGGATAGTGGAACAGGCCACGGCGGAAGGGCTGTATCGGAACCCTCTGCATCCGTAT
>Ga0114930_10004375_pt1 | contig 11966 bp, 10 predicted proteins | sample AnhtaG_FD_87300 | JGI IMG/M metagenome (GOLD analysis project Ga0114930, IMG submission 87300) | Deep subsurface microbial communities from Anholt, Denmark to uncover new lineages of life (NeLLi) - Anholt_01485 metaG | ecosystem: Environmental > Aquatic > Marine > Oceanic > Sediment | place... | reverse complement strand
TCATCTGGGTCCTCCACGCACGGCTCGACAATTCGTATGTCGTACCTGGCACCGCCGCTCTCACTGTCGAGGTTGAAGTCGATCTCGACGGCCGAGATCCCCCAATCGTCTAGCTCGGGGCACTCGCGATCGTCCGAGGTGGTGCACGGGCCGCACTGCACGGGCGGAAGCGTAAATCCGGGGCCCTCGAGGTACCATGGACCGCCCGCAAGCTCGGAGTAGGTCAGTTGTATGGCCTGGCCTTGACCGTCTGGCGATTGGGCTACCACCACAAGGCCGTCATCAGCAGTCGCGTCGGGATTACTCAACAACCACCCGCGCCTTTTCAGGTATGTCGAGAGTTCCTCTGATCCTAAGCCGAAGTTTTCCAACAACGCGCCGTCCAACGGGTCGTCGTTGTCGACATCGCAGCGTTCGGGGTACGGGTCACATGAGCAGGTTTGCCCGTCGCACACACAGTAGTCCGGCCAGCCATCTGTGTTGGAGTCTATCTCGTCCTCGTCGTCGTATGGAAGCGTGTCGCCGGCCAGACTTATTGCCGCCTGGCACGGATCGGCTCGCTCGTCATGATCGCAGTCACAGCCGCAATACTCCAGCGCAGTGTCATCGCATTCCCGGTCCGACGTCCAGAGCCACACCAGGCAGTCATCGCCTCCGGGGCATTCGTCCATCTCGTCGCACACACCGTCGTTGTCCGCGTCATCATCAGCCTCCGAGGTGCCGCTTCCGCAATACTCGTCATCATCGAACTGGCATTTGTCTCCGATGTCATCCAGATTGCAGTCGCGCTGCCGCGGGTTGGATATGCTGGGGCAGTTGTCGCACAGGTCGCGGGTGCCGTCACCATCTGCGTCAGGTACTAAATCGCCTAGCCTTTCGCATAGCCAGTTGGCGATCGCGTCGGAGATATCCTGCGGTGTACCTGGCTTAAAGTCGATGTCTCCGCAGCCAAAACAGTAGAAGGGATTGATCCGTACGTAATTGCCCGCCAAGCTCCCGCATAGTACTCGCTCTTGATTCCCAGCCGGGCAGCAAAGGGCAAGTTCATGCAAGAAGCCGGCCCGATCGGGCTGATTTGGATCGGATTCAACGCTCGGTTCCGGAAACGTAGTCGGGCAGAAGTTCGACACCGATTGGTAGGGATCCTCCACCTCGGGGTCGGAATCATGGGTTCGATTGTCCCAGTCAGGACCCACATGCACTGTCGAGATCCGAATCTCCTTGCTGTGGGCTTCATCGGCAAAATGGCGAACCCAACAGGCCCGGTTGCAGAAAGGGTGATACGAGTAGGGCGGGTCGGAGCCGTCGGAGAGCGACTCGCAACGACAGGCGCAAGGCTGTGGATCTGTCTGATCATCCCAGTCACAGTAGTTCTCTGACACAGAGCAATCGGCGTCCGCCGTGTACCCTGCTGGCGGACAGGGCAATGGGATACGGTACTCGCCTGCTGTCAGAAGAACGATGTGGCAGTAGGTGCTCTCGTCGCCGGGCGAACAATTCGTCAACAGTGCCGTTGCTTCCCGAATGCCCATCTCCAAGAGACTTGCGGAAGCATGACCGGCCGGTTCAATACTTTGAACTAGATCCACAATTTCCTGCTGCGTCAAACGTTCCGAATACGACTCGTCATTGTCTATCCGAATCGGTCCGAACCAGTGTACAGGCGTGTATCCTCCACTTGAACCTTCAAAGTATCCGGCGGCGCCACGCTTTGCGAACTGAATCACGCTTACCGCATATGTGCCGTCCACCGGGAAACCCGGTCGATCCAAAAAGTCACTTATGCCCTGTCTGGCCAGATCAAAGTAGTTAGGGCCCGCCGGTGGGAACATGTTCTTCGAGCTGTCGATCACGAACACGATGGACACATGTGGAGCTGGCGGCGGAGACTGGGCGCGCGTCTTTGCCGGGGTGTTAATCCACTTCACGATGCCCAGAAAGAGGACAGTGCCGACTACAATCAGAATGGCGCTCAACCGCCGTTTACTCGTTGTTGACATGTTCCGTCCCTATTCAAAGTCTACCCCCGACACATTGACGGCAATGCCACCGCCCAGGCGGGTGTCATGGATTCAATCCGGCTCATTTACTTGGTTTTGCCAAGAGCCTGCTGAAATGCGTTCATCATCGGACGGTTCTGTGGTTACCTGAATGGATTATGGGCGTCAAAAACTGGCGCGGTCAGCACATAAAGCTGCACTCCAACGATGTCCGATAAGATTCAGCGTGGAAGTGGAGCTCGTGAAGGCGTGGCGTCGCTAAGCCGGCAAGACGTCACTCGGATTGGAACGGCGAGTAGATCAGGTAACTAAGACTCAGATCGACGTTCCAGGCGTCGGTCTGCGTGCCAAGGGGCGCAGAGAGGCGCAGACGGGGAATGCTCAGAGCGGTATCCATCTGCGTCAAATGATAGGCGAATTGAACCAGTTGTCGGAGAGTGAGGTCCTCGAACATCAGTCGTACGGCGAGGCGCCGGTACGGCGACCGAGACACACGAACCGGTTGGGTCGGGTCATTACCCACCCAATGGGAAGCCGGGATGTTCGCCACTGTCATGGCTTGTTGGATCTGTGCCAGGAGTTCATCGTTCGGCCTCTCACGCTCGGTGGCCAGCCTGGGTTGTGCCCGGAGAGAGCGAACCCGCGCGGAGTCGACGCTCATCTGTTCGAGCTGCTTAACCAAAGACCGGTAGGAACTTCCTCGAGATTCCAGTATTGAGGCCTCAATCCAGCACCATGCTCCCAGGAGAGCACAGCAGCCCAAGGCCAGAATGAGGGGGCGCTTGACGTCTTCGAAGCCTGGATTATTCAGGGCGATCATCGCTGTCTCCCACGGCTCGGAGCCGGAAGTCAACCGTGCCGTCCTTGCGCAACTTCGTGCGCGGTGGATCGACCGTCAATCCCGGTGCCTTGTTCAGTTGCCGGACCAGGTCTCCGGTAGCGCCGTGACCGGTGGTCTGGCCGACCAGCCGTATACCCTGATGTTCCAACACTAGTTCGTTGACATGCAGTTTCAGATCGACCGGAATGTAGGCCATCACCTTGTGGAGCAGCTCGAAAGTATCCAGAGCACTCGAGTTCAGGTCGCGCGCACTGACACCCCCCTGTCGGTTAGTGCCTCCAACTTGATACGTTCAGACCGAAGTCGTAGGGCGGCAGCAGGTGAGGCGGCTGCATCCGGAAAGACCGTTTGATAAACCTGATTCCGCAAGGGACGCAGCTCGTTGGCGGCTGCTGCGTAGGAGAGGTTGTCTATGCACAATCGAATCGCCAGAATGAGCAGGAATGTGGCCGCGGCGACGGCACACCCCAGTATGCGACGATGGATCGGTGCCCATCGCCTCGTGGAAGCCAGCTCTCCCTGTCGAAGATCCACGGCGTCTTCGGCGGCGGTCGCCGCGTCAAGAATCCGGGCCCGTGCGCTCTGCTCCGAATGAACACACACCCGACCCACCGCTGATTCGATCGCACCTGTGATCTCGGTAAGGTCGTCCCTCACGGACAAAGGTAGCAGATGCCATTCCACGCGCGGTTTATGTAGCACCGGAACGGTGTTTAGCACTCGATTCTGGACGAAGGCAGTGGCGTGATGTGAAGGAAGGCCTACCGTCCGACACGGCTCCACATCGCACTGCCGGTCGCTGGGGAGTACGATAGTGATTCGTTCGCGGTCGATGAGCAGAAGGCCCCTTTCTTTCATTCCAGACCGGATATCCCTCTTTTGAATGAGCAAGAGTGCGTCGACCATGACCAGGTCAACGCATATGTGGTTGTTTTCAAGCTCGTCCAAAAACGCATGGAGTGCCTCCGTAAAGACACCGACAACCAAGGCCGTTTGGCGACCGGTGCGCCGGACGGCACAGGTTAGCTTCTCGAGATCGACTGGCACATACTGCTCGAACTCAAAAAGTGCGGCTCGATCGTTCCACCGCTTCACTGGCAGTACGACCCGATGCATCAAACACCAACTTGCAGGTATCACCAGCCGACATGTCATGCCGCGCGGGTAGTCGTTACAGAGTCGTGTCGCCAGTTGCCGACCGGGCAACCTCAGGTCTGCGTCCTCTCTCGGCAGGAGACGTGTATCGAATGGATAATGGTGCAGAGCCACACGCGTCCAGGTGTGCTGGCGAGGCTCATAGCGCGCCAGGCAGGCATGTGCGTTGGTCAATTGAATGGTGACACGGGCGTCCATCGATTACCTGCGAATCCTGTTCTTGCCGAGGCGTGACTGCGCGCTCTTGGGTTTATTAACCTCCACGGTATAGGACTTGGCACCGCGTGTCAGAGTGGCGGCACCGGGCAGCACGCGGGCGAGTCGATAATCATCGATTACTTCCGAGGCAGCCGACACGCGCTGCTTGCCGTTTTCGTCCACAAACAACGCCCAAGCTTCGCCCTTCTCCACGAACGTGGCCAGCAACTTGGGCAGTCTTACAGGCGGCGGTGGTGGCGGCTTCGGTTTGGCTTTCACTTTGGGCTTTGGTTCGATCAGAACCTGTCGCAAATCGCGGGTCCATATTCCTTCCAGTTGGCTCAGTGAGGCTCCTGTCTTTGGGGAAGGCGGTTCAGGGACGATTCCCGCGCCGGCGGCAAGATTGGGCTTGAAGAGATCCGGCCGTAGAAACGCAGTGTCCATGACGAGCCACACGGCGCAGCCAACGAGAATCCATTGGACTCCAAAACAGCCGGTTTCCAACGATTGAAGCCGTGCGTGGCCCATGTCTAAACCGGTCCTCGGTATAGAACTTCGACGTCTTGCCCCTTGACGGACGCAACCAGATACCAGCGCCGCGAATCATTGCCGATAGTGGTTTCCATATCGAGCGAAAAAAGAGAATCTCCGGCGCCCTTCCAGAAGGAGACCAGATCGGACCACGGCCTCCGTTCCGAGGCTTGCGAGTCGTCCGTGTTGGGAAGTAAGGCCAGCCGGAAGACTTCCTCAAGCGCGGTCGGTTCGATAACCTGGTCGAACCAGATGAAACGTGGCAAACCCGATATGTCCTCGTGCTCGACAACAGGCCGGAGCTTGATGTTATCTTGAGGAAGATTGTGGGCACGTGCCATGGTTCGCAACTCGGCCAAGGTCACCTCCAGGTTCGAGACATTTGCGATTAACCGCTTGCTCGCTTCGGATCTCATATCGCATTTCACCCGGCAGTTCCCGAAAGTCAGCCCCAGTCGTATCGTGCGTTGGATTGACTGCGACGATGGATCCGGGTCATTGTGAGCCTGAAGTAGATGCGGCAGACACACCAGGAAGCTATCCACGGCCAACCGGTGATCGAGATCGCGGCCGACCCAGGATGTCATGATCAACTCACTTGTGGCAGTCAGCGCAATGCTCGCGCCGGTTGTCGTGAGCATCACGACCAACATGATTGAGAGAACAAGGGCAAAGGAGCGATGTTGTCTCATGCGCGACGAAGGTCTCATTCAGGGGCCCGGCCTTTGTCCACGAGGCCTATGATGTCCTATCGTGATTGTGCGTGTGTCCACGTCGTTGGAAGTAGAATCCCACCGACACGTCAATCGCACAGCGGCCGGGAGTTCACCATGGCTCTCGTGCGATCCTGTATTCGTGTTCCAGCCGTTGTCGCGGTATTGCCAGATTCGACACTCAATGAGCCTATCTCCAACGACCTTCCTCAACCGGTCTGAACCCTGTTGTGTCAAGTCCACCGTCTCACGCACCAACTGCTTATACCCATTATGAACTCCTGATTCCTCCATTACGTAAGCGATGCGGCCAGGCATTCGCCGGTGAGCCAGCGAATCGGGGCTCGCCACGGAGATCAGGCCGAGAATTTCAACCAGTCGGTCTGGGGCCTCCGGAAACACTAACGTCTTCGCGCTGTCGCCCAGCCATTTGGGGGCCGTGTCGACGTCTGCTTCGAGCTGATCAAAGAGCCGAACACGCTGCCATCGCTCCATCAGTGTGGATTCCACGGTCTTCCGGATAGACACGGACTGGACAGCGACAACCGCCGTGGCAGTGACCAACACACCTCCCAACATGACAGCCGACATCACTTCAACGAGCGTGAACCCGTGGTGATTCGCGGTGTGGCTGCGGTCACAGCTTCGTGGAACATGGCTATTTGGCTGGCTATTGCCTGCCATGATCGACCAGCCAGCGGTACGGGCGCACCCACGGAGCTGTTCTTCCGTCGGGATTGCGGTAGATAACTTGCAGCGTTACTTCAGTGACGTGTGCACCTTCGGCAATCGCGATTTGATGAGCCGACCTGCTCCACGACCAGCCTTCGAGCGAGTCAATATCGCCGCCTGACTCAACCGTAGTGTCTTCCTTCTCGAGATGCCAGGTGGCCAGCAACTCACCAGCCACTTGACGAGACGTCAACTCCAGACGTGAAACTTCAAAATGTTGTAGGCATTTGGCCTGAGCGACTAACACCATCGTAATCGATACTCCGAGAATGCTCAGAGCGGCGAGGACCTCAACGAGTGTCACGCCTTTGTGATGCGTGAACAGCGCGGTTCGGCATCTATCATTCTCTATCATCTGCCCGGCCTCATTCGTAATGGACAGCCTCAATGGTAGTTACCCCCGTGTAACCGTCTAGCTTGATTGTTGCGCTGAGTCCGTTGTTGAGCCGCAATAACATCCCAAAGTCCGGACTGGCTATTCCCGAATTGACGGCCAACTCCCAGGGAGGCTCCAACTCAGCATTTTTGTTGCCGTGATCCCACGGGAATACGCGCATAATGTTGACTTTGCGGTCTAAGTCGATCCTCGGTCCGGCTGACCACTCCCAGCGGCCCGCACGATAGATCGGTTTCTTGACTCTACATCCGCGATGGTCGAGAAGCATAATCCGCGGCGTGCCTGACCGGCTGGCCAGGCACGCGCCAAGGCGATAAACGGCACTGATCTGCGACGCGGCGGCGCGCAATCGCGCCTGGTCTGTTAGACGAGATGGACCCACCGTGGTGATGCCAATGACGATCGCCATCAGGGTCACTGTCACCATCAGCTCCAGCAGTGTAAATGCCCGGCCGTCCCTGCTCCGGTTCATCATTCCGTCTCGTCGAGGTCCCAACTGGTAATGTCCATGTTGGCGCCGGTCCCGCCTTCCTGCCCATCGGCACCAAAGCTCAGCAGGTCGTGGGCCCCACGGGTACCGGGGTATACGTAGATGTATTCGCGTCCCCAGGGATCTTTGAGATCACTGGTCAAGAGGCCGTCACGGTGCTCCGGGGTCCTCTTCTTGAGGATGCTCAATCCCTCCTCGTTGGTCGGGAATCGGTCGTTCTCCATGAAGAACAGGCTGAGGGCATTCTTGATTGTCGCGACTTCACTTCGGGCTACGTTCTGTTTCGCAGTGACGAGATAATCCGTGACTGATAGGGTCACCATCGTGGCCATCACCCCCACAATCACCACAACCACCATTAGCTCCACGAGCGTAAAAGCCCGTCTACTTCGTACGTTCTTCATGGCTTGTCTCATGCTCTACGTATAGCTATTGAATGGACGCTGATACTTCCAGAATGGGCGTTATCGTCGCGAAGACCACAAAGCCCACCGCCACCGACATGGCCACAATCAGCGCCGGCTCCAACGCAGCAGTGAACCTGCCGATCGCCAGCCGCAGTTCACTCTCGTATCCTTGCTTGAGCTGATTCAACATCTCAGTGAGCTCGCCCGATGCCTGACCCACGTTTACGATGTGAACCACCAGTGGCGGAAAAATCTCCGAATGCTCGAGAGTTGGAGCAATATCACTGCCACGCCGAACAGCCTCCTCCATGCGTCCGAGTTCGGCCTCAAGAACAAGATGGCGGTTGTTGCGACGGGCCAGCCTCAACGCTTCCACAAACGGTACGCCAGTGCGCAGAAGAAGAGACATCATCTGGGCAAACTGCGAGATAATCCCTTTTCGGATTAGCATGCCCGCCAGAGGTAAACGTAGCTGCAGTCTGTGGCAAAGACGGCGTCCGGGGCGCCAACGATAGAATCCCATGCACCCCGAGATGGCCGCCAGAACGCCGAACACGATGGTGACCCAATACCCGGTTAGAAAGTCACTGAACGCTTTGAGGATTAGCGTAGCCGCAGGCAATGGACGTCCGGAAGCCTCTAACACTGTGAGCAATTGGGGTACTACATAAGACATCAAGAAGATGACCACACCGGTTCCCAGGACGGTCAAGATGATTGGGTAGGACAGCGCAGCAAACAGGCGTGCCCTGAGGGTCTGCCGGTTCCGTATATATTCGGCGAGTTCCTTCAGTGATACATCCAGCCGGCCTGACACCTGTCCAACCCGGACCGCACTGCAAAACACCGCGTCGAACCAGGTCGGGTGGGCTGCCAAGGCATCGCTCAGTGAGGAGCCGGCCGCTACTTTGTCGCGCACGCTCCGCAGAACACAGGCGAGTCTACCCTTTTCCTGACGAACAAGCACATCAAGAGCCTCGACGAGTGGCACACCCGTGCCCAAGAGCATCGCAAGCTGCCTCGCAAAGTCGAACGCTTGTTCTTGCCGCCTGCTTCGCGATGCCTTAAGCACGAATACGTTCCGTTTGTCGTATCGAGCGGGCTCGAATTTCAGCACGTGCAATCCCTGCTGCTGTAGGTGGCCGCGACCCGATGCCGGAGTATCTGCCGTTAACGAACCACGAACAGATCGCCCAGTGCGATCAGAAGCCTTGTAGGTAAAGACAGGCACATCAGTTCCTTTAGTCAGTGTGTGGGCAAGCCGACTATGTCAGCCACCATCGCACGGAGTCAACTGAGCACATTCCATTCACCACGTAAGGGCCACGGGGTTAGAAGGTTTCAAGTCTCATAACAGCGTAATCCTGGTGCCCGTTGATTTTGTCAAACCGTCAGATCCTAGCGAGTTCCTCGACCAGCACATCCTCTTGGGTAACCCGTGATATCTCTTCAATGCCAGTGTCACCCGAAAGCAGCTTGCGGATCGCGTCCTCACGCAATGTGGTCATACCTTTGGCAAGCGCTCGGGCTTCAATCGCACTAGCCTTGGAGCGCTCCATGATAAGTTCACGAATAGGCTCATCGATACAAAGCAACTCGAAGATACCCTTGCGTCCGCAGTAGCCCGTCATACCGCACTTCTCGCAACCCTGCGCAGTCTTCACTGAACGCCCTTGGAGGAATGCATCCAACTGAAATTCGCGAATATGCCTTTGCGTAACGGCGGTGCTTTCACTGCAAACTGGACATACCACACGGACCAGCCGCTGGGCTAACGATGCCAGCAGGCTGCTAGCCACCAGGTGGGGTTCGATGCCCAGATCCAGCAGTCGCGAAACGGCCCCGGCCGCGTTGTTGGTGTGTAAGGTGCTGAACACCAGATGTCCCGTCAGCGAACTCTGCACCGCCATCCGCGCCGTTTCCTCGTCGCGAATCTCACCGACCATGATGATGTCGGGATCCTGTCGCAACACCGCACGCAGACCCGTCGCAAACGTCATACCTTTTTTCGTCGACACTTGGGTCTGGCTGATGCCGGGCAATTGATACTCGATGGGGTCCTCCAATGTGAGAATGTTCTTTTCCGTGCAGTCCAGATACTGCAAGGCCGCATACAAGGTTGTCGATTTCCCCGAACCCGTTGGACCCGTGACCAGAATGATCCCGTGCGTGCGCTGAATCAAGCGTTCAAAAGCCTCCTGGTCTTTTAATGACATCCCCAAATCAGGCAACTTGTACAAGCGCGCCGACTTGTCCAGCAGGCGAAGAACCGCACGCTCTCCATAACTGGTCGGAATGACGCTGATTCGCAGATCGATGATTCTCTCCCCGACCGTGACTGTGGTCCGACCATCCTGGGCCAGTCGCTTTTCAGCGATATCCATCTTCCCGATGACCTTGATACGGCTTATGACCTCGTCCAGAAGCTGAAGCGGTATCTCCAGGTAATCGTAGAGCACGCCGTCAATGCGGTAGCGCACCTGAGCACGTGTCGCCAATGGTTGAACGTGAACATCACTCGCTCTCCGCTTGACCGCCTCAAACAACATCATGTTGACAAGTTTTACCACCGGTGCCCGAGAGCCGCTGTCCAGCAGGTCGCCGTCTCCTGTCATCCCGCCCTCGTCAGCAAGACTCGATGTACCCACTCCATCAAGCACCTCGGCAAAGTCCGAGTCCTGCTGGGCATAGGCCTGGTTGATGGCGTTGTCAACTTCCAGGAGCGGGGCCAACTCCAACACAGTCGGTGTTCCGAGAACGGCGCCCACATAATCGATCACGGCCATGTCAACCGGATCGTCCGTGACAACACGGACAGGTCCGTTCTGAGCTGTAAGGGCTACGATACGGTGCCGACGAGCGTACCCGATAGGTATGAGCTGTAGGAACCTCGGGTCCACGTCGGCCGGGTCGATTCCGTTTCTAACCGGCGCCGACAAGAGGTGCGAGAGTAGCAGTTGATAGCCCGCCTCATCGAGAAGCTCATCTCGATGACGTCGACGGATCAGTTCAATGGGTGCAGCGACCTGCTCGCTTAGCTCATGTTTAAGCGCATCGATGTCCTCGTCGGCGATACCCTGCTCTCTAAGAAAGGTAAGTATAGTCCGTGATAGTTCTTCCATTGAGAACGCCTCGGTGTCCGAGCACCTGCTGGGCAGGTCGCTATCGCATCCACTGATATTCGCTGGATGGGTAGTCTCTGTTCACCAATGCAGCCCGTTCGAGTTCGCGCTGGCTGATCAGCTTCAAATCGGCAAAATGGTCGTCGCGAAGGATCGCCACCCTTATGAAGGCGTAGATACGCGATTTCGCGCGTGCCCGATCGCTGCTTTGAAATATCGCTCCTATCACTGGAATCCGCCCCAGTAACGGAACCTCCGTGACTGCATCTGCCTCGTTCTCCGTGACCAATCCGCCGACAATGATGGTGTGCCCGTCGGGTATCTCGACCGATCCGGAAAAGGTGTTTGTCGTTCGCGGCGGCGGCACCCCGGCCGATCCACTGCCGGTGAAATTGCTGAAGTTCAACGAGTAATCCAGGCTGAGGTGGTTACCCTGTGCGATATGCGGCGTGAACTTGAGCGTCGTTCCGGCCGACTCAAATCCGGCAAATGACGTGGTGGCCACGGTGTCCGAAGCGTTAATGCTGGTAAACGGCGCTTCCTCGACGCTGGCGATCGAGGCCGTGGTGTTGTCGCTGACGATGGCCTTCGGTGTGGTGATAACCCGACTATTGCCGTGAGCAGCGATGGCCCGCATGAGAAAGGGTGTCTCGTTGGGGCCGATGATCGCGCCATTGAGACCGCCGCCGGGGTTGAAGGCCCGCTGTCCCGTTGTCACGTCGATGTCGGACAGTCCGAAGCTCGAGAAGAACAGCGACAGGTAGTCGCCTAGCTTCTCTTCGTTGGCCAGTTCAATCGCCAGACTCAACGAGTCGTTAAACGTGATGGCCACAAGTGTCATCTCAACGAGTACCTGAGGGCGGCGATGATCCAGTTCTTCAAGCAGCGCCTCGAGCTTCGTGTGGAACTCCCGCGGACCGATGGCGATGATCGCATTGGTGTGCTCATCGTACGACAGCACGAAATCTTTCCCTTCGACACGGACAACGCGCTCGCTGTCTGGAGGGGGCGCCTCGGCCGGTTCGTACGCGGGAGGCAACGGCGGTGCCTGACCAGGACGGGGAGGTCCAGGCGGGCGATTGGGGCCCGGCGGGACGCGCGGTTTCCCATCCCATTCCGCTGCTCCGGCCTCTCGCAACGTGGAGGTGGTAACGGCGGGCAGGACATCAGCCAAAGTGCTGATCAGGTCACGAGCCAGGCGGTTCTTAGGTCTGTAGATGCGCAGTGGACGGGATGGCTCAACCGCTGTGACATCTTCCAATTCCAGGAAATGTTTGATCTTCTCGTGCAGCTCGCCAGGCGCAGTCACGTACAGCCGATTGGCCTCCTCGTCCAGGTAAGTTTTCATGCCTTTCTGCTGAAGCGATTCATCGGCTATGA
>Ga0114930_10004374_pt1 | contig 11970 bp, 12 predicted proteins | sample AnhtaG_FD_87300 | JGI IMG/M metagenome (GOLD analysis project Ga0114930, IMG submission 87300) | Deep subsurface microbial communities from Anholt, Denmark to uncover new lineages of life (NeLLi) - Anholt_01485 metaG | ecosystem: Environmental > Aquatic > Marine > Oceanic > Sediment | place... | reverse complement strand
TTATGAGCATCATCACGAAGACAAAGCTGGTAATCATTAAGGCGTGTTTAAGGGTTTCGATAATCATTTAAGTTCTCTAATCCACTGAGGATCTCTGTTTCTTTTTTCTAAGCTTCTCCAGTTCCTTATTTTTCTCCTCTATAGCTATTTCTAACTCTTCAATTAGCAACATCTGCTGAGGTCTTACAGAATGGGCCGGAATAGAAGCCTCTCGATCCTTCAGTCTTGCCTCAAGCTCATTTATCTCTTTTTCTAAATCTTCCTCTTTACCCAAAATCAATATACCTCTTTAAAAAAGATCGTCTTCTTTTGTTACATCCATCTTCATCCAGATCCTATATAATTTCTCACCAGCTTCCTCAAAGCATTTGTACCCCTTAGAGTCCACCTCCTCTACCATAACCTCCCCTAACTCTCTGCATTGGGCCAACCAGTTTTTAAAATGATCCCCGCCACCAAAATAGACTTTTCTCCATCTGTTTCCTTCTTCATCTATTCTCTCCTGAACAAGCTCTTCTTCTGCTATTCTTTCCTGGATTGCTTTTTCCTTGCCAATCTCCTCAGAAACCATTTCCAATCTCCTCCTTTAAAGAAGCATTAACCCTATTACATAAGTAATTCAATTTTAGCAAATATGTTATTTTAACAAAGAAACATCTACCATATATGTAGAATAAATCCAAAAAATAGGTTTATAGGGTTAAGAATACCAATTAGGTTACAATTTCAGTGAATTTACTCATACCCGGCTGATCTAATTCTTTGACCTGACTTCTGGTTTAATCACATTTTAAACAAACTGGCCATTCCTTCAATAAAAAAGGAATGGCCAGTTTGTTATGCATATCTGTAATTACCTTGTCATTGATGTCCCACATTTGGGACAATTAACCTCATAACAGGGCACACCTTGTTGGTGAGGGGTTCTATGACCACAATTCGGGCAGACGCATTCTCCCCCTGCTCCGAATCCTCTGCCACCCTTTCAGCCACGACTACCGCCATGCCCAAGGCCTCTTCCAGTTCCCGAGCCTTTTCCGGCAGGTCCTGTACCATCTCCTCTTGGCATCAAAAACGTCTCCTTTCTTATTTATATTTAACAATTCAATTGTAATTACAAAAGTAAAATGTGCTAACTCAGACATGATTAACCGGCTTCTCTAATCTCACTTACTTTTACCGCCGCCCTTCTATGCCCCACCCGGGAGGGTGGGAATGGAGAAGGCAATTGAATTATTTCCTTTTTTCAAGCCCCGCCCGGAAGGGCGGGGTCATTGACTCCAAATTTTTCAATTCCATCCAAGTTACCCTCAATCATCTCTGACAATTCTCCCACTTCTTTTTTTAATAATCTTAAAGAAGAGGGGCTTCGTAGTTGCATGGAAAAATGAAAATCCATCCCTACTATCTCTTATGCGAGGGTCAATAAATACTATCACAAGGCAAAATCTTAGTACAATATCCTATTTTACCTGAACACAGCACAATTATTTTATCAATCTCTTTTTATAGTGAAATCTAATATTAAATGCTATAGAAGAAATATTTCCTATTTGGATTCAGGAATTAAGGAATTATTATATATTTAGTTCACTTTAGGCCTGCCCGTCCCGCTCTGCGAGGCGAGGCGGGCGGGCACTTTTAACTTTAGGCACTTAAAAAGTGATAGATATAACCATCCCTGGAAGGGGTAACTATACTATTGAGAATTTGATCTTAGATCTCAACGGAACAATTGCCTTAGATGGAAGAATTATAAAAGGTGTCAGAGAAAAGGTGGCCAAGCTAAGCCAGAAATTGGATGTTATTGTTGTTACAGCCGATACTAATAAAAATGCAGAAGAATTGTTAAGGGATTTACCCGTTACATTATACAAAATAAAAGAAGCCAATGAAAACGATCAGAAGCTTGAACTGCTTATAAACAAAGGAAAGGATAATACCATGAGCATTGGAAATGGCTGTAATGATGTTTCTATGCTTAAGGAATCTGCAATCGGAATCTGTGTTTTGGGAAAGGAAGGGGCCTCAGGAGAGGCAATGATAACCTCTGATCTGGTAGTCACTGCTATTAATGACGCCCTTGACCTTTTATTAAAACCAAATAGGTTGAGGGCCACACTCAGAAGCTAATACAAAATATGATTTACCTTGATTATAATGCTACGACCCCTATAGCAAGGGAAGTTGCCAAAGTAATGATGCCATTTATCCTTGAAGATTTTGGGAACCCGAGCAGCGCTCACCCTATGGGAAAAAGAGCTAAGGAGGCCCTGGAAAAGGCCCGGGGCCAGATATCCAGAATGCTTGGCTGCGATAGCAACGAGATCGTTTTTACAAGTGGCGGAACTGAATCTAACAATATGGTTCTTAAATGTGTGGCATGGGGCTTGCGAAATAAAGGTCGCCACATAATTACTACAAAGATTGAGCATCCCTCCATAATTAATACAGCTATCTTTCTTATAGAAGATGGCTATGATGTGACATTCCTTCCAGTAGATAGATACGGCTCCATTGATCCGGAAGAGGTGAAAAAGTCAATACGAGGAGATACCATTCTTATAACAGTGATGCATGCAAACAATGAAACAGGCACAATTCAACCTCTCACCGAGATTAGCTCTATTGCCAGAGAGTATGAGGTCCTTTTTCATACAGATGCAGCTCAATCTGTTGGAAAAATAGAAACCAAGGTGAATGGTATCGGAGTTGATTTTTTAACCATTGCTGGTCACAAGATCTATGCCCCCAAAGGTGTGGGTGCACTCTATATCAGAAAAGGAATAGAGATTGAGCCCTTTATGCATGGTGGTGGTCAGGAGATGGGATTAAGGTCCGGGACAGAAAATGTGATCCTCAATGTAGGTTTGGGTAAGGCATGTGAACTTGTCCTGGATAATCTCTATGATGATATGTCCCATTTAAGTGAACTTAGGGATAGATTACACGATCAGATACTTTCAGCGATTCCAGAGACTGTACTGAATGGACATCCAAAGCAGAGGCTCCCTAATACCCTAAACCTTTCCTTTCCGGGGATGATTGGAGAAGAGATCCTTAACGAGATCCCTGACCTGTGTGCCTCTACGGGGGCTGCCTGTCATGATCGTTCTTCAAAACTATCTCATGTGCTTGAAGCCATGGGTGTCAGAGAGGAAGTTGGAATGGGAGCCATTAGATTGAGCCTTGGCAGGTCTACTACCGAGGATGAAGTCGATCAGGCAGCCCAGTTGCTTGTTGAAACAGTAAAAGAAAAAGGGGGTTCATTAAGGATTTCTTAACAGGACTTGGGCCAATTTCCTCTAGGCGATATCTATAGGCTTGGAGGGCACTGGCCAAAATTTCAGGCTTTCAAAGGCGAATTGCAAATTTTTAGGGCCTTTGAGGAGTAAACCCTGAAATTTTGGCCTATGCGAGCCGAAGTAGAATTTTTTTTGAGATATCGCCTTTCGGAAAATAGCCCAAATCCCTATTTGAGTCGAAAGGCAAAAGGTTAAATAAACACAACAAACAACAGATAACGGATATGGTTTGCAGGTTTTGTTCACTTTAAACTTTAGGCACTTTAGATCACTTTAGCTCACTTTAGACACTTTAAATAAGGGATCAAGGAGGCTATATGGATGTATATAGCTCATTAATTAATATAGTGGGGAAAGATAGGGTATCCAATAGTCAGGAGGAGCTTTTTATCTATTCACGAGACCCTGGGGCACAACATCCTCGTAAGGTTGACTATGTTATCATGCCCAAAACAGTTGAGGAAATACAAAAGGTAATAATCTTGGCCAATAAGGAGAAGATTCCGATTACCCCACTCGGTGGTGGTTTTACCCTATCAGCCTTGGTTGTACCTAATAAAGGCGGGATTGTCTTGGATATGAAAGGGATGGATAAGATCATTGAAGTCAATGAGAAAAATAGATACGCTGTAGTAGAAGCTGGTGTATCTCAGGCCGCCCTAAAGTCTTATCTTGAAAAAAATTATCCCCATCTTCAACACTCAACCCCGGAGGCCCCTCCCACTGTCACGGTTGTTGGAAATGCCCTCATTCAAGGACATGGCCATATCTCACCACGATACGGGGTTAACTCGGATATGATAAATGGGATGGAAGTAGTGCTCCCCACAGGTGAGGTATGCAAGATAGGATCTTGCTCTGTTAGTCCATATTGGTTTACAAGAGGGCCTCTTCCGGACTTATCTGGACTCTTTATCGGATGGTTTGGTACCACTGGAGTTGTAACGAAACTTTCTATAAAGCTCTATCCCAAACCACCATACAGAGAGGTAATGGCCTTTTCCACAGATGATATAGATTTAATAACAGATGCCATATTTGAGGTTATGCAGCTCGATTTACTGGAGGATTTCTTTCTTATCACTCAGGAGAAGCCAGATTGGATGAATCATGTCTTTTTTGTCATCGTTGTATCTGGCCATTCTAAAGAGGAGCTTGAGCTTAAGATAAATACTTATAAAAACCTATTTCGGGAGTTTAAAGGAGGAGACAAGGTAAAATTTGTGGAAGACCTACATCCAGCCCTTGAAAAAAGATTCCTGGATGTCCCCCCGCTGGCTGCCTTGGCTGCAGATTTTAGAAAGGGTGGAGGTTTTGAATATACAGGTGCAATATTGCCAGTAGATAAGGTTCCGGAGGCATGGAGAAAGGGAATGGAAATCGCTCATAAATATGGAATGCTCTGCTCCTATGTGCACCAGGTCCTAATGGGTAATAGCATTATGTTCGGGTTTAATTATTCCTTCAACAGGGCTGATGAGGAGGATGTTGAAAAGACCAGAAAGGCCCTGGAGGAGTCAAACCGACTGACCTTTGAGTTAGGGGGCATTGTGTGGAAAGGCGAAGTAGGAGCACAAAGATTAGCAATGGAGAGAATGGATCCAAATACCGCTGAACTAATAAAGAAGGTTAAAAGGCTTTTAGACCCAAATGAAATTATGAATCCAGGAAACTGGGATTAATAGCAAGGAAAATCCTTACACAAACTTTGATATTGACTTTTATTCTGAATGCTGTAAAGACAACCGAATGTTATTCGTGGTGCAAGGAATATGAAGTTCGAGGAAGTTTATGGATATGAAAATTGAAAGCTGTAGAGAACTAATAGAAGAAGTTATAGATACAGGCCTCTGTACATACTGTGGTGCATGTGCCGGTGGTTGTCCTTACCTGGTTTCCTTTAAAGACAGGATAGTACTCTTGGATAATTGTACTATCTCAGAAGGACAATGCTATCAATATTGCCCCAGAACCCATACAGATATAGATGGCATCAGCCAGCAAATTTTTGGGGCAGCTTATAGTGAGGATGAATTAGGCGCTGTCAAGGAAGTGCTGACTGCCAGGTCCACAGATTCACATATCAGGGAAAGGGCCCAATACGGGGGAACAGTGACTACACTCTTGTCATTGGCGCTGGAAGAGGGATTTATTGACTGTGCAATTCTGGCAAAAATGTCTAATGACAAGATTCCGGGTACTTTCCTGGCCCGAAACAAGGAGGAGATACTTCAAGGCGCTGGTACAAGCTACATGGCTTATCCTGTGCTGGAGGCCTTGAACCAGATTCCTAAAGATAGCACAGAGAGACTTGGAATAGTTGCTACTCCATGTCAGGCATTGGCCTTGAGTAAGATGAAAAAAGATCCACCACAGAATAGAGTAAATATAGAGAATGTTAAACTGGTGGTTGGCTTATTTTGTACATGGGCCCTGGGTCTTGATAAATTCCATCAGTTCTTAAGTGAAAACCTTGACTTACCACAGGTAATTAAATTTGATAGTCCACCGCCTCCTGCAAACAGATTCGATGTATATAGTAAATCGGGCAAGCTCTCATTCCCACTGGATGAAATAAGGAAATTCATTATGCCAACCTGCACCTACTGCCTGGATATGACGGCTGAGTTTGCCGATATTTCAGTAGGCTCTGTAGAAGGAATCGAGGGTTGGAATACTGTTCTTGTCCGCACTGATGCCGGTGTTAAGCTTATAGAGCTATCTAAAGCGAAAGGGGAGCTTGATACCGGCCACCTGCCTTCTCAGAGTTTAGCTCACCTTAAAGAGGCGGCACTACTCAAAAAGAGACGGGCACTTAAGGAGATCATCAAAAAGACTGGTGACAAAAAGAAACTACTCTATTTGGGTCTACAGGAGAGTATAGTTGATAGGCTCTTAGCTTAGAAATCGAGTCACGACCTTAGATTAGGGAGGTGCCATATAATATGGCCAGCATTGAATTAGATGCTCCTGGCACAATGCAGCTCTTGTTAGGTAATGAGGCAATTGCACGCGGGGCGCTTGAGGCTGGTATAGGTTTTGCCGCTTCCTATCCGGGAACACCAGCATCCGAGATTATGGACAACTTAGCATCCATAGCTAATGATATGGGTATTCATGCAGAATGGTCTGTAAATGAGAAAGTAGCCCTGGAGGCTGCTGCCGGTGCATCCTTTGCTGGTATTCGAGCTATCGCCTCTATGAAGCAGAATGGCCTGAATGTTTCTTCTGACTTCCTGATAAATCTCGCCATGACTGGAATAGGTAAGGGACTAATCTTGGTGGTAGCTGATGACCCAGGTGCTATATCCAGTTCTAACGAACAGGATTCACGAAACATCTGTAAATGGATAGATATACCCCTTTTGGAACCGGGCAATACTCAAGAAGCCAAAGATATGACAAAATGGGCCTTTGAGCTTTCAGAGGAACTTGATACCATTTGTATGGTGCGAAGTGTAAATCGCATTGGCCACACAAGGGGTAATGTAAAGCTGGGTGAACTGCCTAAGAAAGAACAAAGAGCATACTTCCCTAATATATGGAATAAGTTTGAACCCATGAGGAGCAAGTTTGCTGCAGGACCGTTTCCGCAACTCCATAATGTGCTACACCAAAAGCTGGCCAAGGCAGAAGAAAAGTTCGAGTCATCGCCCTTCAATTGGTATATGGGGCCGGACAATGTAGAGTTACTGGTTATCACCTCTGGAGCCTCCACATCTTGTTGTACAGAAGCCGTCAAGGAATTGAAATTGGAGGATAAGGTTGGCATCTTCAAGTTAGCTACAACATGGCCTATACCAGAAAACCTGATAGAGAAACAGTTGAGCAGGTCACAGAAGGTTTTGTTTGTGGAGGAGGTTGATCCTTTCATAGAACGGAGCGTAATGGAATTGGCAGCTAACTTACCACCAGATAGTCCACACTTGATATTCTATGGTAAACGGTCAGGGCATATACCGTCATATGGGGAATTAAATCCTGATTTAGTTATTAATGCAATAGCTAATGTAATGGGTATTCCATATCAAGCCCGTGATATCAACTACGACAAAGAAGCTCAAGAACTCTCGAAAGCCGTACCTGTGCGAGCTCTAAATTTATGCCCAGGCTGTCCCCACCGCGCTACCTTCTGGGCGGTTAAGAATGCATTTCAACTGGATGGACGCGATGGTTTTATTTGCGGTGATATCGGCTGTTACGCCTTGGGCTTCGCAGCAGGTGGATATTATCAGTCCCGAACAATGCACGCAATGGGCAGTGGAGCAGGAGTGGCTAATGGACTGGGAAATTTGAGGCAGTTTGGTTTTGAGCAACCGGTAATCGCTATGTGCGGTGATTCTACCTTTTTTCATGCTACCATACCGGCATTAATTAATGGTGTTTACAATAAATCGAATTTTATTCTACTCATTTTGGATAATAGTGCCACTGCCATGACTGGCTTCCAACCTCACCCTGGAACTGGTATGACTGGTTCAGGGGAGCCAGCAATAAGTATAAATATTGAAGCCCTATGCCGCTCGTTAGGCGCAAATGTTGAAGTCTGTGACCCTTTCGACCTAAAAAATACCACGGCAACTCTACTGAGATTGATGACTGAGGAAGGTGGTATTAATGTAGTGATAATGCGTCGCGAGTGTGAAATGGTCAGAGCCAAAAGGAAGAAAAAATTCCCCTATGTAGTACACGTCGACCCTGATATTTGTATTGGAGAGGCCTGTGGTTGTGACAGGGTATGCACTCGGGTATTGCAATGCCCGGGGTTAATCTGGGATAAACAAGCAGGTAAATCCAAAATAGATGAAGCTGTTTGCACCGGATGTGGGCTCTGTGTGGATATATGCCCGGAAGGGGCCATCATTAAGAGTCCAACATAACATGAAAAAACTATCAAAAGAGCCACTTAATCTTATCGTTGCTGGTGTCGGCGGACAGGGTAATGTATTAATGTCGTTTATAATCGGCAAGGCCTTGGTAAGTCAGGGTTATTTTGTAAGCGTTGGGGATACTTATGGGGCCTCCCAACGAGGTGGATCGGTTGCGAGCCATGTAAGAATCTCAGAGCATACTTGTTATGGTTCATTAATTCCCGGTGGACATGCTGATGTCATTCTCAGCCTGGAGCCGGCAGAAACCTTACGAATGCTGGGGCAATTTGGTAATCCAGATGTCGTCACTCTAACCAACACGAGGCCAATATATCCTGCAGATGTTACCAGTGGTCGTGCCACATATCCTAACATAGATGAGCTTTTGAAGCTAATTGAGAAATTATCAGCCAAGTTAATAGTGATAAAGGCTACTGATGAGGCTATCAAGTTAGGAAGCCCCATCTTTGCTAATGTAATTTTGATCGGTGCCTTGATTGGTTCTGGCGTTCTACCCCTCAATAAGAAATCGCTGGAGCCAATATTGCGAGAGAATTTCCCCAAAGAATTTGATGCCAATATTGCAGCCTTCAATAAAGGGGTGGAACTTGCTGGTCACTGAAGGGATGGCACCGGCTCTGGTAAAGGTACAAGAGGATTGGCTGAGCAGAACGTAAAACCTTGAGACTAGTGAACATATCTATATAATGAATGACAGTACGATCAGGTACCATGCTGGAGTTGAGGAACGAAAAGAAAATGAGGAGGTATAGAAAAAATATCTATTGACATAATCTCCAATGACTATTATCAATCAATGGTCATTGGTCACTTGTAAATGACATTAATAGTCAGACCTAAAGGCTGATAGAACAACAGACCAAGAAAGTGATAAAAGGGGTGAATAATGCTAAAGGAGATTCTTAGAGGAAACGCCAGAAAATTCCCGGATAAAACGGCAATAATCTTTGGAGATGTGAGGTATACCTTCAAAGAACTTAACCAGCGTGTCAATAGTCTGGCCAATGCCTTCACTGATATGGGATTAAAGAAAGGTGACTGGATAGCTGTAATTGCTGATAATTGCAATCAAGTTGTGGAAACCTTCTGGGCGGGCCTAAAGATCGGTTTAGTAACATCCGTAATTAGTCCAACTTTATCTGAGAAAGCTCTCTTGCACCTTGTTGGCAATGGTGGGGCTAGAGCTATGGTCTTTGATAGGAACTGCCGTAATACGATCGAATCCTTGTGTCCTCTGTTAGAGGGAGTAAAGGATTATATTATCATTGGCGAATCGGACGGAGGTTTCAGAGACTATGAAGAATTAGTTTCATCATATCCCCCTGCAGAGCCACAGGTCGAAACCAGATATGAAGATTTACTCTATTTCCCTGTTACCAGTGGAACGACTGGTTTACCTAAACAAATAATGCACACATATAGAAGTATATGGACAACATCATTAATCGATCTTCATTATCTGGACTATGATATGATTAATGGCGGTATTGGCCTTTTGGACGCCCCACTTTTTTGGGGGTATATGACGGCGAGGTTTTCAATTCCTTTCTTTTACATGGGTTGCCCCATATTTATTCCCACTGATTACAGACCTCAACATCTTTTGCAGGATATCGAAAAGGAGAACATAACTGTTATGTTCACAGGAACACAATTTCTCCGAGAGCTTATAGATTACCCTGACCTGAGTAAATATAACCACTCTAGTTTGCGTCGCGTGCTTGCGTGGGGATACTTGCCTCCAGAGGTCTGGTACCTGGCGATCAAACTTTTCGGAAACATCTTCATCCCGACCTATGGTCTTAGCGAAATAGGAGCGATTACTAATCTCTCGCCAAGAGATGTGACCAGTGATTCTGAGGAGGAAATATTAAGGAAGTTTAGTTCCTGTGGGAAAGAATCTATAGGTGTTGAAGCGAGGGTTGTAGATGAGGAAGGTAACGATGTCCAACCAGATCAGGTTGGCGAAGTGATTGCTAAAGGCGATGATATTATGAAGGGTTATTGGAATGCAGCCAGAGCCACAGAGGAGACTATAAAGGGGGGGTATGTACATACAGGAGATTTGGCTACAGTGGATGAGGAAAAATATATCTACCTTAAGGGCAGGAAGAAGGATGCTATCACCACCCAAGGAACAGTTATCATTCCTTCGGAAATAGAGGAGATCATATTTCGCCATCCCGGAGTTGTTGACGCAGCGGTTATAGGTTTACCAGATAAAGAACTTGGAGAGGCGATCAAAGCTGTAGTTATTAAGAAAGGGGGAAAAGAAATCACTAAAGAAGAGATCATCAGCCTTTGTGAGCAAAACCTTCCAGCCTATGCTATACCGAAATCTGTGGATTTTGTTCAGAGTTTACCTAAAACCCCTTCAGGCAAAGTACAAAGACATAAAGTACGCGAAAGATACATTCAGTAACAAAAGTTGAATAGTCATCAAGCTGTGTAAAGTTTTGATGTATAGAGGATCAACTTCCCTTCAGCAACTTCAAAAACTCCTGAATTATCAAATGACTGATGAATAATGACCAATGACATTGCCTTTAATATCCTGCCATAGCACTTAGCCTTCTGATCCTCTCTTCCATTGAAGGATGGGTGCTGAATAAACTCATAAGAGATTTCCCGGACAGAGGATTAACAATGAACATATGGGCAGTCGAGCGAGCCGTGGCAGGACTGGCCTCTAATGGAATCCTTTTGGAGGCCAGGCTCAATTTTTCAAGTGCACGTGCTAATCCAATAGGATTTCTTGATATATTTGCACCTGTCTCATCTGCCAGATATTCCCTTGACCGTGAGCAAACTGTATAAGCATTGCAGCAATGGGGGCAAGGATGGCCATTGCTATCAGGCCTAATATACCACCGCCATCTCCTTCATCATCCCTACTGAGGCCCCCAAATATAGCTGCCCATCTGGCAAAACTTGCAAGCACCATGATTACACCTGCCAGGGTAGCTGCAATAGAGCCTATAAGGATATCCCTGTTTTTTATATGGGCCAATTCATGGGACAAGACCCCTTGAAGCTCCTCTTGATTCAGTAACCTCAATATGCCTTCAGTAACTGCTACAACAGCATGATCAGGGTTTCTTCCTGTAGCAAAGGCATTTGAGTTTTGGGAAGGGACTAAATAAATTCTTGGTTTGGGAATTTCTGCTTGCCGGGACAATCTTTCTATAATCATGTGAAGATCTGGTGCATCTTCATATTTCAATTCTCTTGCCCTATAAAGAGAGAGGACAATTTTGTCTGAAAACCAGTAACTACCCCCATTCATTATCAGGGCAAATATAAAGGCTATAATAAGACCTTGCTGTCCTCCGAATAAGCGGCCTATTATTAAAATAAGGCCTGTTAAAGCCCCTAAAAGAATCGCTGTCTTAAATGAATTAAACATATTATTTTTCTCCTTACGCCTCTATTTGATTTGATCTCTTGATAACAATTAGTTTTTGTAAGCATGGTTGTTTTTCTTGTCAATATAGGTCTTCTGCCAAGCTCTTTTTTTGCCATGTCTGTCTAATATCATTTTAACCTTGATATGACATTAATAAACGTAGTGCGTAGCTTTAGCTGCGCATTTTAGTCCCGCAAAGCGGGGCACTACATTATTTTTTATTATTTAAAGTAGAAATGACATAAGTAAAGCTCCCCGCCCTTCCGGGCGGGGCATCATAAGGGCTCAAAATATATCTCCTCCCCCTTGATGGGGGAGGATTAAGGTGGGGGTGAAAATCCCGAACTTTCCCCCTCCCCTTGCCCCT